>ERZ772986.1467-NODE-1467-length-13328-cov-6.802381_pt1 | contig 13328 bp, 8 predicted proteins | sample MGYA00511898_ERZ772986 | MGnify/ENA primary metagenome ERZ772986 (study PRJEB29015, sample SAMEA2737934) | human oral metagenome | biome: human oral; feature: human-associated habitat; material: dental | place: China | collected 2148 ... | reverse complement strand
TCCACAAGCCGCAGGCGCCCCTGGACGTCGCCTTCGAGGACGTCTCGGTGACGATCCATCGCACCGGCGGCGAGGGCGGTCATCCACTCTCCGGTCATGCGTCGGACCAGGCCGTCGTCCCCGACTCGGCGTCCGGCCAGTGGCCGGCCCAGGCCCCCGGGACCGCCGGCGGCCCTGTCGGGAGCCCGGCCGCCGCGGCGGGCGTCGGGATGGCCTCCGCGGCCGGCGACGGGCAGGACGCCGATGAGAGCCGGGCGCCCGAGGGCGCCCCGGGCCTTGGGGGCGCCGAGCCGTGGTCGGGCTCGCCGGCGGACGGCGCCGGTGGCCCGGCGGAGGCGAACGTGCCGTGGGGGAGCGAGCCCGCGGTTGACGCCGTCGCCTCCGATGAGATGGCTCAGCCGTGGCAGGGCGCGCCGTTGGACGGCGGCGCCGGCGATCCCGGGACGGGCGTCGGGCTGTCCGGCGAATCGGCTCAGCCGTGGCAGGGCGCATCGCTGGACGGCGGCGCCGGCGATCCCGGGACGGGCGTCGGGCTGTCCGGCGAATCGGCTCAGCCGTGGCAGGGCGCGCCCGCTGGAGATACCGGGGACGCGGCCGCGCCCGCTCCCGCGGCCCCCGTGCCGGCACCGGTCGATGTCCTGGGGCGACGTCCGGACCATCCGGTCGAGGTGGTTCTCGCGCTGGGCGGGAACGTCGGCGGGGTGGTTCCCGCTCTGCGCGCCGCGGTCCGCACCCTGCGGGAGATCGACGGCATCGAGGTCGCCAACGTCGCGCCGTTGGCCCGAACGGCCGCCATCGTCGAGCCCGGCGGCCCGGAGCAGCCCGACTACCTCAACACCGTCGTGCTGGCGACGACGACGCTCGCGCCTCGCGAGGTCCTCTCCGTCTGCCAGGGCCTGGAGGCCGACGCCGGACGCGTGCGCACCGAGCCCCGGGGGCCGCGCACACTGGATGTGGATATCATCACCTACGAGGGAGTCACCTCCGACGACGCCGAGCTGGTCCTGCCGCACCCGCGCGCCGCCCAGCGCGCCTTCGTCCTGGTGCCCTGGGCGCAGGCCGATCCCTTCGCCGAGATCGGCAACCAGTACGTCGCCTCTCTCGCCGAGAACGCTCCCGATCGCGACGGCGTGCGCTGGCTGGCTCTCGACTGGCTGGACTCCGACCACCTCCCTGCGCTGCCGACCGGCCAGTACGTGGCGCCCCCCGAGGTCGGGGACGACCAGCTCGGGGCGATGATGGGCGGATCCGAGCCCGGAGGACTCGGCGAGGAGAGCCCGGGCGCTCCGGTGGGCGGCGGCTCGAGTGCAGAGGCCGCCGGGCCGGTCGAGGGCCTCCGCCCGGACGGCCCGGCCATGGATGCGGCGCCCGGCCAGGCCGGCGGTTCGGTGGCGGACGCGGGGCCCGTTCAGGCCGGCGGCTCGGTGATGGATGACGGGGCCGCCGGGGGCGATATGGCCAGTGCGCCCGGTCGGGCGCAGGGCGACGCCGGTCGTGCTCCCGGAACGGGCGCGATGCCCGGTGAGCAGCAGATTCCGCAGGACCCGGCGCACCCGCCGATGCCCCGGACGGGATCCGCGTCTCAGGCCGGCGGGTCGCAGGACGAGGCCTGGGCCTCGCCTCTGGACTGGGGCGACGTCATCGGTAGGAACGGACAGGGTCTCTGATGTTCCGCACGCGCTGGGCCACGGTCCTCGCGTGCCTCATCGCACCCGCGGTCGTCACCTGGGTCGTCTCCGATCTCTCACTGCGGCATTGCGGGTGGGTGCCGTCGTTGACGCCCTGGGGAGCCGTCGTCGCACTGGTGATCGCCGTGGTCGTGCTCGTCGCCGGGCTCGCCGTGCGGCGCCTGCGCGCCCACGAGTCCACGTGGATGACGCCGACCGGCGCGGCCACGACCGCCGTCGCCGCCCAGGCCTCGGCGATCGTCGGTGCTCTTATCGGAGGGGTCTACGCCGGTGAGCTCGCCACGGCCCTCCTCACCCCGCCCTCGCCGGCCATGAGCTCGCTGGCGTGGTCCGCGGGGGCCTGCCTGGTGTCATGCCTCCTGTGGTGCGGCGTCGGCGTGCTCGTGGAGCACTGGTGCGCCATCGACGCCGATGACGACGACGATCACGGCGGGCACGGCTCGGAGTCATCGCTGCCCGATGGCAGCGCTCCCGCCTGAGGGGAGGCCTCATCCTGAGCTTTTGGCAGCGGTGCCGGCGATCGCAGCAGCGCTCCCGCCTGAGGGGAGGCCTCATCCTGAGCTTTTGGCAGCGGTGCCGGCGATCGCAGCAGCGCTCCCGCCTGAGGGGAGGCCTCCGCCGCGCGAGGGTACCCCGATCGCTCCGCTGCTCGGAGCGCTCCCGCCTGAGGGGAGGCCTCGCCCCCGGGGCTCATCGTCCTACCGCAGACCGTGGTGTCCGCAGGGCTCCCGCTTGAGGGGCGTTCTCGTCAACGTGGCGGCGGGATCCCCGCGGGTCGAGGATCGTCGCAGATGGTGGGCGCGCGACCCGTCCTCGTGAGATCGTGTTGCCGGCACCCGTCACGGCGCTTCGCTCCGTCCCGGCCGCGGGCGCCGTCCGCAACCAGTTCACGGTACAACCTGGTCGAGGAGCATCGATGAGCACTGTCAATGAACCCGCCGCCACGCCCTCCACGGGCCGCGGCCCGGCGCCCGGCGCCCCCGCGGGCGGGGCGGCGGGACGGGCAGGAGATCCCGCGGGCTGGACGGGAGGCCCGGCGGGCGGCCTCTTCGGCTCTGCGGGCGGCTCCTTCAGACCGATGGGCGGTCCTGTCGATTCGACGGGCGGTCCCTTCGGCTCGGTGGGCGATCCCTTCAGCCCGGCCGGTGTTGTCTTCCGTCCCGTCTCGGCCAGGCTCATCACCGTCCGTCTCGTGGGCGCTCTGGTCGGAGTCGGAGCACCTGCCGCGGTCCTGGCGGTTGGCGCGATCATGTGGAGCCCATGGATATGGGCCGGCGTCATGGTGATGGCGGTCCTCGTGGCATGGGTCGCCTGGTTCGTTCCCCGCCAGGTGCGCGCCATGGGCTACGCCCTGACCGACGACCACCTTCTGTGGCGCAAGGGCATCATGTTCCGCCGCATCTGCGTGGTTCCGTACGGGCGGATGCAGTACGTCGACACCTCTCAGGGGCCGCTCGCCGCCTGGCTGGGGATCGCCGAGGTCCGGCTCCACACGGCTGCGGCGGCCACGGACGCCACCATCAACGGGCTGCCGGTCGAGGAGGCCGAGCACCTGCGCCGCCTCCTCGCCGATCGCGGCGAGCAGAGAATGGCCGGGCTATGAGCGCGGGCGCCGGACGCCGCATCGCCGTGCCGGATGGCATCGACTGGCGGCGCATGCATCCCGTCTCACCGCTCCTGGAGGGATGGAAGATCGTCACTGCCTTCATCGCGATCATCACCGTCCGCAATGTCGATAACCTGGCCGACGCCTACCGGTACGCCACCACCCACGGCTTCGATCTCGCCCACGGCGTCGTGCGCTGGGCCCTGTTGGGGGGTTTGGCCGTGATCGTCGTCGTGGTCTCCTTCCTCTTCCTGCAATGGTGGGCCAAGACCTACGCCGTGGATCGCGATGGCGTGTATCTGCGCAGCGGCATCGTCATCAGGCAGCTGCGGGTCGCCCGACTGCCGCGCATCCAGGCCGTCGACGTCGTCCATCCCCTGCTGGGGAGGATCTTCGGCCTGGGCATGCTGACGGTGGAGGTCGCGGGCGGGTCGGACTCGCGCGTCGTCATCGGATATCTGAGCACCGCTCGACTCGAGGCGCTGCGCGACCTCATCCTCGATCTGGCAGCCGGCGACGCCGAGGACCCCGCCCGGACGGCCGGTAGCAGTGCACGGGCCGTTTCAACCGCTGCGCCCGGCTCGGCTGGCTCGTCCGGCCCGGCTGGCCCGGCCGCGCTCGGCGCACCCAACCCCACTGACCCGGCCGCGCCCGGCCCCCCGAGCGACGTCGGCCGTGTCAGCGGGTCCGCTCCTCTCGGGTTCGAGGGCGCTGTCGACGCGGCGCCACTGCGCTCCGCCGGCAAACGCGAGGAGCATCCGCTGTACATCGTCGGTCCCGGAATTCTCATCGGTTCGATCCTCCGGTCGGCCATGACCCTATGGGCCGCCGTCCTGGTCATCGTCGTCGTCATTGGAGTAGTGATGGCCGTGATCGGCGACGATGGCGCGGGCCTCGGCGTTCTGCTGTCGGGTATCGCGGGTCCCATCGCGATCGTCGGGGCCGTGTGGAACCGATTCAACCGCGGCTGGGGGTTCCAGGCCGCCGCGACACCGGCGGGTATCCGCATGCGGTTCGGGTTCACCTCCGAGATCTCATCGACTCTTCCACCGGGGCGGGTCCATGCGGTGAGCATCGAGCAGGGACTCCTGTGGCGCCGCGAGGACTGGTGGCGGGTGAGGGTCGGTGTCGCCGGACGGGAGGGGAGTCGTTCGTCCGACTCCTCGTCGTCCCGGACGTCCGAGGAGCGCACTGGCGATGTGCTGCTGCCCGTGGGGAGGCGGGACACGGCCCTGCGCGCCCTGTGGCTGGTGGTTCCCGACCTGGGGGTCCCCGATCCCGGTGGTTTCCTCGCCGCGGCCCTGTCCGGGGCGGACGACGACGGCGCAGGACGGCGGGAGGCGCCGGCGGGCTCGCCGTCGCGGGGATTCATTCGCATCTCGCCGCGAGGCAGGATCTTCTCTCCGCTGGCCTGGCGGCGCGAGGCGATCGCCCTGACCGACACGTGCGTCGTCCTGCGCTTCGGACGCTGGACGCGACGCGTGAGTGTGGTGCCCTACGAGCGCATCCAATCGACACGGGTGCTCCAGGGGCCGTTCGCCCGGAGCCGGGGGCTGGCCACGATCCATCTGGACATGGTGGGTCGCGCGGTGGGCACGAGCCTGAGCAATCTCGATATCGCCGATGCGGCCGCCATCCAGCGAGTCGTCTCCGAGAGGGCCCCGCGCCGTCGTCGTGCTGAGAGGCTCGACCGCTGGCTCGCCCGGGCCGTGGATGACGGCTCTGCTGCTCCGACCGGGACGGCGTGAGACGATCGGCGGTATGTCCGAGATCCCCTCGCCCCCCTCCGCCGGCTCGCGTCCCGGCCGCCTCGGCGTCGGCATCATCTCCGCCGGACGCGTGGGTGCGGTGCTGGGCAGCGCTCTGCGGGCCGTCGATCACCGCATCATCGGCGTGCACGCGGTCTCCGAGGCCAGTCGTGAGCGCGCCGAGCTTCTTCTGCCGGGCGTTCCGGTGCTCCGGATCGATGAGATCGTCGAGCGCGCCGAGCTCGTGCTGCTCGCCGTTCCGGACGACGCCCTTGCCCCGCTCGTCCGCGGCCTGGCCGACCTGGAACGGTGGCAGCCCGGTCAGCTGGTCGTCCACACCTCGGGGCGCTACGGCATCGGGATCCTCGATCCCGCTCGACGGCTCGGCGCCATCCCGCTCGCCCTCCACCCGGCCATGACGTTCGGCGGTTTCTCCACCGACGTCGCCCGGCTGACCGGCTGCCCCATGGCCGTCACCGCCCCCGACGCCGTTCTGCCCATCGCCCAGGCCCTGGCCGTCGAACTCGGCGGCGAGCCCTTCGTCCTGCCCGAGGCCTCTCGCCCCGCCTACCACGCGGCGCTGGCCCATGGGGCCAACCACCTGGTCACGCTCGTCGGGCAGGCGGTGCGCATCCTGGCGGCCGCCGGTGTCGACGACGGCGCCGCCACCCTCGGCCCGCTGCTCACCGCCGCGCTGGATCGAGCCCTGACCGAGGGCGCCGATTCCGCGTTGAGCGGCCCGGTATCGCGCGGCGACGCCGGCACCGTCCGCTCCCACGTCGAGGCGCTGGGAGCCCTGCTCGATGACGAGGGCCGCCCGCTCGACGACGTCGTGGACGCTTACCGGGCACTCGCACGAGCCACGACGCGGCGAGCCGAGGACGCTGGGCGGATCACCGGGCGCCAGGCCGAGGAAGTGCGCGGGGCGCTCGCCTCGGACGGCGACGCGGACGACGCGGGGTGATCCGGGTCGTTCCGGGCGGGTCGTGCGGTGCCCGGGTTCCGGGTGCGGTGAAGGACGGCGATCCTCAATGGCGGTGTTGACGTCATGGTCACCGCTGAGCCCCGGGCGTGGGGAAGGACACAAGGTTCTGGCCTTCATCGTCGTTCCCGCACCGCTGAGCCCCGGGCGTGGGGAAGGACGGCGACAGCGACCGGCTGGCCGCCTGCCGGCGCTCGTCCGGGCCGATGGCGTAGTGCCGGGGTCTGCCCGCCGGCGGTGCCCGGGCGCCGGGCCTGCTGACGCTTGCCCTGTGCCTGCTGGTCCCCGCCCGCCGGCGGTGCCCCGGGCGCCGGGCATTGTTAAGGGCTGCGGTTTCGTGTCGTACCCAGGAGATACTGTGTACATATGTTCGATGAGCGGAGCGCTACCGGGGAGCCTGCCGGATCGACTGCGGGCGCGGCCGCGGCTACCTCCGATCGGGTTGAGAGCGTCCTGATGCGTTTCGCGGGGATGGTGCCGGGCGCCGGGTTGGCCGACGTGATCGAGCGGTTGGTGTCGCCTCTGCTCGTCCGGGCCCCCGGTGCGGACGACGCGTCCAGGGCCCCCGGCCCCGGACTGTTCGACGGTGTGGTGGAACCGAGTGAGCGGATGCTGACCGAGGCCGCGGGGGCGCTGATGATCGATGGCGAGCGGGGCGTCGGAGCACTGGTGGAGCTGGGCGCGGATGGCCTGAGCGAGTTGATGGCGGCCTGCGGGCGTCTGGCCGGATGGGCGCAATGGGCGCAGGCTGTGGCGGCCGCGTGTCTGGCCCTCTGCCCGGAGATGCGCGGCCTCCCCTCCCCGCCCCCGCGGCGGGAGCGGGACGAGGATCGCGAGGAGGACGGCGAGCAGGATCGGGCCGAGCAGGGCGGGGCCGTTCGAGAGGCGGCGTCGCCCGGTGACATGATGGCGGGGCGCTGGAACGCCACTGGCGAGGTCGCATGCCGTCTGGGTGTCTCGCGCACGCGAGCCTCGCAACTGGTGGACCGCGGCCTCGGGCTGCTCGATGGGCGGCTGGCGCCGATCGAGGGCCTGCACCGGGTGGGTCTGCTGGACGAGTCCAAGACGGCTCTGCTGGTGCGACGGCTCGAGGGAGAGCTCGCCCGCGTGGCGGAGGCGGTGCAGGCCAGAGTGCTGGGCAGGGCCGCGCACCGCACGCGCGCCCAGCTGGGCCGGGACGTGGACCGGGCGCTCACCTCGCTGGACCCCGAGGGAGTGAGTCGACGAACTCGGCGCAACACCGCGCAACGTCATGTGTCCCGGCCGCGCCAGGCGGGCACGGGAGTGTGCGAGATGCGCATGCTCATGCCCCGCTCCGACGCCTTCCTGGTGGATGCGACCTTGGACGCCATCGCCGCCTCGGCGCGAGCCGTGGGCGACCAGCGCTCCCTGGGGCAGCTGCGAGCCGACGCCTTGGTCGCCATGAGCCTGCATACCCTGAGGAGCAGCCGATACCGTGCGACGACTCCGCGGACCGCTGGGACGAGTGGGGGTGGGGGCGAGCCCGCTGCCGTGCGCCCGATCGGGCCGGCGGACGCCGCGGAAGCGGTCCCGACGGCCCCGCCCGACCCTCATGGTTCGGCGGGCTCGGCCGGTGCTGCGGGCCTGGTCGGTGCTGCGGGCTCGGTCGGTGCAGGGGCGGGATCGGAGGCCTCGGCGGATGCCGCGGACGCGGCTGCTCCGGCGGAGCCGGTGCGTCCGATGGACGATGGACCGATCGCGGCGAGTCCGATGCCCGATGGGGTCCCTCTTGAAGGGTTGCTGACCGCGCTCAGCGATCTGGTCGACCGGACGGGTCCATGGTGGATGCCGTCGGGCGCCGATCCGGTGCCGCTGCCCCCGGGGCTGAAGGTCAACGTGGATGTCATCGTCCCCCTGGACCACCTCACCGACGTCCTCGAACCTCGATCGTCCAGAGGCGGTCCGCCCCGCACCACCGGAATCTCCGACGCCGGTCCTCCCGGCAACGGAGCGCTCGACGCACGACCCGGTATCGCCGATCCGGTCGGCGTCGCTGCTGGACCTCCCGGAGCCGCGTCGTCCGATGCCGATCGTCCTGGAGGAGGTCCATCCGTTCACGGCGCGCCCGATGCGAATCTCATATCCGGCGTGGACCTTCTGCCCGGCCGGGCCGGGGTCCCGGGGGCGAGCATGGGCACGGCCGGCAGGAGCGCGCCCGTGCCGGACGCTGTGGCTCGGGCGCTGGCGGCGGGCGGGACCTGGCGGCGCCTGGTCACCGACCCGCTCTCGGGCGCCGTGGTGGATGCGGGTCGTTCCCGCTACCGGCCGCCCGCGGCCATGGCCGATCTCGTCCGCGTTCGCGACAGCACATGCACTCACCCCGGGTGCGATGCACCCGCACGCGCATGCGATCTGGACCACATTGTGCCCTGGGTCAGTGGCGGCACCACGTCGTTGGACAATCTGACCTGTCTGTGCCGGGCTCACCACCGTCTCAAGCACACCCCCGGCTGGTCCCTGACTCGCGCCCGTGACGGCGCCCTGGTGTGGCGCACTCCCACCGGCGCCAGGTATCGCCGCGCCTCGGACGGGAGCATCACCATGCTGCCCCGCCGCACTGGACCGCGTCAGGAGGCCCGCCCGGCGGCCCGCGTGCCCGACGTCCTCGCCCGGGCCGTCACTCCCGCCGTCCTGAATCGCCTTCGCAAGGGGCTCGCCGACGCCGCCCTGAGCCGCATGGCGACCTCTGGCATTCACGACGACTCCGGGCGCAGTCCTGACCGCGCTCCCGTCGTCGCCACCCGTGGTCCCCTCCCCGGTCATAATCCCGGTGACTTCGAATCCGCCCCCTACCCGCAGCCCCTCCACGCACTCGGCCTGGCCCCGCTGCTCGATGCCATCCCGCCCTTCTGACGACGGCCGGGACCAGGCGGTCGGGTCGGGCTCCGGTTCCCAAGTCGGTCCCCGGTCTCGCGGGCGGGGCGGACGGGTGGCTCTCCTGCTGCGTCCGTCAGGTGGGCGCAGTCCCGGTCTCGCGGGCGGGGCGGACGGGTGGCTCTCCTGCTGCGTCCGTCAGGTGGGCGCAGTCCCGGTCTCGCGGGCGGAGTGGACGGACCTGCAGCTCTGCGCGCCGCATTCCCGCGACCCTGCGCGCCGCAGGTTCCGCGCGCTTCCGCCTCCGCGCGCCCCGGCGCCCAGCGGCGGTCGTCCACCCCCGTGTCGTCGGTCGTCTAGCGTGGGATCATGACGCGTCCCGCTTCCCCCGCTCCAGCCGCGCCCGGTCCTCGCTCTGGTCGGGTGACCCTGGCCCGCAGCCGCGATGACCTCGCCGCCGCCCTCGCCGTTGACGATCGCACGGGCGCTCCCCGCGCCGTCGCAATGACGATGGGGGCTCTCCACCAGGGCCACTTCGACCTCGTGACCGAGGCCGCCCGCCTGGTCGGACCGGGGGGCACCGTCGTCGTCACCATCTTCGTCAACCCTCTCCAGTTCGCCGCCGGGGAGGACCTGGAGGCCTATCCGCGCACCCTGGAGGCCGATGTCGAGGGCCTGGTCTCCATCCTGCGCGCTCCCGATGGCGAGGACGCACTCATCGTCGGACGGCTCATCGTCTTCGCGCCCACGCCCGAGGTCATGTATCCCGACGGCGACCCGGCCGTGCGGGTCGATCCCGGCCCGATCGCCACCGTCCTGGAGGGGGCCACCAGACCCACCCATTTCGCCGGCGTGCTGCAGGTGGTGCTGACTCTCATGCATCTCACCCGCCCGCGGTGGGCGCTGTTCGGTCGCAAGGACGCCCAGCAACTGGCGATCGTGCGCGCCATGGTCCGCGACCTCGCTGTGCCGGTCGAGATCGTACCGGTCGAGATCCGCCGCGAGGCCGACGGCCTGGCCATGAGCTCGCGCAACGCCTACCTGACCGCGCAGGAGCGCGAGCAAGCCTTGGCCTTGTGCCATGCCCTCGACGCGGGGCGGGAGGCGGCGCGGGCCGGGGCGAGCGCCGCCGGGGTGAGGACCGCGGCGCTCCGGGTGCTGACGCGCGCGCCGGGTGTCGAGGTGGACTACGTGGCCGTGGTCGCCCCGGACAGTTTCGTCGACATGACAGGCGCTGGTCCCGGCCTGCCGTGCGCAGGGGTCGGCGCGGGTGCCGGTCTGCCCGCGTCCCGCGGGCCCGTCGGGGCGGAGCGGACGGATCGGCCCGCGGAGCCGGCCCTGCTGGCGCTGGCCGCGAAGGTGGGCACGACCAGGCTCATCGACAACGCCCTCATCACCTGCGGCGGTCCGGTGGCTTGACGGCCCGGGCTGCTCCCGGCAGTCCTGCAGCGACCCTGGTGGTCGGCGGCCCGGCGAGCGACCCACGACGGTGTCCGGCAACCCTCGACGATCCCCGATCCGGCCTGTCGAGTCGGTCACCATCGAGGCCCGCGCTTTGGTATGACGCATCGTCCCACCTACCCTTGCCGCGATGACTTCACGCCTGCGGACGATGATGACGTCCAAGATCCATCGCGCCACGGTGACTCAGTCCGACCTCGACTACGTCGGGTCCATCACCGTGGATGCGGACCTCCTTGATGCCGCTGATCTTCTCCCGGGAGAGCGCGTCGACATCTGCGATTGCACCAACGGCAACCGGCTGTCCACCTACGTCATCCCCGGCGAGCGCGGAACAGGGCAGGTCTGCGTGAATGGTGCCGCCGCGCACCTTGTGAGCCCCGGTGACCTCGTTATCCTCATCGCCTACTCCCAGCTGGACGAGAGCAGGGCTCGCACCTACCTGCCGCACGTCGTCTTCGTCGATGGGAGCAATCGCATCGTGGAGCGGAGCCGCGAGCCCGGACAGGTTCCCGCCGACTCCGACGCCGCTCGCCTTCAGGGGCTGGCATCCTCCGGCACCGCCTTCGCCGCGGCCCGGGGCTGAACCCGCCTCCTCCACCCAGATGGAGACGTGGCGGCTCGCCCCGCTCGCGGCCGAGCGGCGTTCCGGTCCCGCGTCCCGGCCTCGTCCGCGGCCGAGCGGTGCCCCGGTCCCGTCCCGGTCCCGCTCGCGGCCGCGCCGTTGCGGGCACGCCCGCCCCCGATAGGGTGGAGAGCATGCAGAGCCAGGAATCCCCCGAACTCTACGAACTCTACACGCGTCGTGAACTGACGCTGCGCGATGCGCGCGAGGCGGCCCCCGACCTCGCCGTCGAGGGGAACGACGGCGACGGGACGAGCATCCGTCTCCGCGACGGTGCGCGCACGGTCCTGGAACTGGACGAGGGCTCCCTCGACGTATCCCTCGATTTCGTCGACTTCGTCAAGGATGTGTCGGGGCACGACGAGCTCCCCTTCTGCTACCACCTCCGATGGCCGGGCGGCCTGCGCTCCGCCCCCGCCGGGGACCGCGGCCTCACGATCGCCGAGACCCTGGCGCATCGGTGCGAGGGCATTATCGCCTCCTTCTTCGAGCGCGTGGTCTGGCCGGTGGGCGACCGGCCGCTCCCCGAGTTCGACCCCGATCTCTATGACATTCCGGAGGAGACCTTCCCGGTGGTCCACCTGCGGTGGTTCGTGCGCGAGTCGGTGCGCCCCGACCCGGTCGCCGCCTGGATGCGGGCCGTTGAACGAGTCGCGCCGGAATGGCTGCCCACCGAGTACACCGGTCGGGCGCGGATGCTGGCGCTGTCCGACGCGACGATCGGGGCGGCCGATGACAGGAGGCGCGTCGATGACCACGGGGTGTATCTGACCGGTCCCGAGCCGATCGGCACCGTGGCGCTACTCCCATGCGCGCCGGAGGAACCGCACGGCATGTACCGAGTGGCATGCGCGGCCGAGCTCGACGCACTCGACGAGACCTCGCTCGACCGGCTTCACGAGGTGTTCGTCGCGGTCGCCGACGAGCTGGGGGCCGAACTGGCGCTGGCCGAGGTCCTGGAGAAGTGGGACCGTTCGTACGACGGGAGCACCATGCCCGGACCGCGCGCGCAGAACCCGCAGGGGCTCGGCGTGGGCGACGCGCTTCTCGCGGGTCTGCCGATGCGACCGGTGCCGTGGTGCTATCTCGGTCCCGCCTACGAACGGCTGCTCGCCGACTTCCTGGCCGACGCCCCGGCGACGTGGGGGCGCCGGCGCACGGCGCGCGGTCTGGACGTGCGCCTCAGCAGGAGTCCGGTCGGCGAGGAGGATCTTCCGTCGGACTGGTTCCCCGCTGAGTTCTGCCTGTCGTTGCAACCGCGGTGGTTCCACGACAGCGTCCTGCACGGCGCCGCCACCGCACCGGACTGGACCTGACCGCCCGACCCGGTGCCGGGGGCAGGGCCGAGCCGGGGCATGATGCGTGGTCGATGTCTCGCGCCCGAGCGGCGAGACGGAGATCATCCACAAGACTGAGGCGCGAGGCCCGCGATGCCTGATGCCCGGACTCCGACAGCGCCGCCGGCCCGGTCGGGACGTGCGAGGCCCGCGATGCCTCGTGCCCGGGCGGGGCGGCTCGACCTTACTGCGAGCCGCTCAGGCTGGAGTACTGCTCCTCGTGCCCGGGCCGCGGGGCGACTCGGGCGGACGGGGTCGCCGGCGTCAGGCTCGGCGCCTGGTGCCCGGGCCGCGGGGCGCTCGCGGTCGGTGACCCGGGATTCCGCCGAGCCGAACCTCGTGCCCGGGCCGCGGGGCGACTCTCCCGACCGCTAGACTCGCGCGCGTGACTGATGCGACCGAGCAGAACACCCTTCCCGAATCCGACGGCGCCCAGGCCCCCACCGCGACTCCCGAGCGGGTCGATGAGTCCGGACGATCCGAGCAGTCGGGACGGGGCAAGCAGGATCCGGGCCCCGGCGAGCAGTTCGAGGTTCGTGCCGGTAAGCGCGAGCGCCTCCGCGGCGAGGGCTGGGACCCCTACCCGGTCCGACTCCCCATCACCACCACGATCGCCGCGGTCCGCGAGCGCTACGGGCATCTTCAGGCCGGCGAGGAGACCCAGGACGTCGTGGGCCTGGCGGGACGCGTCGTCTTCCTGCGCAATACCGGCAGGCTCTGCTTCGTCACCCTCGCCGACGGCGCCGGCACCACGCTCCAGGCCATGCTGTCGGCCAAGGCCCTGCCCGCAGAGGGCCACACCTGTCTGGCCGCCTTCAAGTCCGACGTGGACCTGGGCGACCACCTCTTCGTCCACGGCCGGGTCATCTCCTCGCGTCGCGGCGAGCTGTCCGTCATGGCCGAGCCGGTGCTGCACGAGGGCGTCGACGGCGCCGGGCCGGGCGGGGCGGCCGGGCTGGGGGACGACGACGTCGCCGTCCCCGCGTGGCGCATCGCCTCCAAGGCCCTGCGCCCGCTGCCCAAGGTCTGGACCAACCAGGAGGGCG
>ERZ772986.1463-NODE-1463-length-13343-cov-2.850692_pt1 | contig 13343 bp, 14 predicted proteins | sample MGYA00511898_ERZ772986 | MGnify/ENA primary metagenome ERZ772986 (study PRJEB29015, sample SAMEA2737934) | human oral metagenome | biome: human oral; feature: human-associated habitat; material: dental | place: China | collected 2148 ... | reverse complement strand
AAACATTGGAATATTCATCTCCATTACCATAATTCCAAGTAATTATATCTCCCTCATAAGTAGGTGTTCCTGTTTTATCTTTTCTTGATATATTATTAAGAACAGTATATCTATCTTTTGTCAATTCCTCTAAGGTGTCTAATCTAAAATTCATCTTATATAATTTACCATTCATATTTAGAAAATAAGCATTTTCATTATCGTTTTCTATAAATTTTCTTGTTTTGTTATCCCAAATTTTGAATTGCTTTTCCATTTTTTACCTCTTTCTTATTATTTATTGTATTTTTTTAAATTTTCTTTTAAATTCTTCTTCGGTGTAAAATTCAAATCTAGGTTTATTACCTATTTCTGAAAATTTAACTATATATGAATTTGCTTTTACTATAATAACATCTTCATTACTATAAGGGTTTTCCTTATACCAAATTTCTTCTAATTCATCATTCCAATTAACGATATAGTTAAATGATTTTTCATCATTAATTTCTAACATTTTTATAATATCAGATATATTTTCTTTTATTACTGGTATAGCTTCTACTAAATTTTCTTGTTTACACCCATAACCTAAATTCTTATTTACCATATCTCTGATATTTTTCCAAGTTTCAATCCATAATGTTTCTTTAACTTCTTCTGCTTCTTCATAGCTTCCAAAAAAGTTTCCTAATTTATGTCTTTTTTCATCTAAATTAGTTCCCTTATTTATTTCTTTTAAAATATTACCATTTGAGAAATCAAGACAATAATATTCTGAATTTAATCTCCATTTTAAATTATTAGTATATTTTTCTTTTACACCTTTGTATCTATTTTGATAAATGTCAGAATTTAAAACTTGATTAGCCATTTCTTGTGTTACAAAATAGTTACCTATTTTAAATCTTTCATTATCTATACTATTGTTATTTTCTGTTACTGAAATTAAATTATCTTCAAATAAGAAATAATAAGTTTCTCCTTTATTTATTCTTACTTTATTTGAAAAAGTATTTTCATCTAAATAATATAAATTATCTTTAAAAAGATTTTTATATTTATTTTCTAATTTAATAGCTTTTTTATTTAGTTTTTCTTCTTCCTTATTAGTTTCTGCCATTTCATTATTTATTTTATCTATTTTTTCTATAAATTTTTTATCATCATCTGAAATTTCTTTTTTTAAATCATATCCTCTTATAATATATCCTTTTTCTTTCATTAGATTATTAGTAAAATCTTTTATTCTTTTTATAGAATTATGATAATGCACTCTTAAAAATTCTATCGCTTCTCTTTTTGTATTAAAATAATTTCCCACTTCAAAATTAAAATTTGAATTAAAACCAATATTTAATTCTGTACTTATAGTTGGCTCTCCAAAACTAAAACTAATAGTATAGTAAACATCACTTCTTTTTATATCTTTATTTTTTCTATAATCCCAAAATCTATTCTTCCATATATCTGAATTAAGAACTTGTTTAGCAATCTTTAATGTTTTAAAATAATTTCCTGTATAATAATCTTCACTACTATAACATTCATTATTAGCTTTGACAAAATTACAATCAATAGTAAAATATACTCTATCTTTTTCAGCTCTCCAATAACTATTATTATATGTTTTATTATATGTTTTATCATAATTTTCTTCATTTATAATATTTTCATCTTGATATTCATTTTCATTTAAAATAAAATCTTCATCAGTTATATTTTTAACAAAATTTTTAATTTCATTTTGAGAATTTTCTAAATGATTTTTTAAAAAATCTATTACTTCATCAAATTCATTAAAATAATTACCTTCATTATAATTTTTATTATCGTATTTTTGATAAAAATCACCATAAACTGAATATAGAGAAAAGAAATTATCTAAATCAATAGTAAAATAGGCTTTATTTTTTACTCTTTTTATATCTTTTCTATATTTTTTAAATCTGTTTTTCCATACATCTGAATTTAAAACTTGCCTAGCAATCTCTAATGTTTTGAAATAATTTCCAGAATTATAATTATTAACATCAAAAGCCTTATTTTCTTCTATTTTTTCCTCTATTTTATCTTCATAAGAAATCACATCAAGTTTTATATAATAATATTTTTCTCCTTTATTTGCTCTCCATAAGTCTATATTTTCATTTTTAATATTTGAATTATTATTTTTTATTTTTTCAAATCTTTTAGCAGTGTTTTCAAAAATTCTTCTTCCTGTTTCTCCACCATATAATTCATCATAACTTATTTTATTTTTGCTATTCCAAAATAAACTTCCCTCATCATCATCTTCTTCATCACTATGAAAAAACATACTTTTATCTTCGTTCTCGGCTCTTCTTCTAGCTATGTCGTCTTCATCATCTCTAAAAAACATACTCATAAAATCACTTCCTTTTTGCTAAAAAAATTTCCTTTTTTTATATCCTTATTTTAACTTTAAATCTTTTTCTATTTCATTATAATTTAACATAGAAAATTCATCTTCTGCTTTTAAAACCTCTATATCTGAATTTTTCATTTCAATTTTATATTTTTTTAATAAATAACTTTTTATTTTTTCTTTTATTGTAAAAATATCTAATGAAATATAAGTCATTTTGTCGCCATTACTTAATTCTAAAATAAACCAACTTTCCTTAGCATTTATATTATAATCTACTTTACATTCTCTTTGTAACTCATTTAATCCATTTAAAATTTCTCCTAAAACAAAATAATAAACTTTTCTTTTTCTTTTTTTATCTAAAACTTTCTCCATTTCAACCTATCCTTATCCTTTTATTTTTAATACATTATCATCTATATCTCTTATCCACATTTTAACATATTCATTAAAAACTTTTGTTATATCAGTTATCATTGATTTTAAAATTACCCCTAACATTTTCTTTTTGTGAGTAATTGCAGTATCAATCAATAACATAGCAAAAAACATTGTTTTAACTAATTCTAAATTAACATCTGTTAAATTATATTTAAAATTAGAAAATTCTGTTTCTAATACTTTTTCTACTTCTTTTCCAACTACATAATTTATATCTTTTTCATATTTGTTTATTAAAAGTTCAGTTGTTTTTAGAGTTTTTGTAAGTAAACCTTTATAATATCTGTTTAAAACATAATCATCTTTATTATTTTCCCATAATTCCTTATGTTTTTTTAATTGAACATAAAACATATAAATCATAGTTACTCCTGTTTTATCTCCATCTTTATGTTGTATTCTCGTCTTATTCATAACAATCACTCTTTTTTATCTCTTGATTTCCGATATTTATAATTTCAACATAATTATTATTGATAACTCTAAAAGACATCTTCTGATTTTTATTTTTTACATTTTCTATGATTTTAGCTTTTGAAATTTCACTTCTTTCCAATTTTTTGTTATATTTTAATTTAATATCCATTTTATATCCCCTTTTTTTATTTTCAATCACTTTTTTAATTATATTTAATTACTCTAAAATTTCTTTGATATAAAGAAGTTTTATTCCATAAGTTTCTTCTTTATAAATTTTGTAATTTGACACTTCAAATTCATTAATTATTTCATTTATTTCATTATTTTTTAATTCAACATAATCTTTAAATTTATCTTTTCCTGATAAAGTTAAACTTATAGTTTTTAGTTCAATTTTTTCATTATTTTCCTCATTTAAAGATATTTGTTTATCAACAACCATTGAATAATTTTTATAATAACCTACAAATAAAGTTACAAATCCAAATAAATCTGTTCTTTTCATTTCTTCAAATCTTTTATCATCTTTTCTAAAATTACTATTTAAGTTTTCCATTATTTCTAACACCCCATTTATTTAAAATTTTAATCACTTTTTGTTTTATATTATACCATAAAATATACAAAATTTCAAGATAGAAGTATAAAAAAAGGACAATTAAGTCCTTTTTATTCTTTTATAATTTTCAAAAACTTTGTTATTAGCTTTTTAGTTGCTATTATATCTCCTAAACTGTTGTGTGCATTTATTTTGATATTAAAGTGATTGCACCAAGTTTCTAATCTATTATTTTCAAGTATAGGTAATTTCCCAACCATTTGTAACATTCTTATAGAATGGAAAGGGTCAATAGGATAAGCATTAAAATAACTGTATAAGAAATAATTTCTATTTCTTTTAAAGAAATTTTCTAAAACTTCTAAGTCAAAAGCTACATTATATCCTGCAACAACAAATTTATCTTTTTTATCAAATTTATTTACATAAGTATCTAAAAATCTGATAAATTCTTCATAAACATCTTTTTCATCATAACAGTTAATATTTTCAAAATCTTCAAACTTTCTTCCTTGAACTGCTAAGGCTTCTAATGAAAATGAAGCATTTTTAAAAGGCTTTACATAAGCATTAAACATTGCTTTTGTTTCTTTATCAATAACTACTATTGCCGATAATTGTGTTAATGCACAAGTATTGGTATCAAGTCCACCTGTTTCAACATCAATAAATATAATTTTGTTCATACAATCACTTCCTTTTTAATGTTTTTTCTTCATTAAAGATTATAACATACTATATATGGTATGTCAAGGTAAAAAAAGACAAATAGCCTTTACTTATAACCAAACTATTTATCTTTTTTATTTCATCTATTTAATTTTAACTATTTAATATTAGAAGAATAATTTTACAAGCATTGAGAAATCAAAATCCTTCTTATTATTTAATAAAACATATTTTAGATATTCTTCTACACTTCCCTCAACAATATATTCATATACTGTAACTTTCTTTTCTTGTCCGTGCCTGTATGCTCTTCCTAATGATTGAAAGTAATCTTGATATGCCCAAGTAGGAGAAAAATAAACAACATCAGTACAATATTGTAATTCAATTCCTGCCCCACCTGCTTGTATTTGAACTAATGTAATTGTATTTTTTAAATCTTTATAGTCGTCAAAGTCAGGTAATTTAGTTACACCACCTCTTACCTCATAGATAGCTTTGTTTTCTAATTCAGGGTTTTCCTTTATTGCTTTCATTATATTTTCAAATTCTATATTAAAGTTATAAAAAATCAAAACATTATTGTCTGTACTCTCTAAAAATTCCATTAAATACTCTGTTTTATCCAAAATATTTGCATACTGTCTTGACAATGTAAATACTTTTGCAACATTATCTAATTCATCATCTAATTTTTGATAAAATTTCATTTTAAATTCACTTACATTTTTCTTAGCTTCTTCTTTTTCTTTCCTTACTTTAACCTTAGTCCTATAATCACTAGGTCTATAAGTTGAAACTTGTTTTACTAACTTTTGTAAAAAATCGTTGTGTATCTCTTTTATTTTTTCATCAAAATTATTTTTTTCTTCTGATTTCAATTCTAAAAATTCTGAAAATTTAGAAAGTAATCTACCAAAAATTGCTTCTAATTCAATATATTCAGATGATTTAGGGAAAAAATTAGTTACTTTTACAAGTTCAGGTAAATCTAAACATTCTTCTTTTTTTAAAGGTTTAGAAGATATTTGTTTAAATTCTTCATCTATTTTTTCTCTATTTTGCCAATATTCATCTTCTCTTTTTGGTACTCTTGTGTCTTTAAATTTAAGAAGTTTTTCATCATAAGTAGCATTTTTCATTTCATAATGATATGGACTTTCATAAAAACCTGCAATAGCAAGATACACTCCTAAATCTATATATCCATTTGGATAAGGTGTTGCCGATAACAGACACCAACCCTCACTTCCTCTCAAACTATGAAAAAGTGCCTTACTTCTTTTAGAAGTTCTATTCTTCATATAATGGCATTCATCTACTATAAAAAATGTTTCATTAAATAATTCCGAAAACATTTTTTTTCTTATTTCTCCTATACCTTTTTTTGTTTTCATATCTAAAATATGTTTAGTTCTTTTTACTATTTCGGCATAAGTTATAACTTCATAATTTGAAATATTAACATTTTCTGAAAACTCTACATTTTTTATTTCTCTTTCCCAACCTTTTTCCTTAACCTTTTGTGCAGGTGCAACTATAATAAGTTTAGTATCTTCACTCTTTCTATACTTTAAATAATGGTGAATAGACACCAAAGATTTTCCTGTTCCTGTATCAGTTATATACATATAATTTTTTTTAGAACTATCAATCAATTCTTTCTGATAATTAAATAAGTTTCTTACTTTTGGAATATATTGCTTTTCTTTTTTTTTACTTTTTGCCATTTTTTTCTCCTTTATTTTTTAATATATTAAGAAAAATGCTAATTCAAAAACTAGCATTTTTTATTTATATTTTGTTTTATTTTTATGAAATTAATTGATTTTTCCATTTCTTTTGTATAATAGAAAATTTATTTCATCTATTATTTTTAAGAATGTTATATGTCTTTCGTCAATCCATAACTTTTCTTTGTTTTCATTTCCGAAAGAAAATACCCAACTTCTTAATCTCATTTCTAATCTTAAATTTCCATTTTGTATTATATCTCTTACTAAATATAATTTTTCTACTTTTCTGTTTAAAGGATTTAAGAAATGTATATCAAATAACGCTCTTGTATTTATATCATTAGCAAAAATATTCATTTCTATATATCTTTCTTCTAAGTATTTTAAATCATTTCTATAATCCATTACTTCTGCAAAGAACTTTTTTATAAGTTCTCTAAATAATTTTAACTCATTATCTTTTAATTTTTCTAATCCTACTAATTTAGCAGAATAGTTTTCTTTATATAACTCATTTACAAGTCTTGGAGTTACTTCTTTCTTTTCTTCAAATATTCCACTTCTTTCTTCTATTGTTCTTACATACATTTTTAACACCTCGTTCTTTTAATCGTTGTTAGGTAACATTCCTAACCCACCTAATTTAAAACCTAATCTTTTAATTTCTTCTTTTTGTTCTTCTGTTTTATTTTGTGCTTGTTCTTCGGCACTTTCTTCTAATCCTACTTCCTCATTTTCTTCATCACTTTTTGCAACCTCTTGCACTTCTTTTTCTTGTTCTTGTTCTTGTTCTTCTCCAAACTCAAATTTTATTTTACCTTTTATCTTTTTCTCTACAACTTGTTTTATTACTTCTAATTCTCTTTCTTTATCCACTCTAATATTATATTTCAGTTTTTCTAATTCTTGTTTAACCTTTGCTACATAAAATCTTGTTTCAGGTATATTTTTGTAGCTAGTTGATTTTATTCTACCAATTCCTGCATTATAAGACGCTATGGCATTATCTGTTTTACCAAAGGCTTTAATACTATCATTTAAGTGTAAAAAACCAATTTCTATATTTTCATCTAAATTTTTTCTGTTCTTACTATAATGTTCAGAAGTTATAGGCATTATTTGCATTATTCCATAAGCCCCTGCACCACTTTCGGCAGTTTCTCTAAATTTACTTTCTACATTCGCAATCGCTAATGCAAGTTCTATATCTATTTTATACATATCTGCATATTTTTTAAATTTCTTATATAAATTTTCTGCTTGTTCTTTCTTTAAATTTGTATTAGAACTCATTATATAATTAATATGTTTTGTATTGGCAAATACGAAACTACTTAATACCATTGTTAATATCATCACTTTTAAAAAAGTTTTCATTTTTTACTCCTTTTAATAATACATTTTCTATTCTCACTTGTATTATACCATTAAAAACTTCAAATGTCAAATAAAACAGACAACATTGTCCGATTAATAACATTTACAAATAGAGTGAAAACTATATTTGTAACACAAAAACAAATATGCTATAATATAAATATACTTTTCGATACTTTTTTATATTTTTATAAATTCAATAAAAAATAATAAAAAGGCACAAAATTATATGTGCCTTTTTACTTTATTATTTATTTTTTGTTTGGATAATCAAGAATATAAGAAATTCTTTTTAAATAAACATCTTCATCAAATGGTCTTTGTAATTTCATAATTTCTGATTTCTTATTAAATTCTTCTACATATTTTTCTAATTCTTCCAATTCTTTTTCATCTTTATAAACAAAAGTAAGTGAATAACTTTTTTGTTCGTTAGATTTAGCAAATGTTTCAAAAATTAATTCTTTATATTCAGGATTAAAGCAAGTTACACCATTAATTTTTTGTGAATATTTTTCGTTTGTATAAAATTCATTAATTAATTTTTGAATATCAATATTATTTGCTTCTGCTACTATATTCTCCGAAGTTATTTCAACTTCTTTTTCTTTTCCACAACCTACTAATAACATTCCTAATATTAATACCATTAATAATAATCCTTTTTTCATATTTATCTCTCCTTTTTATGAAAAAAGTTATAATCTATTGTCAATCTTGATTTCAATTCTTATTTTCGACATTATTATAACATTTAAAGATAAAAATGTCAATCAAATTAGACAATAATGTCTTTATACATTAAATTAAAAAGGACTTATAAGTCCTTTTTAAAAAATTGAATATTTTATTGTTGAATTGTATTTTCTTGACTTTTTTGTAAAGTTTCATTTTGTTTTATTATTTCATTTTCAAAGTTCTCTTCTTCTTTTAATTTTTCAATTTCTGTTCTAATATTAGCCATATTTCCAAAGAAAATCATCAATGATAGATAATGTTCTAATGAATACTTTAAAAAAGATGGACTTTCTAACATAACTTCTAATGATTTTGTTCTTTCATAAAATTTTTCATTTACACCATAAAAATTACATATTTCTCCTGCAAGTTCAGGAGTAAAATCTTCATCAAAAATAGAATATATTTCATTTTTAAATTCTATAACAGGCATAATAAATAAACTTCTTTCTTCAAATTCTTCTTTTGATAAAGTATTATCACTTATATCAAAATCTCCAAAAACTTCTTCTTCTACCATTAATGCTCTTAATCTAAAATTGTTTAATGTGTCTATTTCAGAAAACCTTATATCATCTACTTCTATATTTTCAAACTCAAAAGGTATACTAGCTTTTGTAAAAGTAGAATATATTTTTTCATCTAAATCATTTTCATCATAATTTGGATTACGAGTTTTAAAGTTTTCCAAATCTCTATAAAGTATTGAATATGAATTTCCATACTTTTTTACTTCTGCTTCTTCAAAATGTGAATTTGCTAAATTTATCACAATTTCCACTATATGTTTTTTATAAAAACTTTCAAAGAAATCTTCTATAAAATCTAAATTTGTTCCTCTATAAATAGTATTTGAAAACTTTCTTCTTATACCATTTAAAACTGTTGACATTCCGTCATATAGTATTTCATTATCTACATAACTAAAATCTATTGATTTTAATGTTGCATTTTTTAAATAACTTGATAATAATGGCTTTTCTTTATCTTCTATTTGTTCGATAGGACAATATATAACACCTTTTTCTTGGATATATCTCAAAGGTATTGCCATTCTTATTTGTATAACTCCCTCTATTTCAAAAGTTATAAATTTATTATATTCTAATGAAAAATCACTTATATCTCTCTTTGTAAGATAACTGGTTTTAATAAAGTCTTTTTCATATCTTTTTTTTATAAGTTCATCACTCGTTTCATAAGGAAAATATCTTTTTTCTAAATCTATAAAATATTCTTGTTGAGTAATGTCTACTAATTCTCTACTTCTATCTGCCATTTTAATTTCCTTTCATTAAGTTATAGATACTGTTTCAGTTGTTTCCTTGAACACTTTTGCAAATAATAACATAAATATCCAATATCCAAAGATATAATAAAATGTTTGTGGATTGTTAAAATTTTTAGTCCAAGTGCTATCATCTTGTATCGTAGCAATTTGTCTTGCCGTCCATATTGGTGTTAAAGGTATCTTGTCATTATTTGCCACTTGTATAAATAATATCAAAACTGTAAATTTGGTTATACTATTTATAATTATATTGAGTAGTCTTGTTAATCCACCACCTAAACCTCTTGTTTTTTCAGAAGTGAATATAAAGTGGAAAGTCCCCATAGCCAATGATACGGCTATACTTAGCCCTGCAAATAAATATGCAAATACAACTGTTGCAATTAATTTCATTATCTTTAAACCTAATATCCATACACCTACAAAAGCAAATCCTCTGACTAAGAAATTACCTGTTTTATTTACTCCTAAAAAATCAAGTAAAGTGTCTGAAAGAAATGATAATGTAGTTGTAATCAACCCTGTAACTGCTTTTAATGAATTTTTTATTGCACCCCAATAACTTTGAGTATAAATTAAGTTATTTATTTCTTCTTGTGAAGCACCCTTTTGAATTAATTCCACCACTTTTTGTGAGTTTTCATTTAAAATATTTCCATACACTATAAAAGGTGCAGTAAATACTCTTGTCATTTTATCTAAACTCAGAGGCTCACTTAAATTCAAAAGTTGCATAGGCAACTTTTCAGTAATAAGTATAAACATATCTTGATAAAAATATTTAACCCAAAATTCTGCTAAAAATAAAACAATAGCATAATGTAAAATAGTTTGTACTGATACTGATACCAAAGTTTTTACACTTCTGTTAGGTTGCCTTATGAACTCCATTAAAAAATCTAAAATTTTAAATAAAACTATTATAGGTATTATAATAACCATAAGTTTTATTATACTCTCTGCAAATGTGGTTACAAAAAAGTTTACTATATTTTGTAAAATTCCCTCTTGTGTTTGAGTTCCTTTTGTAAAACTATTTCCAAGTTCTGTTGCAATATCTTGAAAAGTTACACTCATAATTGTACCACCTATCCATTATTATTTCTATTCATTCTGCTATTTATACTTCTTTTATCAAATCTGTTAGGTCTAATTCCACCATTTCTCCAAATTTCAGATTGAATATGATTTGCTCTTTCATTTTTAATCATTCTATCCATTGCGTCATCTATTCCATTAACTGCCCTTATTTCATCAACGCTCATAAGATTTCCTGTTGCATTTCTAGTTGTAAAGGCAACATCAGGATAATCTCTTCTCATAATTCTTTCAAAAGACCTTGCATATTCTTCTTGAAACTCTTGACTTGCTTTATACATTGTAGGGTCATTTCTTTCTCTGAAACTTTGTCTATCTCTATCTCCTGTTCCCATATCTCTATATAGATTTTGCATTGTTTCAGTTTGATTAATTGCATTTACACCCTCTCTAAAACTTCCTGCAACCCCATTAGAAGCTACATATCCAAAGCCTCTTCTCATTCCGTTAAATGCCATTCTAATTCCTGCCGTTTTTTCTCTTAAAGTATCTGTCATAGCATTAACTCTATCTTTGTAATAGTGTTTAGCCATATCTGACATATCTTGTCTAACTTCTTCTCTCATTTGAGTTCTTTGTTCTGATGAAAGATTAGGATTAAATGTTGCATTAAGGAATTTTGCACCTTGTCCACCTAAAACAAGTCCTGCTCTTGCAACTCCACCTGCAACTGCAACTCCACTAACAACTCCACCTGCAACCTTTTCACTCATTTTAATAACACTTCCTGCACTTTCTCCTGCCATATTTCCTGCACTTGTTCCACCTAATGCTTTTGCTATACTTATTGCTCTCTTTTGTGCATTTTCTCTTGTTGCTTGTATACTTGCTTGTCTATTTCTTTGTGCAGTATGAACTTGTTCTCTTATATTATTTTGTCTTTCGTTTCTTTCTCCAATTCTTTCTTCTAAATTATTATTTTCTGTTCTAACTCTTTGTTGAGTTCTTGCAAGTTCATTATTTCTTCTGTTTAAATCTTCTCCAGCTTGTTCTGCAACTCCTCTTGCTTTTGCTAAACTTCTTTGAGTTTTAGCGATAGCCCTTTGGTCGCCACTAGCAACGGCTCTTCTGTGGTTTTCTTCCACTCTTCTTAATCTTTCTTGTGCTTGTTCGTGTCTATTATGTGCGTCAGTTTGTCTATCAGTAGCAGATTGTAATGTTTCTTCATTTCTCTGCATTTGGTTTCTATCTCTTGCATTTTCTTGGTTAGTTCTATCAGTTTCATTTTGAAGATTTCTGTTTTCTCTTCTTGTTCTTAAATTATCTACACCTTTTTTAGCAAGTACCAATGCAGTTGCCCCTGCACCCATTACTTTTCCTACTGCACCACCTATAAAGTTTCCTGCACTTAAATTAGCGACTTTACCACTTAGAACACTTTCTGCAACTTGTCCACCCTCTCCTGCAATAAACATTCCTATCATAAGAACAAAACCTGTTTGGAAAGCAGTTCCCATATTTAATCCTTTTGGCTCTGCTTTATCAATAGCGTGTGTTATAGTTTCTATAATGTTTACAACTACTCCAATAAGTCCTATTCTTATTGCAAGGGATAATCCTTTATTTACAATGTTTGATACAATATGTCCCCCAATATCTGCCGTTTTTTGAAATAATAGAAACGGCATTAAAATAACTGATAAACCTACTACTAATACATAAGAGATAAAAGCCATTAACATATCTTTTATTAGTCCCATAACAGTAAACATACTTCCAAAAGCCAAAAGTGCAAAAACTATTGTTGAAATTGCACCTATATCATCTGTAAAAGCTAATCCCCATAATGAAAAAGGAATTGTTATTATTGTAGATAATACATCACTAGGTTTAACAAGGTCAGGTACTCTCATTCCTGTTCCAAAAAATTGTTTTCCCATTTCTAAAAATCCTGTCATTATAGATAATTGCGACATATCAGGTGTTCCCATAGTTATTAACTGATAGTTGTTTATAGTTGCCGATATGGTCGTGGCACTCTGTCCTACTCCCATTGTTGTAGATACTTGTTGTCCACTTGGTACAAGTAAGAATACTATCACTGCAAATGTTAGAATACTAGGTAAATTAGGTAATATCAAACTTCCTATACTTAATCCACCACCTAAATTTGTTAAAATTTTCAATAAGAAATCTATTGTAAAAAATAGAACACATAAAGCTAATATAACTGCCGATAAATTAGCTATCATTACTGCTAATTGTGTCATTATCATACCAAAAAATTGGTCGACACTTGTCCCAATTAGTTTAGATACTTCATCTATATTTACTTTTTCATCAGGTGCAGTTGGTGTCGATGGTGTTGACGGAGTTCCTGTCCCACCACCACCTGTTCCACCACCACCTGAACCTGGCGTAGGTACAGAGTAACTATATTTACTAATCAGGAAAAATAAAAGTATAAGAAAGCCTATAAATAAGACTTTCTTTACTTTATCATTTTTTAGGAATATTTTCACATTTTCCCAAAAATCTTTTTGTTTTAATTCTAAAACCCCTGTTGACATCTAATTTCCCCCTAATCTAATTATTTGTTTGATGGAAAAGCTAAATTAAACTTAGGACTTCCTGCATATTGTTCATCTTTACCACCGTCACCCACCACCACCTTCACCAACACCACTATCACCCACCATCACC
>ERZ772986.1462-NODE-1462-length-13343-cov-8.760461_pt1 | contig 13343 bp, 12 predicted proteins | sample MGYA00511898_ERZ772986 | MGnify/ENA primary metagenome ERZ772986 (study PRJEB29015, sample SAMEA2737934) | human oral metagenome | biome: human oral; feature: human-associated habitat; material: dental | place: China | collected 2148 ... | reverse complement strand
TCGACGCCGACGACCTGCGGCTGTGGGTGAGTCTCCACGAACAAACCCACGCGGTACAGTTCAACTCCGCGCCCTGGCTGCTCGGTCACGTCGAGAAGCTGATCGCCTCGCTCAGCGTCGACGACCCCTCCCCGGCGGAGGTGACGGAAGGTATCCGCGGGGGCCGGGGGGTGGCGTCGCTGCTGGTCACCGCCGAGGGGCAGCGGCACCTCGACGCCCTCACCGCCACCATGACCCTCCTGGAGGGTCACGCCGACCTGGTGGCGGACGCCGCAGGGGCGGTTCACGTGCCCTCGGTGCGCCGGCTGCGCGCGGCCTTCGCCCGTCCGGCCGCCGGCACCGGCTGGCGACGCCTGATACCCGGCCTAGACAAGGGCCTCCAGTACCGCGACGGCCTGGCCTTCTGCCAACACGTGGGCCTCCGGGCCGGGCTGGGGGCGCTGACCGCCGCCTTCGCGGGACCCGCGAACCTCCCCACCGTGGCTGAGATCGCCGACCCCGACGCCTGGCTGCGGCGGATCCATGGTTGAGGGGCGCCGTGGCCAGGCGTGAACTCGGACCCGCCGCGTTGAGGGTCGGGAGGGCGGTGGAGGAGTTGCTGCCCGCAGGCCCTGTCGTCGTCGGGGTCTCCGGCGGCGCAGACTCCATGGCGCTCGCGCTGGGGGCCGCGTGGGCCGCGCCCCGCACGCGTTCCGAGGTGGGGTGCGTCGTCGTCGACCACGGCCTGCAGGTGGGGTCTGCCGAGGTGGCGGAGCGGACGGTTGACGCGCTGACGTCGCGTGGCATTGCCGCCGAGGTGCGGCGCGTCGAGGTGGGACGCGACGGCGGGATCGAGGCGGCGGCCCGGCACGCCCGCCTGGAGGCCCTGTCAGGTGACGGGCATCCCGTGCTGCTGGGACACACCCTCGACGACCAGGCCGAGACGGTGCTGCTGGGGTTGCTGCGCGGCTCCGGCGTCCGGTCGCTGGCCGGCATGTCGGTTCGGCGCGGCCCCTTCCTGCGGCCGCTGCTGGGGATCCGGCGCGCCGAGACCGAAGCGGCCTGCCGCGAATGGGGGGTCGAGTGGTGGGACGACCCGATGAATACCGACCCGCGGTTCGCGCGGGTGCGCGCCCGGTCGGCGCTGGCGCTGCTGGCATCGGAACTGGGCCGCGACGTCGCCGTCGGCCTGGCCCGCACCGCCGAGCTGGCCCGCGGCGACGCCGACCTCCTCGACGAGCTGGCGGAACTCGCTCTTGTCCGGGCCGCCCGGGACGACGCCCTCGATGTCGTCACCCTCGCAGGGCAGCCGGACGCCCTCCGGGGTCGGGTGCTGCTCGGCTGGTTGCGGAACCACGGCAGCGATGCGACCCGGGTCCACGTCGCCGCCGTCGACGACCTTGTGCTGGCCTGGCGGGGCCAGGGCCCGGTCGCGGTGCCGGGAGGGTCGGTGAGAAGGATCGCGGGCCGGCTGGAGTGGGTGGCCGGCTGAACGGGTCGTGAGGAATGCGCGACCCGTGTCGAAGCCCTCGGCGCTTGAACATCAGGCCTGGCCACGGCTCCCCGGACATGTGTGAGTTGGTTTCGACACGACCGGCTCGCTGACGCTCGCAGGTCGGCTCAACCAGCTTCAGGACAAGACGAAGCCGGTTGAGCCGGGCTGCGGGGAACGTTTTCCAAGCCGGTTGAGCCGGGTCGCGGGGAACGTTTTCCAAGCCGGTTGAGCCGGGCTGCGGGGAATCTTCTCCAAGCCGGTTGAGCCGGGCTGCGACGAAGGAGCAGCCCGTGTCGAAACCACCGGCAGGCGAACAGCGGACCTGACCACAAGTCCCCGACCGCCCTCCCCGCGCCTCGCCCTGCTTTTCCCGTACACGACTCACGGAGGTTCGACAGTTCAACGTCGCCACACGACGTTGAAACGTTTTTCTTCCGCGTTTCGTGCTCAGGGGAAGGGAAGGGGATTCGGGGGATAAGTGGGGGCCGAAGCTGGTTGAGCCGAAGCGAAACCGGCAGGTGAGGAAGGGGTTTCAGCAGCCGTGTTTGTTGTTGTTCGTGGGGCAGGGGGCAGGTGCGGTGGGGGTGCCGGTTGGATTCGGCGACGGTGCCGGGGTCGGGTACGACCGGTTGTATTTCCCGTTCGGGATATTGACCGCGACGACTTCGACCACACTCGTGTGGACCTGCGAGGTGAGATCCATCTGGATGGTGCCGTTCTTGCCGAGTCCGCGCCAGTTGATGACCCAGTGGGCGGTGGCGGTGACCGTGAAGTCGCCGCGTTGGTGGTAGACATATCCGCAGTCCGGTGACTTCTCGTCGTGGGTTCTGTGTTCGGGGTGTTCGGTTCCCTTGCCACACTTCTTGGTGTCGCCGTTGCCCATTTCCCACGTCACCCCCGCGACCATGGCGGTTGCGGTGACGCTGTAGCCGGATTCGGTCACAGTCTTGGTGATCGGCCCCCACGTGTTCCTGCCGGGATTGTTGACCCACATCCAGTTGTGCCAGCCCACGTAGTTGCGGCCCTCCGGGAGCTGTTCGAGGGGCGAGGGCCACATTCCGATCTCGGGTGCCTTCAGGTCCATGCGTCCGATCGCGATCTTGGCCAGGACTTCGGGTTCTGGCGCCTCCCGCGGGGCTGGTGCGGGTGATGGGTCGGAGGGGGTGAAACGGACGCACACTCCCGTACTGGGGTCGTACTGGAGGCAGCCCTCCACGGGCCAGTGCGGCCTTTCCTGGCCGCCTCCGCCCCCGCCACCGGTGGGTTTTCCGCGGGGCTGTGCGGGGGATTTCCCGGGTTGGCCGCTGGATCCCGGCACTCGCACCGTGATGTCGCAATACCCGCCCCTACTGTCTTTTTGTCCGCATCCGACATTGGCGTCGGCCCGGGCCGGTTGTGCGGGCAGACCGACCACCATCAGGAGAAGCGCCATGGTGGCGGCGGGGAGGCGTTTCATGCTGGGCATCTGAGTACCGTCTCGTTCGTGGCGTCCCCGAATTTCCAGCCGTCATTGGTTTTTACCACGGTGACATTCCACTGGAGGTATGAGGACCGTCCTGGTGGGACTACGCTCTTCCCGGCCGCGGAATCGATCATGTCAGCTGTTCAATACCTCCGGTGGCGTCAAAGCGATCCGGGCTGGTCTCTCCAGCTCTCAGGATCTTTCCGATCCTAGGTCCGGTCACCGGGTCCCTGCTGGGAGTTTGAGAAACTCCTGCAGGGGTTGAGGAAGGTCTGGCCAAAAGTTAAGGAACCCGGACCATCGTGGAAATCCGGATCGTGTTCAGACCGTCGCATCGGATTGGAATCAAGCCGGAGCAAACAGATCGGCGCCCGGCCTGCAGGGATGATCAGGGGGGCAGGACAGGGCCGGAGGGATGCTTACAGCTGAGGGGATCCTGAAACCGGGTACAGGCCCTGCCGGCAAGGAGACGATTAAAGTGGGACTGCAAAGCAACGAAGCGGCAGCCGAACTCGCCGAGGAGAGGAATCTGATGGGAACCAGTGTTATCCATCGCTACCGTCCCGTCGGCCTGCGCTCCCTTCGTCTCGGCAGCGCTCATGCCACATCCACGGCGAGTGGTGTACGACGCGATCTGCTATTTCCCCGGAATCCTGTGAGGAGGGGTAGGGGTGATGCCAGGAACCGTCACATCGTGATCGGTGCCCTGGGGGCGTTGGTGTTCGTGGCCGGGGTCGTCGTGTCGCTCATTCGGGGTGAAACCCTGATGGCCGTCGTGTTCGGGCTGGGCGGTCTCGCCTTCATCGTCTGCAGTGCTCGCCGTGCGAGGTTCGTCGCGGGGAAAAGATGATTGACCAGTCACGGCACACGGCGGAACCCCTGCTCATCTTGGTGGACGCCATGCGGGATTACGCCCAGCGCCGCCCCGCCCGGCCCGGGTGAACCTGGCATTCGCGTCGGCCGCGTGGATACTTCTCGTGGCCGAGGTCGTGGTGCCCGCCGCCCTGCTGCTGGCCTTCGCGTGGATCCGAATGGGCTGAGGACGGCGGGTGGCGGATTTTCGCCAACCGGGAGGAAGAACCCGGTTGTGCAGCGCTCAACCGCGAAAATCGCTCCCGGAGGGGTGAAAATCGGGTTGAGTGCTGCGCAACCGCGATTCCCCGGCGGAACCACTCAACCGGTTCCGGCGAGCGAGTCCACCAGCCCAGCGGCCGGCGGGGTTTCGGGGGTGGGAAGCAGACCGACGGAGGTCGTCACCGCCTCCGACTGGCCGCCGGAGTGAGTGAGAGTGCCGTCGCCGTGGGCGGTGAGCTGGGAGGTGTGGTGTCGCAGGGCCTCTTCCACAGTGGGTTGCAGGTCGCGCAGGTCGAACCAGCGGCCCCCGTCGCCCGGGTCGTGGACGACGGCCGCGAAACCCTTCCCGGTGTGCTGCGCGGCGGCCAGGGAGGCGTGGTGGATGCGGACGTGGTCGGGGTGCCCGTAGCCGCCGTCGGTGTGGTAGGAGACCACTAGGTCGGCGTCCACCGCCCGGATCCAGGAGGCGATATCCGCCACGACGTCGTCGAGGTCTGCGGCGCACAGCGAATCCGGTTCCGCGTCCTCCGCGGGCCCCGCGAGGCCCTCGCGGATCCAGCGCATCCCCGAGTCGCGGTAGCGACGCCCCGAACCGGCGGGCGGATCCCCCAGGAAACCGTGCCGGGAAACCCCCAGCACCCTCAGCGCCCCGGCCAGTTCACCTTCCCGGTGGGTCTCCAGGGCTGGGGTTCCGGCCAGGTACGACAGCGGTCCCGGCACCACTTCGCCGCGTTCCCCGCGGGTGGCGGTCAGCAGGCTCACCTCGTGTCCGGAGGTCACCATCCAGGCGATCAGCGCGCCCGTGGCGAGGGTTTCGTCGTCGGGGTGGGCGTGGATGAAGGCGATTTTCACAGGATCCTCCGGTATTGCTGCAGGGTATTTTCCGCGGCGCGCTCCCAGGTCATCGCCAGCGCCCGCTGCCTCCCGGTGGCGCCCAGCAACTTGCGGCGCGGCTCGTTGGCGAGCAGCGCCTCGAGGGCCTCGGCCCACGTGCGGGGGTCGTGGGTGGGGATCAGCAGGCCGGTGTGGGTGTTGCAGATGGCTTCGGTCAGGCCCCCCGACGCGGCGGCCAGGACGGGAACCCCCGAGGCCGAGGCCTCCAAGGCGATCAACCCGAAGGTCTCGGAGTGCGACGGCACCAGCATCACGGAGGCGTGCCGCACGATGCGGGCCAGCGACTCGCGGTCCTGGCCGGGCAGGAAGTGCACCTGCCCGCGCAACCCGAGGTCGCCGACGAGGGTGTGCAGCTCGGCCTCGTAGTCCGCGAAGTCCGCCGAGGTCTCGCCGACCACCGCCAGATCCGGGCGGATGGCATCGGGCAGGCAGGCCATGGTGCGGATGGCGACGTCGGGGGCCTTGAGGGGTTGCAGCCGCGCGGCGAACACGACGTAGCCGGGGCGGATCCCGGGTGGTGCCCAGGGATGGGTGGCGGGATGGAACAGGTCGACGTTGACGCCGGGGCGCACGATCCGCACCCGCTCCGGATCGGCCCCGCAGCGGCCGATGACCACGGCCGCCTCGTGCCGGGAGACGCACAGCACCAGATCGGACTGCTCCGCGCACACCACCTCGCCGTCGACCCGGGCGGGCGACTCGGGCGGTTCCCCGTCGCGCAGCGGCGAGTTCGGGTGGGCCGCCACCGAGTGGAAGGTCATCACGTGCGGTACCCCCCAGGCGCGGGCGACGGGCAGCGCCGCCACCCCCGACATCCAGTGGTGGGAATGGATCAGGTCGTGGGGTTCCAGGGCCTCCATGGCCTCCCGGAACTCGTCGACATGCTGGTCGATCTCGCTTTTCGGTAGCGGGGTTGGCGGGCCCGCGGGGAGACGCCGCAGTGTCACCGACGGGGCCACGTCCTCCCGTTCCGGCTGGTCGGGGTCGGTGCGGCGGGTCAGGAAATCCACCCGCACGCCGAGCCTTCCCAGCGCCCGGGCCAGCGCGGCGATGAGCACGTTCATGCCTCCCGCGTCCGCGGTTCCGGCGCGTTCCAGTGGGGAGGTGTGCATGGTGACGAAGGCGACACGAAGCCCGGTCCCCGGCAGGGAAGGCTGATGGCTCATGATGGTTTCCTCCGGCTCTTCCGGAAACGACGTTCCCAACAGCGATGCTACTGCGGGGAACGTCGTCGTTGGTGAAACCGATGAGGAGGAGCCCCTTGTCGGAGGGGAATCACTTCCAGGCCTCGAGGAAAGCCTTGCCGTTCTCGGCGATTTCCGAGGCTTTCCCGTTGGGGCCCATGGATGCGATGACGGCTCCCCCATGAGCGGCGGCGATGCACGATATACCGCTTGTCGAAGTCGATGAATTGCCGGTCCGGGTGGTCGTTCCGCAGGTCCATTCGCCGAAGGTCTCGGGGTTCTCCAAGGTGCGAGCCATGCCCTCGGCCATCGCTTCACCCTTGATGTAGAAGACCGAGAAAATATCCGACCCCCTGAGGTACAAGGTGAGAACCTTGCTCGGGTTCAGGGCCTCGAAACCATTGAACGACTTGGGCATCTCGGGGGGCATGCCTGAACCGCTTGAATCGTCGTCGGAGGTCTTCGTCGAGCGGGGAACCCCTGTTTCCGAGGCCGGGGGAGTTGATTTCGACGTCTTGCCGCGGGTCGGGTCGGTGCTGCTGGGAGTCTGCGAGGACGCCTGCGTGGTGGTGGCGGTCGCGGACGGATCGGCGGTTTGCTGGTTGTCCCTGCCGAGGAACCACCAGGCTCCGAAGGCCAGGGCGATGACCAGGACCCCGACGAGCGCGACTATCAGGCCGGTGCGGTTTTTCTTCGGTGGTTGTTGGGGCGCACCGTAGCCGCTGGCGCCGTAGGGTGGCTGCCCGCCGTAGGGCGGTTGGCCGCCGTAACCGTACTGGGGTTGCTCGCCATATCCCGGCTGTGTGTAGGGCTGCTGTCCGTTGTAGCCGGGTTGGGGTTGTTGCTGTCCGTAGCCAGGCCACTGGTTGTTGCTCATTCGTGCCTCCTGTTTTCATGGTAAGGGGTGTGGGGGGCTGACCTGTTCCAGAATCGTCGGTCCTGCCCGGGAGCTTCGCAGGATCGTGTCCTGATCGAACTGGTTGAGTCGAGCCGGAGCGTAATCGATCCCCGAACGTCCCTGGTGGTTTTCCACGCGGATGATTTCCGGGTTTCGTGGAGTGGCCTGCCGGTTTCCGCGAATTCTGGCAAAAGGTGTCATCACTTTGGTTGGGCATTTCTTCCCGGGAACCACCAAGCTTTGCGACCGCCGAGGTCGCGGCGAATGCGACAACCACAACGATGCTGCTTCTCGGGCTGGTCGCAGGGGAGCGTCGTAAGCGTTTGACGTAGCCGGTCAGCGTCTCCCGGGGCGCACGTGGTTACTGCCAGGCTTCGAGGAAACTGCCGGAGATTTCCGTAAGCGTGGCGAAAGGCCTGTCGAGCGTGAGCGTGGCCACGGTGTCGGAATAGGGTTCGGTCAGGCACACGGACATGTCATAAGAGTCCTTACCGCAGGTCCACTTCCCGGCCCTCCCGATGTCCGTGAGGCGGGCGGCGTTCGTTTCGACGGTTTCTCCCGGGGCGTAGGTGGCGACGAAAGAATCCCCGTTCGAGTTCTTGCAGGTGGATGCGCCGTCCTGACTCGTGTCGAGCATGAAGTCGCCGAATGATGTGGGCATCCCCGGTGTGGTGCTGGAACCTTTGTTCTGGGTGGTCGAGGAGCCCGCGGGGTCGGTGCTCTTCCTCGTCGAGATGAAGGGGGAATCTCGGGGCGTTGAGTCTCCTGTGGCGCCGCGGTATGCGTGCTGGAGGTGGGGTTCGCGGCCAGTTGTTTCTGCTGAGAATCCACCACGCCCCGAACACGATGATCGCGACCAGGAAGACGACGAGCGCAACGGGTAGGCCGGGGCGGTTTTTCCTCGGTGGCTGCGGAGGCTGTGCCGTAGCCGGTGGCGCCGTAGCCAGGTTGTTACCCGTAGCCGGGAGGCTGGTTGTTTGCTCATTCCTGCCTCCCGGTTTCACGGTCAGGGCTGCCGGGAGCAACTCGGCTGGGGCCTTCCCACGCGGTCCCTGCCGCGTGCAAACTACTTCCAGGCTGTAAGGAAGACTTCAGAAACTGCCACCACCTCTGACGTTGACTTGTCCTTGTGCATGATCGTCCCAAGAACACCGGAATGGACTTGGGTCAGGCACATGGTTCCGGCCTTGGCGTCGCCGCAGAACCATTTGCCGTTGAACTTCATGTTCTCGAGAAGGTGGGCGTTTTCGTCGACGGTTCCTCCTTCCTCATAGACGGCGACGAACCGGTCCCCGTTCGAATTCGAGTAATACTTCGTCGTTTTGTCTTTCGTCTCGGCGAGGGCGAAGTCGCCGAATGAGTCTGGCAACTCGGGTGCGGTACTGGAAGATTTGGATGATTTCTGGGTGGTGGGTTCGGTGGTTTTCTTCGTGGGTTCGGGTGATGGTGTCTCGGACTTCTGGGTTTCCTGTGTGGTGGTCTGTGCGCTGGTGGAGGGGGTGGCGTTCTGTTGGTTGTCCCGGCCGAGGAACCACCAGACCCCGAACCCGGCGGTGGCCACCAGGACGACCACGAGCGCGACGATCAGGACCGTGTTGTTTTTCCCCGGTGGCTGCGGGGGTGTGCCGTAGCTGGGTTGGGGTTGTCCGCCGTAGCCGGGTTGTCCGTAGCCGGGCTGGGGTTGTCCGCCGTAACCAGGTTGCGGTTGTCCGCCGTAGCCGGGCTGGGGTTGTCCGCCGTAGCCGGGTTGTCCGTAGCCAGGTTGGGGTTGTCCGCCGTAGCCGGGTTGTCCGCCGTAGCCAGGCCACTGGTTGTTGCTCATTTATACCTCCTGCTCCTCATGGTAAGTGCTGTGAGGTCTGACCCGTCCCGGTCTCGCCGGGCATGCTCGCTGGCCTGCGGACCCGCCGCCGGAACCCCACCAGGGCAGCCAGGATCAGGCGAATCCTTGAGGGGCTCGATGAAGTCCGTTCACAAGTCAGTTGAAGGCGTTGGTCACACGGCGAAGCTGAACGCTCTGAAGCCGCCCTGACTATGGAACCTGGTCAATCTTGGGACCTGTTTACGAAGAAGCCATCGCTCAGAGAGTCCTTGGCTGGAGCCTGGACGGGAGTCCTTCGTGTCAGGTTTCTGAGGGCCCCGGGACGCTCGTGGTTACTTCCAGGCGTCGAGGAAACGATCAGAGACTTCCGCCAATTTGGAGGTCGGCTCGTCGAGCATGAGCGTTGCCAAGGTGCCGGAATAGACCTCGGTCAAGCACATGGATGAGTCATTCTCGTCCTTGCCGCAGGTCCATTTCCCAATGGTTTCGATGTCATGGAGGTTGGTGGAGTTCGCCTCGACGGTTTCGCCCTTTCCATAGGCCACCACGAACAAATCTCCGTCCGAGTTCGTGTAGGTGGTCGCCAGGTCTTTCTTCTTGCTAAAGGTGAAGTCATCGAATGATTTGGGCATCTCGGGTGCGGTGCTGGAAGATTTGGATGATTTCTGGGTGGTGGGTTTGGTGGTTTTCTTCGTGGGTTCGGGTGATGGTGTCTCGGACTTCTGGGTTTCCTGTGTGGTGGTCTGTGTGCTGGTGGAGGGGGTGGCGTTCGGTTGGTTGTCCCGGCCGAGGATCCACCAGGCTCCGAATCCGGCGGTGGCTACCAGGATGGCCACGAGCGCGACGATCAGGACAGTGTTGTTTTTCCCCGGTGGCTGCGGGGGCATGCCCTGACCGGCGGAACCGTAGACGGACTGATAGCCCTGTTGGCCGTATCCGGACTGCTGGTAGCTGGGCTGGGAGTAGCTGGGTTGTGCCTGCTGGTACCCGGGCTGGGGCTGCTGATACCCGGGCTGGGGCTGCTGATATCCAGGCTGGGGCTGCTGATACCCGGGTTGTGGCTGAGGGCCGCCGAAGGCCGGCTGCTGGGGGTATCCCTGCTGCGGACGATCGTTGGGGCCGGGCCACTGGTTGTTACTCATTCGTACCTCCTGGTTCAACATGGTAAGAGGTTTCTCTGACAGGACGCGTGGCGACGGAGGCCGTCTCGGGGAACCACAAGGATCGTACGGTGTCAGACCGGTATTCGCCGGGCAAGGGAACGCCGGCACCTGGGCTCGACGTCGGTCCGGCCGAACCGGTGACGCCGTGGATCCGCGCCTGGGTTTCGTTTTCACGCCTTCGAGAGGATCCGCCGTTTCTCGTCGATCCGGGTGGGGGATCGCTGGTCGTTGCTGACTGTGTTTCTCGTCCTCGACGTCGTGGCAGAAGAGGCCGCTTACCAGCGACGGCCCGGGAGGACATCCGTGCCCGGGATGGCGGGATGAGCGGATCCTGAACCCCGAGTTGCGCTCCCCGCGTGCAGTCGTGCTAGAGTTCCTCCCCGGGCGCGCGAGTGGCGGAATGGTAGACGCGCTGGCTTCAGGTGCCAGTGCCCGCAAGGGCGTGGAGGTTCAACTCCTCTCTCGCGCACGAATCGGTCCCCGTCTCGTCAGAGGCGGGGACCGATTGCTTTCCCTCGTACATGAATCGCGGGAGAAAAACGGTTCGTGTACAGGAGGCGGTTCGTGTACAGGAGGAGAGGAGAACAATGCCGCTGTCCCTGCTCCGGGGGAGGGCAGTTGGTTGAGCCGGGCTGCTCGCTCTGCGAACTGGCCGTGTCGAAACCATCCCGCGCGTGTTCGGGGACGGGGGTTGGGTCTGCTTCGGCCGCTGGGGGTTTCGACTCAGCCGTCGCTGGCGCTCACGTGCTGGCTCAACCGGCTTTGAAGAAAGGCTTCGACTCAACCAGTTTCGGGGTTTTCAGTCGCCGTCGAGCAGTCGGCGACGGTTCCGGCCCGACGCCAGCCAGCGCGCCAGCGGGCCGTGTTCGTTGATGAGTGCCAATCGACCCTGGACGCGTTCGACCAGGCCGGAGTCGACAGCCAGCAGCAGTTCGTCGCGACCCTGAAGACGCAGCGTTCGGTCGGGGATGAGGATCTTCTTGTCGCGGATGATCATGGAGACCACGGCTCCGCGGGGCAGTCGCAGGTCGTTAACCCACATCCCCACCAGGCGGCCCGTGTCCGGGACCCGGAACTGCACCAGCGAGGCGTTGATGCCCTCGAGCGGGGAGGAGTCGAACTGCAACTCCCGCGGGGAGATCTGTTCCAGCACCCCGGCCCACGGGGCCAGCTTCGGCAGCAGCGGGCCCTGCACGAGGGTGAACGTCACCACCAGCAGGAAGATGACGTGGAACATGTGCGAGGCGCCCGGCAGCTGGTGCGTCAGCGGGATCGTCGCCAGCATGATGGGCAGCGCGCCGCGCATCCCCGCCCATGAGATGAACAGCTGGGTTCTCAGTTTCTCCCGGAACGGTGTCAGGCAGGCGAACACGGAGATCGGGCGGGCGATGAACGTCAACGCCGACCCGATCACCAGCGCCGGGATGATCGCCTCCGGCAACTGGCTGGGGGAGGCCAGCAGCCCCAGCATCACGAACAAACCGATCTGCGCCAACCAGCTCACCGACTCCGTGAATCCCTCCGTCGTCGAGTGGTGGGGAAGCGCCTGGTTGCCGAGCCACAACCCGGCGATGTAGGCGGCCAGCAACTCCGAACCGCCCGCGACCCCGGCGACGGAGTAGGCGATCAGGGCGATCGCGAGGGTTGCGAGGGGGTACAGGCCTGCGCTCGGCAGGGAGATGCGGTGCAGGAAGGCCTGCCCCACCATCGCCACTGCCGCCCCGATGAGGGCGCCTGCGGTCAGTTGGAAGAGTCCGTTCGCGAGCATTCCCGTCACCGACATCTGGTTCCAGGCGTCGGAGACCACGACAGTGACGATGATGATCGCTGGCGGGTCGTTGAAACCGGATTCGCCCTCCAGGGTGGTGCGCACCTTCGATCTCAGGGGCAGGCGACGCAGGATCGCGAACACGGCGGCGGCATCCGTCGACGAGACCATCGCCGCCATCAGGATCCCGGTGCGCAGATCGACACCCAGCACCAGCATCGCGATGGACGAGGCCACCGCCACCGACACCAGCACCCCGACGGTTCCGAGTAGTCCAGCTCGGGAAGCCACCGGTCTGAACTCCGCCCAGCGGGTGGTGAACCCGCCGTCGAACAGCAGCAGCCCCACCAGCAGCGCGGAGATGTTGTAGGCCAGCTGGGCGTCGTCGAACCGGATCCCGAGGCCCGCCTCGCCGATCCCCAGGCCGATGCCCAGGTACAGCAGCAAACCGGGCATGGAACTGCGCGACGAGATCCGCACCGCTGCCACGCCCGCCAGCAGCACTCCGCAGGCGATCAGGACCACCATGTCCATGTCGTGATGGCTCATGGTGCGTCCTTCCTGATCGTGCGGACATTATCCCGGGTTCCGCGCCGTCAGGGCCAGATGCGACGCGGATTCCCCGCGATCAGGTGGCTGAGCGGGGTGTGGGCCTCCGACCCCGAAGTTGGTTGAGCCAGCTTGTGAGCGAAGCGAGCGGCTGTGTCGAAACCATCCCACACCCAGTAGTCCAGAACCCGACCACGGTCGCTTTGGTTTCGACTCGGGCTGCTCCTTCGTCGCGGATCGGCTCAACCAGCTTGGAAGGGGCGAAGTTGGTTGAGCCAGTTCGTGAGCGGAGCGAGCGGCTGTGTCGAAACCACCGGGCAGTCGAATGGTGGATCGGACCACAGGTTCCCGATCGTGGTCGCTTTGGTTTCGACTTGGGCTGCTCCTTCGTCGCGGATCGGCTCAACCAGCTTGGAAGGGGCGAAGTTGGTTGAGCCAGTTCGTGAGCGGAGCGAGCGGCTGTGTCGAAACCACCGGGCAGTCGAATGGTGGATCGGACCACAGGTCGCCGATCGTGGTCGCTTTGGTTTCGACTCGATCTGCTCGCTGGCGCTCGCGGATCGGCTCAACCAGTTTCAATGGATCGGCACTTTTCCACAATTTAGCTTCAGCAGTCGCTTCGCCTACTCCTCCCGCCCAGAGTGATGACCATGGGATGGGTTTACATTCTCGAATGCGCAGACGGCTCCTACTACGTCGGAAGCACGAAATGCTTGGAAGAACGACTTCGGCAGCACAACACAGGAAAAGGGGCGGCCTACACGAGACGTCGCCGCCCGGTACGACTTCTGTGGTGTCAGGAGTTCAGTAGCATCGCTGAGGCATTGGCGGTAGAGAAACAGGTTCAGGGTTGGTCCCGGGCCAAGAGAAGAGCGCTCATCGAGGGAAGATACGATCTTCTGCCTGCACTCGCATGCAAGAAGGGAACACGTTCGTCCCCATCCCGGGCTGATTGAACCGGGGTGTGGGCCTCCACCCCTGAAGTTGGTTGAGCCAGCTCGTGAGCGAAGCGAGCGGCTGTGTCGAAACCATCCCACACCCAGTAGTCCAGAACC
>ERZ772986.1461-NODE-1461-length-13345-cov-2.307223_pt1 | contig 13345 bp, 11 predicted proteins | sample MGYA00511898_ERZ772986 | MGnify/ENA primary metagenome ERZ772986 (study PRJEB29015, sample SAMEA2737934) | human oral metagenome | biome: human oral; feature: human-associated habitat; material: dental | place: China | collected 2148 ... | reverse complement strand
TGCGATATTAAAGCTCACGTTCATTAGGCTACGGCTGTCTTTTTGCGCGTGGCCGCGGTAGAAGCCTCCGCTAACATCGATCGCGCCGTAGAGTAGCGCCGCTTTGCGCTTGTTGCGCTCGTGCATTGCCGCGAGCCCGCCGATTTCGTCCTTGATCCAGCCGAGCATTAAATTTAGCATGTAAATTCCGAAAGTGTTCGGGGTGTTGCTCATCGAATCCGCATCCGCCTGCGTCTTGTAGCGCAGGATCATCGGCGTTTTGGGGTTCGCGCGATCCAGCAGATCCTTACGGATCGCCACCATCGTGACGCCCGCGGGGCCGCCGTTTTTCTGAATGCCGCCGTAAAACATCCCCACACTGCTAAGATCCACGGGGCGCGAAAACAGATCGCTCGAGCTATCGACTACGAGCGGACAGCCGCACTGCGGCAGCTGCGGATACTGCGTGCCGTAGATCGTGTTGTTCGAGCAGATGTAGCCGTAGTCCGCGCCGTCAGAGAATTTAACCTCCGGGATGCGGTCGAATTTGCTATCCTCGCTGCTTGCGACCACGCGGTAGTTTATGCCGAGCACGCCCGCTTCCTTGATCGCTTTGCTTGTCCAGTTACCCGTGTTGGCGTATTCTGCGACGCCGCCTGCGTATAGGTTCATCGGCACCTGCGCGAACTGAAGGCTCGCACCGCCTTGTAAAAACAAAATCGTAAAATCATCCGAAAAGCCGTAGAGATCACGCACGCGGCTCATCGCGCTATGTAGAACCTCCTCGAAAATTTTAGTGCGGTGCGAGATCTCCATTATCGAAAATCCGTGCCCTGCATAGTTTAGCAGCTCCTCTTGCGCCTGCTTTAGCACGCCCAGCGGGATGGTGCTAGGTCCTGCGCTAAAATTTAAAACCCTATCCATTTTGCCTCCTTTAGATGATTTTCGCGTTTTTGCTGAGCTGCTGCGAGCAAAGGACGAACTCATCACCCGCGGCAAGCTCGCCCAAGCTCACCGTTTTGCCGTCCTTTTGGATTTGAACGAGGTCTTTGGTGATCTCAAAAAATTTCGCCTTTTGCGCCAAAAGCTCATCCTTTGCACTTAGCGCGTGCTCTGTGGCGCTTAGCTTAGAGGCGATAAAATTTTTAAATTTAAGTTCGAAATTTAAAAGCCCCGCGAGCGAGCCTGAAATTTTCGGCTCGATCGATTTTGATTTAAGCTCCAGAGCCGCGAGGCTCAGCGCGTTTTGTGCGGATGAAATTTTATCTTTTATCAGCCTATCAAATGCGTCACTTACGCCGTCTAGGCTCTGAAAGATCGCGCAAATATCGGGCAGCAGATCGGTCATCGCGGCGGTGGGCGTGAGGCTTCGGTGATCGGCTACGAAATCGCTGATGCTAAAATCGATCTCGTGTCCGACCGCCGAGATGACGGGCGTTTTAGCCGCGTAGATCGCACGCGCCAAGGCCTCGTCGTTGAAGCACCACAGATCCTCGCGCGAGCCGCCGCCGCGAGCGATTACGATCGCATCGTAGCCCTTCTCGTCGGCTGCGCGCAATGCGCTTATGATCGAAGCGGGCGCGCCTTCGCCTTGCACTAGCGCGTTATACAGATCGATCTTGCAAAGCGCGAAGCGGTTCTGCGCCGTGCGAAGCATATCCGCCTGCGCCGCGGAACCCGCGCTCGTGATGATCGCGATACTTTGGGCAAATTTCGGAAGCTGTTTTTTATGCGCGGCATCAAAAAGACCCTCTTTGCTAAGTTTATCTTTTAGCGCGGCAAACGCCGCTTCTAGCTCGCCCTCGCCGCTTTTGCGGATATTTGAGACCTGGATCTGATATGCGCCCGTGGGAGCGTATAGCGAGACCTTGCCGCTTACGATGAGCTTATCGCCGACGGCCGGGATAAAATTTATCCGCGCAGCGTTAAATTTAAACATCGCGCAATCGATCGCCGCGCTCGCGTCTTTGATCGTAAAATACCAGTGCCCGCTCGTGCTTTGAATTCTAAACTTAGATATCTCGCCCTCGACTTCGACGAAGCTAAAGCTCGTCTCCAAAAGCGTCTTAGCTTGGGCGTTTAGCTCGCTTACGCTAAGCATCGTCGCTCTTCCGCACGATTTTCTCCGCGATGAAAAGCGTGCTGACGTCGAAGCTGAAGCCCTTTTGCACGCGCAGTTCAAAGCCCGTATTTTTGAGCTTTTCGCTAAAGCTCGCGGCGTCTAGGAAGCTATCGATGGAGCTTGGTAGATACTCGTAGGCTTCTTTGTTTTTTGAGATGAAAGCGCCGATTTTGGGTAAAATTTTACTCACGTAAAAATCTCTGATTTTAAACGCGAGCCCGCCGCTTGCGGCTTTGGTAAATTCCAAAACCACGAGCGAGCCGCCCGGTTTGATGACGCGGTTAAACTCCGCAAGCGCCGCGTCCAGCTCCACGACGTTTCTTATGCCGTAGCTGATGCTTAAAATATCCACGCTCGCATCATCTAGCGTCGTGGCACCCGCGGTTGCTTTGATAAACTCGCAGCTGGGAAATTTTTGCCTCGCTACTTCGAGCATCCCCTCGCTAGGATCGATCCCCACGATCCGCTCGATCTGCACGCCGTGCTGTGCCGCGCCGTCGCGCCACGAGCTTATCATATCGCCCGTACCGCACGCGACGTCGGCGATATTCACGAGCCTTCCTTTAAGCTTTTCAAGCGTCAGCTCGACCGCTTTTTTGCGCCACGAAACATCCACGCCGAAGCTGATGGCGCGGTTTGCCAGATCGTAGGTAGGCGCGATCTCATCGAACATCTTTATGATTTTTTCCTGTTTTTGCACGGGCTTTCCTTATTCGTATGCTTTGATTTTGCGCAGCGATCTTTTCAGCGCGCGCAAAAGAGGCTCTTTTTCATTTAAAATTTTTTCCTCCAGCTCGGCGCGGCGATCGTTTAAGCGAGCGTCCAGAGCCAGCAGATACGCAAACGCGACGCCGCTTTTATCGCTTGCTTTTTGATAGATCGCGATGAAATTTTGCCACACGCTGATATCTTGCAGCGCGCCGAAATCCTCGCAGGCGGCCTTGGTGCGTTTAAACAGCTCCCTGACGCAGCCTTCATCAAAGCTTCTTGCAAAAATTTCAAGCGCGTATCGTAGCCTCTTTAGCCCTATGCGCGCGTCGTGAAATGCTTGCAGAGACGAGCCTTGCTGTAAATTTTTTAGCTCCGCGCGCAAGCTTTTAATCAGCTTGCAAAGGCGGGCGGAGGCGAACTTTTTTGAAATTTTTTCATATTCGCTGCGTGCGTAGATGCCGTCCGCGCCGTTTAAAAAGCCGCTAATAGCGCCGCTTAAATTCGTAAATTCCGCGCTAGAGAGAAATTCTAAAATTTTATCCTCCGAGCGCTTTGTGATAAGATTTAGCTGCTGCAAAAAGCTCGCAGGCGCGTCGTCGGCCTTTAAAAACTCCGCAAAAACGTGAAGGTCTCGCAGCTGATTGCTGCGGCTCATAAATTCTGCGAGGAGTTTTAAAATTTCATCCTTTTTTTCAGCTTCGAAAAGCGGCGCGGATAGCTTCAAAACGGCTCTAAATTTACGGATCTGCACGCGCAGCTCGTGAAGAGCTTCGGGGGCTAGGCTTTTTTGATACTCGCTTTTTGCGCCGCACGCCCTCGTCCACGCTAGCTCAAGCGCCAAACGCGCGAGCTTAACGCTGTCCGCATAGGGCGGCGCGAAAAATTTAACTCGGCTAAATTTTTCAAAAACGCTGCGGGCGTGCGCGAAATCAAGAGATCGCGGCGGGATGCCGTAGCGCGCCAGATAGCGGCTTTTGTAGCGGTAGTCGTCGGTGATCTCGCAAAAATCGCTGCTGCCGAAGGTTTTTGCAAAATCAAAATTTGCGCTTGCCGCCTCGCTTTGAAATTTCGCTCGTAAAATCGCGAGCGTGCTTAGCTCACCGCCGTAAAGCTCTAACCAAAACTCCGCCTCGTCGTTAGCAAAGCCGTAGCGGTTCTTTTGCACGACGCGGGCGATCCTGCTTTTTAAAGCCTCTTTGAAATCATCTTTTGAAATTTTAAAATTTAAAGTTTGTCTGTCGAGATCCTCTTTTTTATGGTGCAAAGAGCACTCGTCGTTTTGGCAGATGTAGTAAATTTCGGGGTAGAACGAAGTATAAAACCAAGCGATCTTTACCTTGCGACATTTCAACCCTGCACGCTCTAGCGTCCGCAGAATCGAATCATCGCTCAATAAAAATTTACGCTTAGTTTGCATACCCGCTCCAAAAATAAAGTGGGTAATAATAGCAGAAAATTCTTTAAACTATCTACACTTTTCGCAGTCTTCGACCGTCGCCGTGATATTTAGCTTGCGGATGAAATTGCCCGCTTTGCGCTCGATGTTTTTCAAAACGTCCTTATTAAAGGCATCGTCCATGAAAAGATCCGTGACGTTGCCGCATTTTTCGCAGACGACGTGGATATGCGGCATCTGATAGATGTCGTAGCGGCTCTTTTTATTCGGCGCATTGACCTCGACTACGACGCCTTCGTTGAGCAGGGTGTTTAAATTTTTATAAACTGTCGCTAGTGAAATGGATGGATAGTCCTCTTTGATCCCCTCGTATAGGTCATCTATGCTTGGATGTTCGTGGCGATCGAGCACCTTTAGGATGCACAATCTTTGAGGAGTTGCTTTCAAACCGCAAGTTTTGAGTAGTTCTACGTGGCTCATTTTTGTCCTTCAAAAAATTTTAAAGTGATATTATCAAATTTTACTTTAAACAAAGTTGATATTAACTAATACTTTTTATCACTTAATATTCGCTCGGTTAGAGTTTGGATATCCAAGCCCAAGCTACGCTCCACGTCAGCGGTCTTGCCGTGCGGTAAAAATATATCGGCAAACTCGAAGCTCACGATCTTTACGTCCGAAATTTCATTTTCTTGCAAAAATGCGCTTAAAATTTCACCGACGCCGCCCTTTTTGGCATTGTCGCTAAAAACATACCAAATTTTATCTTTGCGAGCTAAATTTCGCAAAAACTCGGCGTCCAAAGGCTTTGCAAAGACTAGATCCACTACGTCTGCCTCCATCTGTCCCTCCAGCGCCTCAGCCGTTTTATACGCCCTACCCGCGCCGTTTCCATAGCCGATGAGAGCTATGCGCGCGCTATCGCTGCGCTTTAAAAACACCGATTTTGCAAGCTCTACCGCAGACGCGCCGGTCTCGTCGCAGTCCAAGATAAAGCTTCCGCGCGGATAGCGGATCGCCAAAACCCCTTCGTGCGTGTAGGAGTACTCGATGATCCGTTTAAAGCTCGCCTCATCCCGCGGCGCGCACATACTGACGTTTGGGATCGCGTTTAAGAAGCTCACGTCAAAGACCCCCTCGTGCGTCTCGCCGTCCTCGCCCACGATGCCTGCGCGATCCATCGCAAGGACTAAGCTTAAGTTCATAATCGCCGCGTCATGGACGATCTGATCGAATGCGCGCTGCATGAAGGTCGAATATATCGTAACGTACGGCTTAAAACCCTCGCGCGCCATCGCAGCCATCGAGCTTAGCGCGTGAGGCTCGGCGATCGCGACATCCCAGAAGCGATGGGGAAATTTCTCGATCAGCTTATCCATGCCGGTACCGCTTGGCATCGCAGCGGTCACGCCCACGACGTTTTCATGCTTGGCGGCTAAATTTAAAAGAGCCTCGGCATAAATTTGGGTGGCACTTTTGGCGGCGGATTTTTTCTTAAATTCTCCGCTTTGAATGTCGAAAGGCCCTACGCCGTGCCAGCTCTCCAAATAGCCCTCCGCCTTGTCATATCCCTTGCCTTTGATCGTTTGAGCGTGCACGACTACGGGCTTACGCGCGCTTTTTGCCGTCTTTAGCGCCGATATGAGATCGGCTAGGTTGTGGCCGTCCACCGGGCCGATGTATTCGAGCCCCAGCTCCTCAAAATACATCCCAGGTATAATGAGCTTTAGGGAATTTTCAAAGCGCTTCGCCATGTATGTGGCACTTTGCGGAGCGTGGGAGAGCAGCTCTCTTACGTGGGATTTAAATTTTTGATAGGTCTCGCCCGCCATCGCTTGGCTTAGGTATTTGCTAAAGGCGCCGATCGGCTTGCTGATACTCATTTTGTTGTCGTTTAGGATGATGATGCAGGGCAGCCGCAGATCGCCTAGCTCATTCATCGCCTCATAAGTCATACCGCCGCTCATCGAGCCGTCGCCGATGAGTACGACCGGCACGCGATCTTCGCGCTTTAGGCTGATCGCTTTTGCCGCGCCCACGGCTAAAGAGATCGACGTCGAGGCGTGTCCTGCGACGAAGTAATCAAATTTGCTCTCGCTAGGCTTCGTATAGCCGCTGATACCGCCGAACTGCCTAAGCGAGCCGAACTCCTCCCAGCGATCCGTTAGAAGCTTGTGCGCGTAGCTTTGGTGGCTTACGTCGAAGATAAACGGATCGCTCGCGGCGTCGAATACGTAGTGCATCGCCACGATGAGCTCGACCGCGCCCATATTTGAGCTTAGATGGCCGCCGTTTTTGCTCACGACTTCGATTATGCGCGCTCTAATCTGCGTGCAAAGCTCCCGTAGCTCCTCTAGGCTTTTATTTTTAATATCCACTCAAAATTTCTCCCAGCGTGCCAAAGACGCGATCGTTTTGCCCCTGTGTGCCGATCGTGATGCGCACGGCGTTTAGCCCGTAGCTTTTTAAATTTCGAATGATGATGCCGCGGCGCAGAAGCCTATTGCAAAGCTCGCTACTATCTATCGGCAGGCTAAGTTTGAACGTAATGAAATTTGCGTAGCTAGGGATAAATTCTAAATTTCGCTCGCGCGCAAAATCCTCGAAACGGCTCATCTGTGCGGCGTTGTTTTGCAGGCTCTTTTGCACGAAAGCCTCGTCTTTTAGCGCCGCAATCGCCGCTGCGAGGCTAAGCGTCGTGATGTTAAAAGGCGGTCGCAGCTTATAAAGCGCGCTTATGATCGCGCGCGGCGCGATGCCGTAGCCTACGCGCATACCGCCCAGGCCGTAAACTTTCGAGAAGGTGCCTAGATAGAGCACGTTTTTAAAATTTTGAATTAAAAATTTCGGATCGAGCTTTTTGCGTTCATCTTTAAACGCCGCAAATTCGTTGTACGCAGCATCTATCACCACAAGCGTGTCCTCATCCACGCTTCTAGCGAACTCATACACCGCCTCCGCATCCAAGCACTCGCCAAGCGGGTTGTTCGGCACGCACAAAAAGATGACCGAAATTTCATCCCTATGCGCGTTATAAATTTTTAAAAGTTCGGCTAGGTCGTGCTCCTGCGCGCTCGTTTTGTAAACCTTGGCCTCGCAGTGGCTTGCGTAGATGCCGTACATCGCGAAAGTGACGCCCGCTTGCAGTATCGCGCGGCGCGAATTAAGCTTGGCGTGCAGCGCAAACTCGATGATCTGATCGCTGCCCGCGCCGATGATGAAATTTTGCGGCTCTACGCCGAATTTCGAGGCGAGCGCGCCCTTTAGCTCATACATCGAATCATCGGGGTAGAGATGCGCGCAGGCGGCGTTTTGCGCGATCGCCTCCTGCACCGCCTCGCTCGTACCGAAGGGATTTTCGTTGCTGGCAAGCTTTAGCACGTCCTGCTTGCGGATACCAAACTCCCGCACCACAAGCTCGATCGGCTTGCCCGCTTCGTAATTGCTTAGATTTTCTACAAATTCGTTAAATTTCATCACTCCTCCCCGTTTACGTAGCTTCCCAGCCAGGTGATTTCGTGTCCGTTTTTCTGCGCATTTTGCAGCACGCGCGCCACGCGTTCGTCGTCGATGTGCCCCTCAAAATCGATATAAAAGACGCTTTTAAAATCCCTAAGCTTGACTGGGCGGCTTTCGAGCTTGGTTAAATTTATCCCCTCGTTGCGAAACATCTGCAAAAAGTCCACGAGCCCGCCCGGGCGGTCGTCAGTTTTGGCTAGAATGCTCGTTTTGTTGCGGTCGCTCTTTTGATTTTTAAAGTCGCTCAGCACGAAAAAGCGCGTGCGATTGGCGGAGTTGTCCTCGATCTTTTGAAACATCATCGGCACGCCGTAAAGATCGGCGGCGATCTTGGAGCAGATCGCGGCGGAGTGTGGCGTGGCAGCCGCCATCTGCGCCGCAAGCGCGGTCGATTTGGTCGCGGTAAATTTAACGCCGCTAAGGCCGTGATCGTCTAAAAATTTAAGGCACTGATTGTATCCTTGAGGATGCGAGAATATCTGATCCACCGTGCTTACGTCGTCGCAGTGGCTCGCAAAGCAGTGGTGGATATCCATATAAATTTCGGCGACGATCTTGACGCCCTCGTATTTTCGCAAGCAATCAAGCGTCGCTCCTACCGCGCCTTCGGTGTTGTTTTCGATCGGCACGACGCCGTATTTGGCCTCGCCGCTATCAAGCTCCTTAAAGACCGCCTCGATGTTAGAGAGCGGCAGATAGGAGCTTACCGCGCCGAAACGGCTCTTGGCGGCTTGGTGCGAATAGGTACCGAAAGGCCCCAAAAACGCGACGATCTGCGGCTTTTCTAAATTTCGCGAAACCGAGAAAATTTCAAAAAATATCGCCTCGATCGCCTCTTTGCTTAAATTTCGCGCCTTTCCGCCGTCCAGCCTGCTGATGATCGAGCGCTCGCGCTCCGGTCGGTAGATCGCGCTGCCCGCGGTCTGCTTCAGCTCGCCGATCTTTTTGACAAACCCCATGCGCTCGTCGATAAGGCGCAAAATTTCATCATCCAGCTTGTCGATACAAACGCGCAGATCATCGATGTTTTGCATCACAACCCTCCTTTTGCTGGCCTCCAAATTTCGGCGCGGATTTTAGAAATTTCACGCTGCTTCTTTTGCCGCACGCTTTGAAATTTTTACCGCGCGAACTTAAAATTTCATCGCTTAGGACAGCTGCGCCGCAACTTCCGCGCGCTAAGAAGACGCGATAAAATTCGTCGCAGCGAGATCTAAAATTTAAAGGGGCCATGCATTCTGGCTCGGAATTTAAATCGGCGGTGCGTTTAAAATTTAAGACCGCGCTCGCTACGGCGTTAAAATTTAAAACCGCTGCGCGCTCGGATTTGAAATTTAAGATCGCGCCGTGTTTTAAGCAGCTCGCTGCGCGGATCATACGAGATCCTTTTCTAGCGCGATTAGCTCATCAAAGCTCTCGCGCTTTCTAATCAGGCGGTCCTGCCCGTCGTAAACCGCGACCTCGGCGGCGCGGCAGCGGGTGTTGTAGTTGCTCGACATCGAAAAGCCGTAGGCGCCGGCACTTTTGATCGCGAGCAGATCGCCGCTTTGCAGGCTAGGAAGGCTCACCCCTTTGGCTAGGAAGTCGCCGCTTTCGCATATCGGGCCCACGACGTCGCAGAGGCTTAAGCTCTCTGCAGAGCTTTGCGGCGCAGAATTATCCACGGCGGAGCTTAGATTAGAGGAATTCTGTGGCGCGAAATTTCCTTGCAAGCTTTGTGAAACGCCGTTTTGCGGCGTGGAATTCTGCGGTGCGAAATCCTCTGAAGCGGGCTTAGCCTCGATACCGAAAGCTTTGCTATGTGTGGAATTCTGCGCCGTAGAATTCTCGGTGTCGCTTTGGCTCGCGAAGCTTTCGCAGGCGGAATTGCACTCGCTTACAAGCTCGATTTTATGGTGCGCGCCGTAGAGACTCGGGCGTATGAGATCGTTCATCGCGCCGTCTACGATGACGAAGCGCTTGCCGCAGTTTTGTTTTTCATAAAGCACGCGAGTAAGGAAGACGCCCGCTGCTCCCGTGATGAAGCGCCCCGGCTCGCACACGATCGTGACATCTAGACCGCTTAGGCTCTTTAAAATCCCTTGCGCGTAGTCGTAGAGCACGATCTGTTTTTCATCCTCGTAGCGGATGCCGATGCCGCCGCCCACGTCGAAAAATTTTATATCGATCTCAAGGGCTCGCAGTTCGCGCAGCAGATCGCTTACGATCTTTGCGGCGTCGCAGATCGGAGAGATGTCTGTAAGCTGGCTGCCGATGTGAAAGTGGATGCCGACGGGATTTAAAAATTTGCTCTTTTTGGCGTAGATATACATCTTGCGCGCAGTCTCGATGCTGACGCCGAATTTATTCTCATTTAGCCCCGTGGAGATGTAGGGGTGGGTCTTAGCATCAACGTTTGGATTTACGCGGATGCTGATGCGAGCGGGCTTATTTAGCTTTTGCGCGATTTGCTCCAAGCGCAGCATCTCGGCTTCGCTTTCTAAATTTATCAGCAAGATGTCCGATTGAAGCGCAAACTCGAGCTCGCTGTCTTGCTTGCCGACGCCAGAGAATATGATCTTATAGCTCTTTGCGCCGATATACAGAGCGCGGCGCAGCTCGCCGATGCTGACGCAGTCAAAACCGCTGCCTAGATCTGACAAAAACTTCAAAACGCTAAGGTTGGAATTGGCTTTAATCGCGAAGCAGACGAGCGACTTGCGCGCTGCAAAGGCCTCTTTGAGCGCTATGAAATTCTTTTGTATCTCGTTAAAATCGTAAACGTATAAAGGGGTGCCGTATTTGCGGGCTAAGCTTGAATAATCCATAGAATTTCCACCGATAAATTTTGCGTCATTCTAACAAATCAAGGCTTAACGATGCTTAAAAACTAAAAATGCCGCGAAGCCTAATAACGCTGTTATGGGCACGATAATGCCAAGTTCTGGGATGATAACGCCGTTGAGAGAAAACCTAATTAACACGAAAAGCACGCCCCAAGCGCATAGCGTAGCGATAAAAAATCCAAAGCTTAGCAGCCCGAGATTAAAAAATCGTCCCGTAACGGGCAGGTAATAATACAGCACCAATACTGCCAAAGGCGCAAACAATGGAAAAAATATCATATTATAAAGGCTTGCTTTTATAGTGGAGATATTTACGCCTTGATCTGCGAAGGTGCGGATCGAACGCAAAGCATCCCTGATCGAATATACATTACTCGTATCATAAACGCTTGCAATTGAGCTTGGATCAAAGCCTTTAAGCGCCTCGCTCTGCGCGCTAAGCTTACTTTTTAATCCACTTTCTCCAAGTTTAAGCTGCGCTGGTAAAGTAGTAGTATTTACATCGCGCAGATGCCAAATTTTACCTGCGTATTCGCCAGAGCTTGCGTGCGAGCGTGAAGCAACGGAGTTATCACCCATATCAAAGATCGTTATATCATTTGCGTTTTTGCCGTTTAGAGCTTTGATGTAGATATATTTACCCTTAAATTTCAAAAACATATCTCCCCCCGTAGGCGATAAATCGGTTAAATTCTTTTGAAATTTTAGCGCGTATGCAAACGGGGTGGAATTTAAAGCTATAAAGCCTGCAGTAATCGCAAGTGCGATCAAAAATGGAGGGATTATCAGAGCGTTTTTGCTAACTCCAAGCGCATAGAAGCTCACCAGCTCGTTGCTACGGATCATATTAAAGCCCATCAAAATAAGCGCAAAAATAAGACTTAGCGGCAGCGTGTAGCTAAGCGCGACCGCTGCGGTTAGAGCGATATACAAAAGAGCGGTATTCGCGCTTGAGGGAAAATCTTTGAGATTGGTAAGCACATCGATGCCTACATAAAAGCACTCAAGGGCTATTAGCAGGATAAAAAAATACTTCAGATAAGAAAGAGCCGCGTATTTTACGTATAACTTCACACCCTAGCCTTTTTAATCGTAAATTTTTGCGCGATCTGCTCTATATCCGAGCAAATGAGCTCTTCTACCGCGCGCGCGACATAGGGTAAAATTTCACTCAGCTTCTCGCGCTCACTTTCGTTAAAATTTCCGAGTACGAAATTTGCCGCGTCCTGCCCTTGCTGTTTTTTACCCACGCCGATACGCACGCGCTCGTAATCCGCGCCGATTAGCGCGTCGATCGATTTGATCCCGTTGTGCCCGCCGCTACTGCCGCCTTTTTTAAATTTAACGGCGCCCAGATCCAAATCTATATCGTCGTGCACCACAATGATGCGCTCGGGCTTATAAAAATCGTTCACCGCCTTTACGGAGTTGCCGCTTAAGTTCATAAAAGTTTGGGGTTTTAAAAGAAGAAGCGAGCCCTTTTTAAAAAGCTCGCCTTGGAATTTAGACGAACCAAGCTCGCTAAAGCCGCCCGTCTTTAAAATTTCGTCGATTAGCATAAAACCGACATTGTGTCTGGTATCTGCGTATTTCTGAGCAGGATTCCCAAGTCCTGCGATCAGTATCATAGGCGCCCCTATTTAGCCGAAGTAACTCCGACTACCGCTACTGAGCCGTCTAGGATGATGCTGACGCCCGCTTTTACCGGAATGTCACGGATCAAAAGCGAATCGCCTACGTCAAGATCACTCACATCGAGCGTAAAATCGTTTGGTAGATCTTTGCCTGCGCATTTTACGGCGATACGGCGCTTGGATTGTACCAAAATACCTTTGTTTTTTAGCCCTTTAGCGACGCCAGTTACCTTAACCGGCACTAAATATTTGCTTACCACGTCATCCTGAACTACTCGCAAATCTACGTGAGTTAGGGTATTTGTGACGGGGTGTTTTTGGTATTCTTGCACGATGACGCGATATGTCTTACCGCCCACGCTAACCTCGAAAGGAAGATCTTCTTTTGCGCGCATAGCTTTGATAAAGTCGTTTACTTTAAACGCTGCGTTAATATTTTCAAATCCTTTCGCATAAATATTAGCGATTAGATAACCATCTCGTTTTAGGGACTTTGAAGCCCTTTTACCGATACTATCTCTAACGATACCTTCTAACATTAGGTTTCCTTTGTGAAAAAATGAAGCGTGATAATAGCTAAATGTTGCTTTAAATCTATTTAAGAAATATGGGACTTTATGCAGATCGATCAATAGTGGAATTTATTTATGCATGTTAGGATGTCTTTTGTGCACCGCAATATGAATTACGACGATAAGCCTTTATGCCGCAAAATCGTCATAATTAGCCGCTCTCCCATGATTTCATAAAAATCTTTTTTGTATTCGCTCGCATGCTTTCGCAGCGCGTCTTTGAATTCGTCGTAGAATTTCAAGCTGCATTCGTGAGTTTCAAAAAATTTTAAAAGCGCGCTGTATCTTATGACCGAATAGCGTCCATACTCATCAAATTTCGCTAACTCTTTATCTGCATAGCTATAATCAGGTAGAAGCAAAAAGCACTTTGCTCTGCCGCCTGAATCCTGCTGATCGGCAATCTTTGAGTATTTATCTAGCCGAGAGCGCACAGTATCGCTCTGTAAATCGTGTCTTATCCCGTTGATACCGGATTTGATCTTATTTTCGATGACGATTGCGTGGTTTTGATCTTTTATGAAAATATCTATATTTTTGTATTCTCTTAAAATTTGCGCGTCCTCGCTTATGTTTAGCCGTAAAAT
>ERZ772986.1452-NODE-1452-length-13393-cov-19.571825_pt1 | contig 13393 bp, 8 predicted proteins | sample MGYA00511898_ERZ772986 | MGnify/ENA primary metagenome ERZ772986 (study PRJEB29015, sample SAMEA2737934) | human oral metagenome | biome: human oral; feature: human-associated habitat; material: dental | place: China | collected 2148 ... | reverse complement strand
AAGCAATCAAAGCCTTCAAGGAAAAATACGAAGCAGAAGAACTCGTACCATTCCGCCTCTTCTTGGAAGAAGAAGGATTGCAATCACGCGCAATCAAATAATTCCTCTCATCGAAAATCAAATGTAAACGTTGTAGATTTTATTCTTTGATTTTCTTAGAGTAGAACTTGAAAAGATCGGAGCAATCCGGTCTTTTTATGGAGGATAGTAAATGAATTTAAATCAATTAGATATCATCGTTTCAGATGTTCCTCAAGTCTGTGCTGACTTGGAGCGTATTTTGGATAAAAAAGCCGATTATGTTGACGACAGTTTTGCTCAGTTTACTATTGGCAGTCATTGTCTTATGTTGTCAGAGAAACATTTGATTTCTTTGGAAAACTTTCAGTCAGGAATCATTCTTCACATTGAGGTTGAGGATGTAGAGCAGAACTACAAACGGTTGAAAGAGCTTGGTGCCGACATTTTACACGGTCCGGCTGTAACTGATTGGGGAACGGAATCGCTACTAGTTAAAGGTCCAGCTGGTCTAGTGATTGATTTTTATCGTATGAAGTAGGGCGCGTAGTCATTTGACGTTAACCTTAGCTATTTTTAAAACAGAAATTGAGAATGTGAATTATTAAAAGATCGGAGCAATCCGGTCTTTTTCTGTTTCCTCTTTCTTATCACAAGATTGTGATAGTTTACATCTTCATAACAAAAGCTACAAAGTCTTGATTGTCTTGAAAAAAGATTATAAAATATGATTCATAAAAATGAAAGAGGTTTTGAAAATGTCTGAAAAACAAATGAAAATTTTGGGTTGGGTAGCGACCTTCATGTCTGTTATGATGTATGTGTCTTACTTCCCACAAATCATGAACAACTTGGCTGGTCAAAAAGGAAACTTCATCCAACCCTTGGTCGCAGCCATCAACTGTAGTTTATGGGTTTATTACGGCTTGTTCAAAAAGGAAAGAGATATTCCCCTTGCTGCTGCCAATGCACCAGGTATCGTTTTTGGCCTAGTAACGGCTATCACGGCTTTGGTTTAAAAGGAGACTGGTTTCAGTCTGTTTTCTAGCAAAGTATAGTCTTAAGTGAAAATTTTATGGTGAGTTGAGGAAAACAGCCTATTGACAGCGAGCTTTCTGAGTGTTGCTTTAGAGGTTCCTCCATCAAGTAAAAGATTATTTCGTTACTATTTTTATAAAATCTTCTCCCTACTTTATAAGATGTGAAAAAGAGTTCAATTAGATCGAGCTTTTTGCTATAATGAGGGGAGAAAAACAGACAGGAGAATAAGATGTCAGAACCATTATTTTTACAATCAGTTATGCAAGAAAAAATCTGGGGCGGAACCAAGCTACGTGATGAGTTTGGATACGACATCCCAAGTGAAAAAATTGGCGAATACTGGGCTATCTCAGCCCACCCAAATGGTGTTTCCAAGGTAGCAAATGGTCGTTTTGAGGGAACAGACCTAGCTACTTTGTATGCGGAACACCGTGAATTATTTGGTAACCGTCCAGAGCCTGTATTTCCACTCTTGACCAAGATTCTCGATGCCAACGACTGGCTCAGTGTCCAAGTTCACCCAGACGATGCCTATGGATTAGAACATGAAGGCGAGTTAGGGAAAACAGAGTGCTGGTACATCATCGCTGCAGATGAAGGTTCAGAGATTATCTATGGCCATAATGCCAAGTCAAAAGAAGAACTCCGTAAGCAAATCGAGGACAAGAACTGGGATGCCTTGCTGACCAAAGTGCCAGTTAAGGCTGGAGATTTCTTCTATGTTCCGAGTGGCACCATGCACGCTATCGGAGCAGGCATCTTGATTCTTGAAACTCAGCAGTCTAGCGATACCACCTATCGTGTCTATGACTTTGACCGCAAGGACGACAAGGGCAACTTGCGTGAACTTCACCTTGAAAAATCCATCGATGTTTTAAACATTGGAGAGCCTGCCAATAGCCGTCCTGTAACTATCAAAGCTGATGATTTGCGTTCAACTCTTCTTGTGTCTAATGACTTCTTCGCAGTTTACAAGTGGGAAATTACTGGAAAAGTTGACTTTGAAAAGACAGCTGACTACAGCCTGTTCAGCGTCTTAGCTGGTCAAGGTCAACTGTCTGTTGATGGGACAAACTATCCAATCCAAAAAGGCAGCCACTTTATCCTACCAAGTGATGTTGAAGCTTGGACCTTGGAAGGGCAAGGTTTGGAATTGATTGTTAGCCATCCATAAAAAAGAAAGGGCCTGAGTTCATTACTCAAGTCCTTTTTGATTACATAAATTGGGCGATAAAGACCACAATGATGATGATAGGAATGATAAAACGAAGAAGGAAAAGCCAGACTTGGAAAAGTCCCTGTTTCCATGCTCTTTCATCGAGATGTAGTTCCTCCATAGCAAGAGCCTTTTTAAAGATGTAGCCTGTAAAGAGAGAAAGGCAGAGGGCTCCAAATGGCATGAGAAGATTGGAAACCAAGAAGTCCATAGCGTCAAAGAAGGTCTTCCCAAAGATATGAACGTCCGCCATAACACCGTAAGATAAGGCTGAAGGAATTCCAAAAACAAAGGTCAAGATTCCTAAAATGGCACTCCATTTAGCACGCTTGCTGTTGTCCTGATTGGTGATATTGCCCACATTGATTTCCAGCATCACTACGGAAGAAGTGACCGTCGCAAAGAGGAATAGCAAGAGGAAGAGGATGTAGAAAATGGTTCCAAAAGGCATCTTGTCAAAGAGTTGAGGCAAGACGATAAAGAGCAGGCTTGGTCCCCCTTCAGACTGGATATTGAAGGCTGACATGGCTGGGAAAATGGCTAGTCCTGCCATGATGGATACCGAGATGTTCATGGCTACGATGGAAATCCCTGACTGGACCAGATTGGTTTTCTTGTCCAAGTAGGAAGCATAGGTCAGCATAGCTGTCACCCCTAGTGAGAGGGCAAAGAAAGATTGTCCCAGAGCATAGAGGAGCCCAGCACTGGTTAGTTTTGAAAAGTCTGGTTTGAGGAAGTAGAGAACCCCTTCCATGGCGTTTGGCAAGCTGAGAGAGCGTCCAATAATCACGACAAAGATGATAAAGAGTAGCGGCATCATGACTTTTGAGGCTCTTTCAATCCCTCTTTGAACCCCACGTGATACAATAAAGATATTCAACAAGATAAAGGTAGCTTGTGCGCCGAGGGCAATGGCTGGATTTGAAATGATTGAAGTAAATAACTGAGCATAATCACCCGTTCCACCAAGTTGGAACAATTTCCCAAACTCAATGCCCAAATAGACTAGAATCCAACCTCCAATAACACTGTAAAAGGAGAGAAGGATAAAGAGGGCAAAGGCACCAATCCAACCGATAAAGTTGTACTTGTTATTCTTGCCCAGTTTTCCAAAGGTTTTGATAGCGGAAACGCCAGCACTACGGCCAAGGGCAAACTCAGCAAGCAGGAGCGGGAAACCGATTAAAATGGTAGAAATGAGAAAGACTAGTAAAAAGCCTCCACCGCCATTAGCAGCAGTCATGTAAGGAAACTTCCAAACGGCACCAAGTCCGATGGCTGAACCAGCAGACGCTAGGATGAAGCCTAGTTTTGAGCCCCATTGCGATTTTTCTGACATAGTTGAAACTCCAATCTCGTTTTTTTAATAAGAAAAGGCTACTTGAGTTGTCAAATAGCCCTCTCTCAATGGCTCTTTATGAGCCTTCTGTTTGATTGATAGACTTGACTATCCTATCATGTTTTCTAAGGTCTGTCAAGAAAACCATTTTCAAGTTTTCACACCTTTCTCAAATAGTTAAAAATTTTTCGCAAAAACGCTTGACTCTGACCTAAGGGTAGGGGTTATACTATTCTTGTAAGGAGGAAATCATGTACCATATAAAAGAAGCTGCGCAGCTTTCAGGTGTCTCTGTCAAGACCCTGCACCACTATGACAAGATAGGACTCTTGGTCCCCTTAAAGTCGGAAAACGGCTATCGAACCTACAGTCAAGAGGATTTAGAACGCCTTCAGGTCATTCTTTACTACAAATATCTAGGCTTTTCTTTAGAAAAAATAGCAGAGCTGTTAAAGGAAGAAAGGACAGATTTATTGCCTCATTTGACTAGGCAGTTGGACTATCTAACTCGAGAAAGGCAACATCTGGATACTTTGATTTCCACCTTGCAAAAAACCATTCAAGAACAAAAAGGAGAAATAGAAATGTCTATTGAGGAAAAATTTACTGGATTTAACTACCGAGACCATCAAAAATACCACCAAGAGGCGGTAGAGAAATATGGTCAAGAAGTCATGGGACAAGCGCTTGAACGCCAAAAAGGTCGCGAAGACGAGGCCACAGCCGCCTTTAACCAAGTTTTTCAATCCTTAGCACAAAACCTTCAAGCTGGTCTGCCTGAAACAGCGGCCAAAAACCAAGAAGAAGCAGCCAAACTCTTGCAAGCTATTCGTACTTATGGATTTGACTGCTCTATTGAGGTATTTGGCCATATCGGTAAAGGCTACGTCTACAACCCAGAGTTTAAGGAAAACATTGACAAATTTGGACCTGGAACAGCCCAGTACACATCAGATGTTATTACCCACTATGTTCAAACTCAGATAAAATAAGCATCGCTGGAGATTTGTCCTGCTCCGCTAAAAAAGCTAAATCTTCTGTTTAACTTTTTAGGGAGCAGGTCATTTTAGTTGTTATCTTTTTGGAAAGCATTCTGGTCCCAGACTCTTTACTTTGTTGCTAAAGGGAAATTCATTTTTAAAGTTTTTGCATTGTCAACTCTGAGTGATTAGTTCGCCTTGATAAAATCAGTAAAAAAAGATATGATAGTAGGAGAAAAATGAGGTCAAGAGTGATGGATAAAAATAGAATTGGAACAGAGACACAGCAGGTGCTTGAGGATGTTTTGGATAAGGCTGGATTGCGTGAGGGGGCTCTCTTTGTCCTTGGACTCTCGTCTAGTGAGGTTTTAGGTGGGCAAATCGGCAAGGATTCCAGCCAAGAAATTGGCGAAATTATTGTGAAGACGATTCTGGATATCCTAGAGGAAAGAGGGATTCACCTAGCTGTTCAAGGCTGTGAACACGTCAATCGTGCCCTCGTCGTTGAACGTCAGGTGGCAGAGCAGTTTGGTCTAGAAATCGTCAGTGTCCTTCCGACTCTTCATGCAGGAGGTTCGGGTCAGTTGGCGGCCTTCAAGTTTATGCAGGATCCAGTGGAGGTTGAATTTATCAAGGCTCATGCGGGATTGGATATTGGAGATACCGCAATTGGTATGCATGTCAAGCATGTGCAAGTTCCGATTCGACCAGTTTTGCGAGAGATTGGCCATGCCCATGTAACAGCTCTAGCTAGTCGTCCAAAGCTAATCGGGGGTGCGCGTGCGCAGTATCCACAAGATTCTATTAGAAAGATGTGAGAATGAAAAAAAGAAAAGAACAGTTTCAAAAAAACCTAAAGTATTCTATTCGTAAATTGACTGTTGGAGTTGGTCCTGTAGCAATCGGGGCCTTTCTTGTTGGTGCTAGTTTGTTATCAGCTGGTAGAGTCCAAGCAGATGAATTAGCTGAAGTGAATTCAGTCCATTACCGTTATCTGGCGGAACAAGAATTAACCGAATCTGAAAAAGCCTTGATTCATCATGAAGTTCCTACAGAATTTCAAGATGAAGATATTATTTATGTCGTTTATCGCAAGAAGGCAACTAACAGTCAAAAACTTCCCTATACAGGAAGTAAAGAATTTGCTTTAGCAGGTCTTGGTCTTGCAACAGCATCTTTAGCTGTTTTTTTGGTGTCTAAAAAACAGCGTCGGAAAGTTCTTGGAGTGCTTTTGATTGGTTCTCTTGGTGTCAGCAACTTCATTCCTTTTGCTACTTTTGCCTTTGAGAATAAAGAGTTACTTTCTTACAATCAAACGATCTCGGCCTCCTCAAATGAAGAATTAGCGAAAGGTGTGATCGATATTGAAGGATATGAGTATATTGGTTATTTTAAAGGAACTGATACAAAAGTAGCAAGTTTTTCTAAAAAAGGGAAATCTCTAGTCCAAGACAATGCCCCAGATTATACTGGGAAACTTGAAAGTAAAGGTACCCAAGAAGAAGGCAAAAAGGGTCAATCGCTTGTCCAAGACAATTCCCCAGCGTATACTGAAAAGCTTGCAAGCAAAGGCACCCAGGAAGCTGGTAAAGAAGGCGAGTCCCTTGTCCAAGATAGTTTGCCAACGTATACTGAAAAACTTGAAAGCAAGGGCACTCAAGAAGTAGGTAAAGAAGGCGAGTCCCTTGTCCAAGATAGTTTGCCAGCGTATACTGAGAAACTTGAGAGCAAGGGCACTCAAGAAGTAGGTAAAGAAGGCGAATCCCTCGTTCAAGGCAATTCCCCAACGTATACTGGGAAACTTGAAAGCAAGGGTACTCAGGAGTCTGGTAAAGAAGGCGAATCCCTCGTTCAAGACAATTCCCCAGCGTATACTGGCAAGCTTGAAAGCAAGGGCACTCAGGACCCCGGCAAGGAAGGCCAATCTCTAATTCAAGATAGTTTACCAGCCTACACTGAAAAGCTTGAGAGCAAGGGCACTCAGGAAACTGGTAAGGAAGGTCAATCTCTAATTCAAGATAGTTTGCCAGCGTATATTGACAAGCTTGAAAGTAAGGGCACTCAAGAACCCGGCAAGGAAGGCGAATCCCTCGTTCAAGATAGTTTGCCAGCCTATACTGGAAAACTTGAAAGCAAAGGCACTCAAGAAGTAGGTAAAGAAGGCGAATCCCTCGTTCAAGACAATTCCCCAGCGTATACTGGCAAGCTTGAAAGCAAGGGCACTCAGGAACCCGGCAAGGAAGGTGACTCCCTTGTTCAAGATAGTTTGCCAACGTATACTGGGAAACTTGAAAGCAAAGGTACACAATTCCCCGGCAAGGAAGGTGACTCCCTTATTCAAGAGGATCTTCCAGAATATACAGTAACTGAAGGAACAATTACTAAAGACACAATCGCAGAGATTGACTACCAGACGGAAATCATTGATGATCCTACAAAATACACTGACGAAGAAACAGTGGTTCAAAACGGTGAAAAAGGGATCCAAGTTACCAAAACGACTTATAAAACTGTCGAAGGTGTTGAGACTGACCAAGTTTTAAATACAACAACCACTGTCATCAAAAAACCAGTCACTAAAAAAATAAGTCGTGGTACGAAACCAATAGAAGGAACTCTTGTAGAAGAAAGTCTTGAAAAAATTCCGTTTAAAGAGATAGTCGAAGAAGACGCGCAATTGAAAAAGGGCGATAAAGTTACGGTCCAAGAAGGAAAAGACGGTCAGAAAAAGGTTATCAGAACCTACAAGACCATCAAAGGAATCAAGACGCAGGAAGCGCCTGAAATTCTTGAACAGGTCATCGAGTTAGCCCAAGACCGTATTGTTAAACTAGGTACCAAAAACTTCGAAAAGCCAGTGTTGACTTTTTCAAGGGTTGATATTCAGGATTTGAAACGCTCATCTCAGATTCACTATAATCTGGAAAATCCAAGTAAGGCAGCGATTAAATCGATCACTTTAACCCTGAAGAAAGGCGACGAAGTCGTCAAAACCATGACGGTTTCACCAAATAACTTGACTGCAACTCTAACAGATTTGCAATATTACAAGGATTATAAACTCGAAACAAAAATGGTTTATGATCGTGGTGAAGGAAACGAGGAAGAAATTCTCAAAGAAGAATCACTGAGAATTGATTTAAAAAAGGTCGAAGTTAAAAATATAAAAGAAACAAGCCTCATAAGTGTCGACGACAATGGCGTGGAAACGGATAGTAGCTTCTTAACCTCTGTTCCAAGTGATGTAAGACCTTACTATCTAAAAATTGCTACACGTGATAATAAGGTGACGCGTCTTGCGATTGACAAAATTGAAGAAGTGATAGTCGATGGAAAAACGCTTTATAAGGTCACTGCCAAAGCGCCTGACCTCGTTCAGCATACAGATGGCAACCAGCTCAGTGAAGAATACGTCCATTATTTTGCCAAACCAAAAACTCATGAAGAGAATGTATACTACGATTTCAATGAACTTGTAAAAGCAATGCAGGCCAATCCATCTGGCGAATTTAAAATTGGTGCAGACTTGAATGCGGTCAATGTTCCTGCAGCTGGTAAATCATATGTAACGACGAAATTCCGAGGTAAGCTATCAAGTGTAGACGGTCAACAGTATACGATTCATAACTTGGAACGTCCACTATTAGGTGATACCGAAGGCGCCCACATCCATGACCTTAACCTTGGTAAGGTAAACATTCATATGCCATGGGCAAATAGAGTTGCTCCCTTGGCTGCTGTTGTAAAAAACACAACGATCAATAATGTGAAAGTAACGGGTATAGTTGTTGGAAATAATGACGTATCAGGTTTGATCAATAAAATTGATAATAACGGCAGATTAACAAATGTGGCATTCATTGGTAAGCTTCATGCTGGTGGGAATCAAGGCGCCTTTCTTGCTGGAATTGTTGGAGAAAACTGGAAAGGTTCTGTTGAGAAGGCCTATGTTGATGCACAGATAACAGGTAATAAAGCGAAAGTTGCGGGCATCGCCTATTGGTCACAAAATGGTGGGGACAACAATGCGGTTTATCGGGACGGAGCCATTAAAAAATCTGTAGCTAAAGGTACTATCGATGTCAGAGAACCGATTAGCGCGGGTGGTATTGTAGGCAGTACAAATGCCTTGGGCTCCGTTGAAGATACTGTTTCAATGATGAAAGTTAAGAACGGTGAGATTTTCTATGGCTCATCTGATATTGATGATGATCCATATTGGACAGGTGATCGCTTAAATCGAAACTTTGTTGTTACTGGTGTGAGTGAAGGAAAATCTTCATATAGATATTCTAAACAACAGCATCGTATTAAGCCTATTTCGCAAGAAGAAGCAGACAAGAAAATTGCTGCTCTGGGAATCACAGCGCATGAGTATGAAATCAATGAGCCTGTTGTAGATAAATTAAACCGTTTGACACACCGTGAAGACGAGTACAAGGCCACTCAAGACTACAGAGCTGACCGCGAACTTGCCTATCGCAATATTGAAAAATTACAACCATTCTATAATAAGGAGTGGATTGTCAATCAGGCTAATGAACTAGATGCTAGCTCAAACTTGGTGACCAAAGAAGTCCTTTCTGTTACTGGTTTGAAAAATGGACAGTTTGTAACAGACTTGTCAGCTATTGATCAGATCATGATTCACTATGCTGATGGTACCAAAGAAGAATTGGCCGTTACTGCCAAAGCTGACTCTGATGTAAAACAAGTCAAAGAGTACGAAGTGACCAACCAGAATATCGTTTATACGCCAAATATGCTAGTGAAAGATCGTTCTGGTTTGATTGCAAAGGCAAAAGAAACATTATCCAGTGTAGAATTGATTTCTCCTGAAGTGCGCGCTCTTATGGATAAACGGAACAAACCGCAAGAAAACACGGATGAACGAAAAAATGGCTACATTCGCGATTTATTCTTAGAAGAAAGTTTTGCTGAAGTAAAACAAAATCTTGGAAACTTGGTGAAACAAATTGTTGAAAATGAAGATCATCAACTAAATGATGATGAAGCAGCTCAACGTGCTTTCATTAAGAAAGTTGAAGACAATAAGGCCAACATTATGATGGGGCTTGCTTATTTGAACCAATACTATGGCATTAAATATGATGGATTGTCGATCAAAGATATTATGATGTTTAAACCAGATTTTTATGGTAAGAACGTGAATGTCTTAGATCGCTTGATCACTATCGGCTCAAAAGAGAACAATCTTAAGGGCGACCAATCCCAAGATGCGTATAGTCGAGTGATTGCAGGTGCTACAGGTAAAGGAAGCCTTCATGAGTTTCTAACATATAACATGAAATTGTTTACAAATGAAACCGATATGAATGTTTGGTTTAAAAAGGCAATTGAAAAGAATGCTTATGTGGTAGAACAGCCATCATTAAACCCCGATTTTGCTCATAAGAAATATCGTCTGTATGAAGGGATTAACAATGGCGTGCATGGTCGGATGATTTTGCCTCTATTAAACTTGAAGAACTCGCATCTCTTCATGATTTCGACCTATAATACCATTTCTTTTAGTGCTTTTGAAAAATATGGTAAAAATACTGAGGAGGCTCGTGAAGCTTTCAAGAGTGAAATCAATAAGAGAGCAAAAGAGCAGGTGAACTACTTAGACTTTTGGTCAAAATTAGCTGCTGATAATGTACGTAATAAGCTCCTCAAGAGTGAAAATAGTGTTCCAACACCTGTTTGGGACAATCATGATGCGCCGGGTATCGGTTGGGCAAACCGATATGGTCACAAGGATGGGAAACCAGATTATGCTCCGATTCGAGAGTTCTTTGGACGGATCCATAAATATCATGGCTATCAGTATGGATATGGTGCTTACGCCTATATCTTTGCCGCTCCAAATCAGCAAGATGCTGTCTACTTTGTTATGACAGAGTTGATAAGTGATTTTGGTACATCGGCTTTTACGCATGAAACGACTCACGTGAATGATCGTATGGCTTACTATGGTGGTTGGTATCATCGTGAAGGAACGGACTTAGAGTCCTTTGCGCAAGGTATGCTCCAGTCACCATCGTTGACAAATCCAAATGGTGAATACGGTGCCTTAGGTTTGAACATGGCTTATGAACGTCAGAATGATGGCACTCAAATCTACAATTATGATCCAAATAAGTTAAAGAATCGTGAAGAAATTGATCACTATATGAAGAACTATAACGAGGCTCTGATGATGCTGGATCATCTAGAAGCAGATGCAGTTATTGGAAAACACTTGAACGACAACAGCAAGTGGTTCAAAAAGATGGACCGAGAATGGCGTACGAACGCTGAGCGAAACAATCTGAAAGGCGAGCCACATCAATGGGATAAATTACGTGATTTAACGGATAATGAGAAAAAATTGACGATTACGAGCATCGATCAATTGGTTGATCATAACTTCGTTACAAAACATGGTATGCCAGGGAATGGACGTTATCGTTCGGAAGGTTTTGACAGTGCTTACCAAACCGTAAATATGATGTCGGGTATCTTTGGTGGTAATACTAGCAAGAGTACAGTTGGTTCGATTTCATTTAAACATAATGCTTTCCGTATGTGGGGATACTATGGTTATCTTAACGGATTTATTGGTTACGCTTCAAACAAATATAAGGCGGAAGCCAACAAGGAAAACAAAGGGTTGTTGGGTGATGACTTCATTATCAAGAAAGTCTCTAATGGCCAATTTGATACTCTTGAATCATGGAAGAAACATTGGTATAAGGAAGTCTATGACAAAGCTCAAAACGGCTTCACTACAATCGAAATCAATGGCAGATCTATCTCTACTTATGCTGAGTTGAAGTCCTTATTTGATGAGGCTGTTCAAAAAGACCTAGATAGCATGGAAAATCCAAATATAAAGAATCATTATAAAAATACTGAAGATCTTAAATGGAAGGTTTACAAACAGCTCCTTCAAAAATCAGATGGATTCTCTGGAAATTTATTTGCCAAAGCATCGTTATAAAGTCGAAATGACTAAAAAGGTGGATCAGCTTAAGCTGCATCTGCCTTTTTGTGCTATACTTAAGGTATGCATAGAAAAACAGTGATTGATTTTAGGGCTTTGGGGGAGAGATACACCTTTACCCAGCCGATTAAAGAGTTAAAAACGAGAGACTTATCAGAAGTAGCGGACTTGCTGGCACAAGTGGAAAGCTACCAAGAGCAGGGCTACTATGTGGTGGGCTACGTCAGTTACGAGGCTGCACCTGCATTTGAGGAGAAATTAGCAGTTCATAAAGCTCCTTTACTGGGAGAGTATCTGCTATATTTTACAGTTCATGATAGGGTGGAAACATCGTCTATTCCTCTGACTTATGAGGAAGTAGATCTGCCTTCAAAGTGGCAAGAAGTAACATCTGAAGCAGACTATGAAAAGGCTATTGCCCAGATTCACCATCATTTGCGTCAGGGAGACACCTATCAGGTCAACTACACCGTCCAACTCAAGCAGGACTTAAGTGCCAATCCTTTTGCCATCTACAATCGTATGGTGGTAGAGCAGGAGGCGGGCTACAATGCCTATATTGAACACGATGAGATGGTAGTGATTTCCATGAGTCCAGAGCTCTTTTTTGAGCAAAATGACCGGGAATTAACGACTCGTCCGATGAAGGGAACAACACAGCGTGGGGTGACTGACCAAGAAGACCTTGCCCAAGCCAGTTGGTTGGAGCAGGATCCTAAAAATCGCTCTGAAAATATGATGATTGTGGATCTCTTGCGCAACGATATGAACCGTATTTCTGAAGTTGGAAGTGAGCATGTGGAGCGTCTGTGCCAAGTGGAGCAGTATTCGACTGTTTGGCAGATGACTTCAACCATCAAGAGTCATTTGCGAGAGGATGTGGACTTGGTTGCCATTTTTCGCTCGCTCTTTCCATGTGGATCCATCACAGGAGCTCCCAAAATTGCGACCATGGAAATCATCAAGAAATTGGAGCCACAACCCAGAGGAGTTTACTGCGGAACGATTGGTATCTTGCTTCCAAATGGGCGACGAATTTTTAATGTCGCCATTCGGACTATCCAACTGCATCAAGGGAAAGCCATCTATGGAGTAGGTGGCGGCATTACTTGGGATAGCACTTGGCAATCTGAATACCGTGAGGTTCATCAAAAGGCGGCAGTGCTTTATCGTAAACAAGCACGTTTCCAATTGATTACTACAGGGAAAATCAGCCAGAAGAGCTTGCTGTTTGAAGAGCAACATTTGGAAAGACTGACAAAGGCGAGTCGTTATTTTGCCTATCCTTTTGATCCGAAAAACCTGAGACAAAAGATAGAGGCAGAGTGCCGAGCTTGTGATTCCCACCAGGACTACCGTTTGCGAATCAGCCTTAGCAAATCTGGAGAGATAGAACTCAGTCGCCAAATCTTAACACCCCTTAGTCCAAGTTTCTGCAAAGCCAAACTTTGTCTGCAAGAAGCAGATTTGAATCAATCCTTTACCTACTTTAAAACAACTCATAGACCGCATTTGAGCCTAGGGGAGCAAGAGAAGATTTACCACAATAAGTCAGGAGAACTGCTTGAGACCTCCATTGGAAATCTGGTTCTGAAAATTGCCGGAAAATTCTATACACCGCCTATCAGACTTGGAATTTTGCCAGGAATTTACCGTCAGCATTTGCTAGAAACAGGGCAGGTAGAGGAGAAAGTCTTGACTGTGCCAGACTTGGACCAAGCGGAAACTATCTATGGCTGTAATGCAGTCAGAGGCTTGTATGAGTTGGAAGTGATATAACTATGGATTTTTCAATTAAGTTTTAGATTTAT
>ERZ772986.1450-NODE-1450-length-13412-cov-9.700681_pt1 | contig 13412 bp, 9 predicted proteins | sample MGYA00511898_ERZ772986 | MGnify/ENA primary metagenome ERZ772986 (study PRJEB29015, sample SAMEA2737934) | human oral metagenome | biome: human oral; feature: human-associated habitat; material: dental | place: China | collected 2148 ... | reverse complement strand
ATAAAATTTTAATTAATTTTTATTATTCCGTTATTTCTAAAACTTTTACACAAACACCTAAGAAAGTTTTAGTCCATATTCAGAAACAAAGTTATCTTTTTCTTCTTTCAATTCTCTTTTTAATTGAAGATATGTTTTTAAGTTGATTTTCCCTTCTTCCTTTTGATTTTCAAGCTCATATTCTTTTGAGGTAATACTTGAATAAGAAATCAATATATCAAACGGAATATCTTCATTAATCTCTGCTATTTGTAAATAATCCATAACAACATTAAACTCCAAATCAAACATTAAAGTTTCTAAAGTTATAGGTGAAAAATAATGTTCTAATTTATCTTTTCCTACCAGCGTTTCTAAGTTTCCCCAATTCTCATTCTTAAGTAAAACAAAACCTAAAGTATCACTTCCAAGGCTTAATGCACAAAGTCTTATCGAAAAATTATCTCTGATAATTTCGTTAACCCATTTTATCGTTGTGTCTCTATCCACTTCTTCTTGGTATGGTATTTTTATTGATTTGTCTTTATAATCTAAAACAATATCATCTCCGTATTCTTTACCATTATTCTCAAACTTAACAGTAATTTTATTTTCTATTTTCTCACTAAAATAATTTATAACATCCTCGTCATATTCTCTCCAGTCAATCCAAATAATTGAATCACTTTCTAATAACGAGTCCACTTCATTTGTATCTTCTAAAAATTGTTTTAATTCTAAATACGTTTTTTCCATAGTATTTTACTGTTCCTCTATTTCATATATCATTTTTCCTAAATAGTAAATATTCATAATGCAATCTACATGAACATCCTCATTCCATAACCAGCCCTGAAATACTGCTCTACCCCAATTATATGTTTCTATAATCACTTCAAATTCACTATCTTTGTACTTATCTTGATATTCTTCTAAATAAATAAATTCCCCTGAAAACTTTTCTCTTATTGTGTCATCAAATACTAGAAAATCAACATCATCTATATCTACTTTCTCAAAGATAATCTTCGCTTTATGAGTATTTTCTGATTTATCTTCATTGTAAGAAAAAATATAATCAAAGTACAATATCAAATTGTCATTTATATGCTCAATTTTTAATATTCTTGCGTCATGCAATGAGTACTTAAAATATTCTCCAAAGCCTCTTTCTATTCTCATTACAGTTCTTCTCTCTATATAGTGATTCAAATACAAATAGTATCTCTTAATTTTATGATTGTCACGTTTCTCTTCTTTCTTTGATTATATCAAATTCGGTTACAGCGTTCAATGATAACTAAGATACTGTATTGTTTGAATTAACTTTATATAAATATAGATTTTATAAACAATATAAAAAATAAAGGAACTTTTCTAAAAGCTCCTTTTAAAAATATAGAAAACTCAGCTAACTAACGTTTAAGGTTTAATCTTACATACCTTTTTAATCTAATATAGATTCCTCTGACTTTTCCTCCAATTCCCTAATTTCATTCTTGCGTGGCAATATCAATGCTACAATCACAAGAAAAATACCTGCAATAATTATCATAAGTGCAGCACTTCTCCCCTCTCCTTTACCAATCAACGCAAGTATTACTTGAGAAAAATTTCCCCTCTCTTGAAGAAAAGGAGAAATTATAAAATCAACAAATCCTCCTACTGTGGCATATGCAACAACGTACCCTACTTGAGAAATAAGTCCAATCAATCCCCAAGCCTTACCTTGATGAATTGTTGGAACGGTAATTCTTACTAGATAATCCATCACTGTATTCGCAAATGGTAAACTCAGGAAAAGACAAAAACCAAAGATACAAACTAATATTTTATTCTGCCACCATCCAAATGCAATCATAGCTATCCCCATACCTAACAGTGCATATTGTAGAACATTTGTAAAATCTTTTTTTATACTCACCTTACTTAAAGTCAAACCTCCAGCCAACATTCCAAAAGCTGAAATAGTTGTTGCAAATCCTACGAAAGATTCTCCTCCAAAGGATAGAAGCATCGGTATCATAAGAGTCTGAATAGTCCCCAGACAAAATGAAACTAACACCCCAAGCATGACTAACAGCCAAAGTCCTTTATTATCATAAATAATACTAAAACCTAATTTCAAATCTTCTTTCAGATCCTCCTTAGCTTTCTTATGTGTTCCTTTCATCTCTTTTCTTACAATATATGTAATAGGTAATGTGATTAATATTGTTAAAATATCAAGAAGTAATACAGAGTGAATACTTGCTATACTTAAAACCAAGCCTGCAAGTACAGGAGAAAGAAGATAGCGGGAAGCTGGAATTAATTGCACCATTCCACTAGCTTTTGTGTATTCATCCTTTTCTAGTAAATCGGATATAGTAGCTCGAAAAGATGACTCTACTAAAGAAGAAAAAGCTGAACTAATAGCTGCTCCAAGTAATATTCCTCCAATAAGAAGTTTACTATCCAAAAATTGTAAAGAAAATAGAATACACGCCAGACCAATAATCGATAATCCATCTCCCAACATCATTAATAATCTACGGTCATGACGGTCTGCTAGGGCTCCAGCAAATGGAGAAAGCAATAGTCCAGGTAGAAATCCTGCTAAAATTATCAACCCCGTCATAGTACTCATTCCTGTTTTCTGATACATAAAAATACCTAGCGCAAAAGAACTCATTCCCGAGCCACTCGTGGAAATAAGGCTCGCTACCCATAATAAAAGAAACTTCTTATAACCATTACTCAACTTAGCCACCCCGCTCCTTTATAAAGCTAACGTCTTAAACTCGGCAAAGCTTCCTTCTTTTGCTCCTAAGACTCTCTCCATATTGTATAAAAGGCTGTCCACACGACGTTCTAAATCATTCTTATTCAACTGTTCATATTGTCCATCCACGAACCCCATAATCATAATCAAAATAGTCTCCGCACTCTCATAAGGAAAAATGTTATCGAATAAGTCTTCGACAGTACCTTCTTTAATAATTCCACTTAATAAAGGAGTAATCTTTTTCATAAATACTCTATTACTTTTTTCGTGAAATAGTGCATTCTGAGGCTGATTTAAATAGTCAATCATTAAACTACCTCCCACTAGACGCTTCATACTAATACTAGCAAATAACGAAAACATTTTTTCGTAGACCGTTAATTCTTCTTGTAAAACAATTTTTTCGGCATCTTCTACTATCTGCTTTGCAGAACGTTCTATAATCATATCCATAATTGCTTCTTTAGATTCAAAATGATAATATAAAGTACCTCTTGCAATATCTAATTTGCTCAAAATATCACTGATAGAAGTATTATCATAACCCTTCTCCATGAAAAGAGCTAATGAAACATCTAAAATCTGTTCTTTTTTATTCTTCATCTTATCCTCCTTAATATTTTTAGACTGGCAGTCGGTTTTTTCTATAGTTTAGCAAAAAAGAAAAAATTTGTCAATAAAATTTGAATACAAAAATACGAGACATATTTTGGCTCTATGTCTCGTATTTCTCGTATAAACTATTTATTAATTAGTTTTATTTTTTCTTCTAGCTAATACCAATCCTGTTAATGCAGCTAAAAATCCTAATCCACCTAGTTCAGTTGATGTGCTTCCTGTATTAGGTAATTTTGGTTTAGGTGGGATATAAGTATTTTTCAGATTATAACCATCTATAGTTTTCTTATATCCAGCAACTGCTTCTTCATCAATACTGTAAGTGATTAGCTTACCATTTTCATATTTTGGTAGATTTTTAAATGAGTAGCTCCAATTATCATCTTTTGTAACTGTTGCTTCTATTATTTTACTTGTTTTTCCGTCTACCGTCTTGTTTAGTATTACTGTGATTTTTTCTGGACGTTTCCCATATTTATTATTCGTATCATCCCATGTTTTTGTTCCTTGAACATTTACAACTTCTGGTGTATGACTATTTTTAAGATTGTAGCCTGTAACTTCTCTTTCATATCCTAGTACTGCTTCTTCGTCTATGCTGTATGCAATTTCTTTTCCATTTTCATATTTTGGTAAGTTGTTGAATTCGTAGCTCCAGTTATCTTTTGTTACTTCTTTTTCTGCTACTTTTGTCGTTACACTATCTACTGTTTTATTTAGGATTACTGTGATTTTTTCTGGGCGTTTCCCATCTTGATTGTTCGCATCATCCCATGTTTTTGTTCCTTGAATATTTACTACTTCTGGTGTATGACTATTTTTAAGATTGTAGCCTGTAACTTCTTTTTCATATCCAGCAACTGCTTCTTCGTCTATGCTGTATGCAATTTCTTTTCCATTTTCATATTTTGGTAAGTTGTTGAATTCGTAGCTCCAGTTATCTTTTGTTACTTCTTTTTCTGCTACTTTTGTCGTTGCACCATCTACTATTTTTTTTAGGATTACTTTAATCTTATCTGAACGTTTTCCGTCTTGATTATTTGCGTCATCCCATGTTTTTGTTCCTTGAATATTTACTACTTCTGGCGTATGACTATTTTTAAGATTGTAGCCTGTAACTTCTTTTTCATATCCAGCAACTGCTTCTTCGTCTATGCTGTATGCAATTTCTTTTCCATTTTCATATTTTGGTAAGTTGTTGAATTCGTAGCTCCAGTTATCTTTTGTTACTTCTTTTTCTGCTACTTTTGTCGTTACACTATCTACTGTTTTATTTAGGATTACTGTGATTTTTTCTGGGCGTTTCCCATCTTGATTGTTCGCGTCATCCCATGTTTTTGTTCCTTGAATATTTACTACTTCTGGTGTATAGCTATTGGTTAAGTTATATCCATCTATAATTTTTGTATATCCAGTAACTTCTTCTTCATCTATACTATATGTAATTTCTTTATCATCTTCGTACTTCGGTAAATCAGCAAATTTATAACTCCAGTTGTCTTTTGTTACTTCTTTTTCTGCTACCTTTGTTGTTACGCCATCTACTGTTTTATTTAGGATTACTTTAATCTTGTCTGGACGTTTCCCATCTTGATTATTTTCGTCTTTCCAAGTTTTTGTTCCTTCTATATTTACTTTTTCCTTAGCATTTTTCACAGTCCAAAACAGTGGTTCACCTTCTGCTACTGTTACTTCTTTTTCTGTTCCATCAAGAGAATAACCTTTAGGTGCTCTTGTTTCTTTAATTTTATATTTTCCTGGCTCAAGTTTTTCAGAAACTGATTCTCCTTGTGCATCTGTTGTTAATGTAAAAGTAGAACCATCTTTAACTTTTGTTATTAAAAACTCAGCGTTAGGCAATTTAATTTTATTATTATTTTCATCGACTTTGAAAATTTTAATTTTTTGAATTAAATCACCTTGTCCACCACCACCAGATTGTGCACTCTTATATGAGGCTTGTTTTGATGTATTTTCTTCAGCACTATGGAATACAGCTTCATTTCTTAATACAAGTTGTGGAATATAAGTAGATTTATATCTGAAAAGATATTGTTTACCAGCTGTATCTCCAAATTTTTTCCCAAAATCAAAAGTAAACTTTGTATTATTATCAGATAAAGTTATATAGTCTTTAATTTCAGCATAATCATATGTTCTTAAAATCTGTTTTGTACTTCCTGACTCATCAAATTCAATCTCATATAGTACGAAAGAATCTTCAATATAATGAATTTCAGGAGGTAAGTTCCCTGAATTTACAAAAAGGCTATCTGATATAGTTAAATTTTTAAATTTACCTTTCTTATGATTGATACGCAAGAACCATTTTACCGCTGACTCATCATTTTCAACTTTTTCTCCCCATTTAGCAAGAGTTTCCTTTCCAACAGTACCTTTTGTTCCTATTTTGATATTTTTAGATGTCTTAACGCCTCCGATATCTACAGTAATCAGGTTGTTTCCACCTGCATTAACATTATCACGAGCAAATCCTGCTTGTAGGAACATATTTCCTCTTATGTTATCCTTATTTTCTACGTAATCTGTAAATGTAACTTTTACAGTTCCACCTCCAGCTTCTCCATTAGAATCAACATGAGCGTTAGCAATAACAGTACGTCCATCTGGTGCATAAAGCGGAAAGTTTACTGCTGCAGAATCTTTTGGGAAGTTGAATTCCCTAGGTAGTGTTACAGTAAAATGATCACCTGCTTTTAGTTGATTACCATATTCACTAGCATCCCAGTCCATATCTAGACGATATTTTTCCCAATAATCATATGTAAAATTATCTGGTAGGCTTTCTCCATTAACTTTTTTAATTTCTAATTTCGTGATTTTTGTTTTAGCACGATCTACACCTGCTCCATCTGCAAATGACAAATTGCTGTTTTGAAATAATGCCCCTAAAAACATTAAACAGACTAAAAATAACTTAAATATTTTTTGAATAACTTTATTTTTCTTCATTAATTATTTGTCCTCCTATAATTTTTTATTATATATATTTAGTTTCTTCCTTTTCTTTATTTATGAGTACATTAAATTATTAGATACTATTACTTTTCAATCGGGGGAGATCTAAGTAATATCTTCTAAATAAGATAAAAATCTATTATTTACAATAAAAGAATAAATTATATCTACTAATTCTTGTAGCAACTACTCTCAATAAACCTCTATTCCAAAGTTATTTTCATCTCCTATTAGAGATATTTGAACTTGCTATTATCACTACAGAAAAATATTATAGCATAATCAATACCTAAGGTCTAATTATTGAACTGAAAATGTAAACTTATATAGAATTAATATAAATTACTATGATTAAGGACATCGGTAACCTATCTTTCTCACTACAAATTATATATAACGTTCTTCAAGACAAATATATTAACAAAATCCACCTGCACTATATATAACGTACTCTAAAAGCTAGGTTATCTGCCTACCTTTCAGAGTGCGTTTTAAAAATTATTTATTCTTTATTGTTTTGATAATTTGTACCAAGATAGTTGGTGCAATAGCTAAGCCTACTATAGTTAAAATTTGCACCCCACTTAGTGGCATTACTTTGAAAATACTACCGATTGCCGGAATAAAGATTATTATACTTACCAAAGCTATTCCAATTAAAAATGCTATAATCGTGTTTTTGTTGGTAAATAGTCCTATTTTTGTTAGTGGCAAATCACTTCTGCAGCTAAAGCCATTGAATAATCTCGCTAAACATAGTACCAGGAATGCAAATGTTGTTGCATAACCTTCGCCCGTATTTATACCGATGTAATAACCGATAAACACCGCAATAGCTATTAATCCCGCTTCTATTAATATCGCTGTAAATGTTGAACGCGTTAAAATCGGCTCTTTGGGATCACGAGGTGCTTGTTTTAATACTTCATCAGTTCCTGGCTCTGTTCCTATCGCAATAGCTGGCAATGAATCTGTTACTAAGTTAATAAACAACAATTGAATTGCAGCAAATGGTACAACATACTTCGTATCAAAGAATGCTAATAGTGTTGTCGCTATTACTACAAAGATTGCTCCGGTATTCCCTGTTAAAAGATACTTAATTGCATTTTTTATATTTGTAAAAATATTGCGTCCAACAGTTACCGCTTTTACGATAGTCGCAAATTTGTCATCTGTCAATATCATATCAGCAGCATCTTTGGAAACTTCTGATCCTGTTATTCCCATCGCAATACCAATATCTGCTTGTTTTAATGCTGGTGCGTCATTAACTCCATCTCCGCTCATACCAACGATTTTCCCTTTTGCTTGCCATGCATTTACAATACGGATTTTGTGTTCAGGTGCAACACGTGCATAAACCGAAATTTTCTCTAAATCACGAGCAAGTTCTTCCTCGGTCATGTTTTCTAGTGTTATACCATCTACAACCATATCTCCTTCTTGGAAAATTCCTATTTTACGCGCGATAGAACGGGCTGTAATAGCGTGATCTCCAGTTATCATAATAGGTTTAATTCCAGCTTTTATCGCTTTTTCTACCGCATCTTTTGATTCTACACGTGGTGGGTCTATCATTGAAGTTAGACCGACGAATGTTAAATTATTTTCATCATCAAAAGTTAATTGCTCTTTATCTGTTACTTTAAAAGCATAACCAAGGACACGCAATCCTTCTTCTACAAAGTTGTAGTTTTGAACTAATATTTGATCGATATCCTCTTTTGTTATATCGCGAACTTCTCCATCTAATAATATATGGCTACATTTTTTAAGAAGTTCATCTGTCGCACCTTTTGTCAACATTACTTTTTCGTTATTAACAATTTGTAATGTCGACATAAATTTACGAACTGAGTCAAATGGTAGTTCTGAAATACGAGGATAGTTTTCTCAATAATCTTGTTCAATAATATTATATTTTCTACCTAATTCTACTAAAGCAAGCTCCGTTGGATCTCCTACTTTTTGGTCACCATTAATAAATGAATCATTAGTAAGAACCATCGTATACATTAACATTTTACTCGCTTTATCTTCCAAACTAAGTTCATCTGGTTTTAAAAGTTTACTATTTACATAAACATCTTCAACCGTCATTTTATTTTGTGTCAATGTCCCCATTTTATCAGAGGCTATGATAGATACTGAACCCAAAGTTTCTACAGCGTTAATATCTTTCATAATCGCATTTTCTTTTGCTAGAGTTTGTGAACCTAATGATTCGACTATTGTTATAATAGATGCCAATGCTTCAGGTACAGCCGCAACTGCAAGCGCGATAGCAAACATCGCCGCTCCACCAAAATCTTTTGAACTAATATATGTAAGTCCGAAAACTACAATACATAGAGCTATTATTCCAATAGATAGGTTTTTAGAAAACTCATCTATTGATTTTTGTAATGGTGATTTGCTTGTTGTCGCCTTGTTAAGTAGTTCTGAGATTTTCCCGATTTCTGTCGCTACTCCTATACTAGTTACAACTGCACGACCTTTACCATAAGTAACTTGTGAGCCTGTAAAGACCATATTTGTTTGGTCCCCAACAACTACTTCATCTTCTATTGTCTTGATTGTTTTATCTACAGCATGACTTTCTCCAGTAAGTGCAGATTCTTGAACTTGTAGTGAGCTTGCTTCAATAATACGCGCATCCGCCACTATCATATCTCCAGCTTCAAACTCTATAATATCTCCAACTGTTAGTTGTTCAGAATTAATCTCTTGTTTAACTCCATTACGAATTACCTTAACTTTTGGAACTGATAGTTGTTTTAAGCTATCAACCGAACGTTGTGCATTAAGCGTCTGTGTTGTTCCAAGTATCGCATTAATAATTAGCACGATAATAATTACTATTGAAGATTCATGATCTCCTGTAAACCCGGAAATAACCGCCGCAACTATTAAAATTAACACAATCAAGTCTTTAAATTGATTTAAAAATATTTGAAAAGCACTTGGACGAGGTGCTTCAGGAAGTTTGTTTAAGCCATACTTTTCTAGACGACTTTTTGCCTCATTTTCACTTAACCCTGAATTACTAGTTTCCAATTCATTTAATATTTCTTCACTATCTTTTTGATAAAAATATTTCATCTCTTTGCCCTCTCTTTATAATTTTTTCACAAAGTAACTTGATTGCTTAGGTCAGTATTAAAACAAAAAAGCGAGACCGATTGCATAGCAACCAAGTCTCGCTTTTTAAAATAGCACCGGAAAATATTCTTTCGTAATGACGATACTACTACGTTTATTCGTAAGCTAATCCCTTGTGTTTATATAAATATAACATAGTCTTATATATTTTGCAAGAAAAAAACGAATGTATATCATCTCTTTAGTTAATAAAAATATCTCCACTCTTTTTATTTAAGTGAAGATACTTTTACATCAACTTTTATTTACTTTCTTGTCTTTTTTGCAATAACGGACTTAACACCACTCTAAATATTGAGTCAGCGATAATAATTCCTACTGCAAGTCCTACCGCACCATAAAAACTATTTAAGAAAATACGCGCTGAGTTTCCATACTCATCTAATAATAATGTTCTAAATGCATCATAAATAGTTACCCCTGGCACTACTGGAACAAGTCCAGGTACGAAGTAAACTGTTAGTGGATTTTTAAATTTAATTGCGCAAATTTGACTTATATTAGCTAAAAGTAACGAACATACTAAACTCGACATGAAAACACTTTGCCCATGGCTCCACATTTCCCAATATCCACACCAACCTATCGCTCCGATGACGCCACCTGTAGCTAATGTTTTTCGTGGCACGTCACATACTATCGCAAATGATACCGACGAAATAAAACTAAATACGAAGTGATATAATAATAAAAGTAAATGGCTAAATACTGCAATCATTATAAAGCACCTCCTAGTAATTTAACTATATAATAAACTGTAACTATCCCTGCACCAAGCGCAAATGCAACGCAGAATGTTTCTATAAAACGAATAGTCCCAGAAATAAATTGCTTCGCTATAATATCACGCATCGAGTTAGTAATTGTAATACCAGGTACCAGGGGAACTACTGCTCCTATCATCGCAAGACGAAGCGACTGCCCATTAAGAAGAGCAAAACCGATATAACCGGCTACTCCCCCAGCAAAAGTACTAATATACTCCGAAATAAACGGAGCTTTTAAATAACCGATAACCTTAACATAAACATAATATGCTACTGCACCTGCAATACTTCCCGGAATAACATCCCAGAAACTACCATCAAATATTAAAACGATACTACCGCTAAGTATTCCTGAACATAGGACTTTAAACCAATTTGGTAGTGGACTTTTTTCATTTTGAACCCTTTTTAGAGCCTCATACATATCCACTAAACTTATTTGGCCCGATGTGTATGCTCGTGATAAAGTATTTACCGCTGTTGTTTTAGTTAGATTATACGTTCTATCACCAACTCTTCTAAAATCTGTTCCTATTGTTTCTAAACGAATAAATATACCTGTTATTGTAACATGAGTATAATATTCATCTATTCTTGTTTCTCCAACGCCTTTTCTTATAATTCTCTCCAATGTATCTTCTGTACGATAAACTTCTGCTCCATTTTCCATAAGAATCTTTCCTGCAAGCAAGGCGGTCTTCATTAATAATTTTTCATCCATTTTCTCTCTAAACTAAAGACTAGATTACTCTAAAGAAAATAAAAAAACTATATACCTATGACACAGTTCTTTTCATTATTATCTTTTTTATCTTTTATAAAAAAAACTTCTTCTAATCTTGTCACCTTTCTCAAATTCATTTCCAAAGCTATTATAACATAAAACCCCAAATAAAAACACACTTTTTTTGTATAATTTCTAAATTATTATTTTAATTTTTTAAAGTGAATTTTTATCAGCCTTAATATTTTATTATATTAGTAACTAGTAATTATAATAATATTAAAAAGCTGTTATCTACTCAAAGCTATTCGCTGTTTCATATTCTTTAAATAATTAAGTTTTTTATTATCCAACCTCTTATTTCTTGAATAAAATATTTATTAGTACTACAATAAAAATAGAAGTATTTAGGTTATAAGGGGGAATATCACAAGAATTACATTTAAAAAACGTTACATAAATAATATTATCATTAAATAAATATCAATCAACATACAAATAGGAGGAGAAATATTATGGGATGTACAACTATTCTTGTCGGGAAAAATGCTAGTTTTGATGGTTCTACTATGGTTGCTCGTACTGAAGATGCACCATCTGGAGTTTTTAGAGCGAAAAAATTCGTTAATGTAGCGCCTGAAGAACAACCACGTAAATATAAATCAGTTATTTCTAAAGTAGAAATCGACTTACCTAACAATCCAGTTCGCTATACTGCTGTTCCTAATGCTATTTTAGATAATGGGATTTGGGGGCAATGTGGAGCTAATGAATACAACGTTTCTATGAGTGCAACTGAAACTATTACTTCAAATGAACGTGTTTTAGGTGCTGATCCTTTGGTAGACTGTGGAATTGGGGAAGAAGATATCTATACTATAGTAATGCCGTATATCGCAAGCGCTCGTGAGGGAGTTACTTTTTTAGGTAATCTTCTTGAGAAATACGGAACTTATGAGATGAACGGTATTGCCTTCCAAGATGAAAATGAAATTTGGTGGTTAGAAACTATCGGAGGACATCACTGGATGGCACGTCGCGTTCCAGATGATAGCTATGTTATTATGCCAAATCAACTTGGTATTGATAAGTTTGATTTTGACGATGCATTTGGAGCTAAAAAAGAATTTATGTGTTCAGCTGATTTACTAGACTTTGTTAAAAAATATCATCTAGATTTATCTATTGATGGTGACTTTAACCCTCGTCATGCATTTGGTAGTCGTAGTGATGCTGACCACACTTACAATACACCGCGTGCTTGGATACTTCAACGTTATTTCAATCCAACAGCAAATACATATGATGGAATAAATGCTGATTATCGTCCAGATTCTGATAACCTTCCTTGGGCGCGTATTCCAGAGAAAAAAATAACAGTTGAAGATATTAAATATGCTTTATCTCACCATTATCAAGGAACAGAATATGATTCATATTCAAAAGATATTCATTCAGTGAAGAAAGGAACTCTTCGCCCAATCGGAATTAACCGCACAAACTTTTTAGGGCTTGTGCAAATTAGACCATATATGCCAGATGAACTTAAATGCCTTCAATGGTTAGCTATTGGTTCTTGTGTTTTCAATGCTATAGTTCCATTTTACACTAATATCAATCGCACACCTGATTATCTAGCTAATACTACAAATCAAGTAACTACAGAAAACTTCTATTGGACTAATCGCCTAATTGCTGCTTTATGCGATGCTCATTTTGCCGACACTGCTTCACATATCGAGCGTTATCAACTAAAAGTTCAATCGCAATCAACAGCGTTAATAAATAAATATGATGAAAAATTTATTGCCGAAAAAATTTCTAAAGATAATGCTAAAGATTTCTTAGAAAAAGCCAACGAAAACATCGCGGATGAACTTAAAGTTCAAACAGATGATTTATTAGATAAAGCACTTTATACTGCAAGTTGCAATATGAAAAACAAATTCTCAAGATCTGATGCATAAATATATCAAAAGAGCCATGTGATTTTAATATCACATGGCTCTTAAAAGGAGAATGGCTTGCTAATATTAGCAAGCCATTAAATATCATGAAAAAAATATTATTAACAATTAAGAATTAAAATTCCCTCATCACTCTTCTTGAAAATTAAATTCTTATTTACATGCTTTACACTAGGATTACTTTATTCTCAAGGCTATAATCGTGTATTGCAAGTTTTGTTATATCTTTATTATATGTTATCTACTTTATATGTAGTTTATACTATACTTAATTTAAAACTTAAACTTAAAAATTATCTAAACCTTAGTATTTCTTTAGAGTTAAGCTCTATTACCTTTGTCGCAACATTTTTTACAAATTGACTATCATGACTGACCATAATAAGAATCCCAGGATATTTAGAAAGTATTTTTTCTACAGCCTCTATAGTTACAATATCTAAAAA
>ERZ772986.1448-NODE-1448-length-13416-cov-6.972307_pt1 | contig 13416 bp, 9 predicted proteins | sample MGYA00511898_ERZ772986 | MGnify/ENA primary metagenome ERZ772986 (study PRJEB29015, sample SAMEA2737934) | human oral metagenome | biome: human oral; feature: human-associated habitat; material: dental | place: China | collected 2148 ... | reverse complement strand
TTATAACATCATTTATTTTTACAGGCACGCAGGCAAATGAAATTAGTGTTTCTACAACATTAAGATCATTGAACGTTCCTGACATACTATCTTTTCCGCCAATACTTGGGCGACCAATTTCACGTTGAGCATAAATACTTCCTAATAAACTTTGAGTAACTTTACCCCATTTAAAGCTATCTTTACCAAGTTTTTCGAAATACTCTTGGAATGAGAAGTAAAGACTTTCTCGTGTACCACCGACTGCATAAACTTTAGCTACTGATTCTAACACTGCGTAGATAGAAGATAAAAATGGTGAATAATATGAAATTTTTGGAATAAATCCATATGTAAGAATAGTTGCCGTATCACTTGTTGAGTGCAATGTCGGTAATGCTTGAACACTTGCTTGAACAGGTGTAAGTTTATGGCGACCTGCAAATGGCATAAGAACTGTTGAAGCTCCAATTGAAGAGTCAAATTTTGAAGCTAATCCTTTTTGACAAGTTACATTTAATTCTCCAAGTTCTTTTAAAACTGCTTCTCTAGAAAATTCTTTATCTGTAAATGGATTTTCGGCTTTATTATCTACTAATTTTGCTTTTGTATGTTGTCTTACTCCACTTGTTTCTAAAAAGTCTGCACTCATATCAACTACTTTTTCATCATGATAATACATTTCTAAACGACGGCGATCTGTTACTGTCGCAACATGTGCATACTCAATATTTTCTTTTTCACATTCACGAACAAATGCATCATAATCTTTTTTGTCAATCGCAACAGACATTCTCTCTTGCGATTCACTAGTAGCAAGTTCCGTTGCATTAAGTCCTTTATATTTTGTTAGAACTTTATCAAGGTGAATTTCTATACCATCTGATAATTCTCCAATAGAAACACAAACTCCGCCAGCACCAAAGTCATTACATTTTTTAATAAGTCTAGTAACTTCTGGTTTTCTAAACAACCTTTGTAATTTTCTTTCTTCAGGAGCATTACCTTTCTGTACTTGACTTGACATAGTTTCTAAAGAATCATTTGTGTGCTCAACACTTGAACCACTTGCGCCTTGGATACCATCACGACCAGTACGACCACCAATCATCACAACAATATCTCCAGCGACTAAAGTTTCACGTTTATAATCTCCTTCTTTTACAGCTCCTACAACAGCTCCAACTTCCATATGTTTAGCAACATAACTATCATCATAAATTTCACGAACAAACGTTGTTGCTAAACCAATTTGATTCCCATACGATGAGTTACCGTGCGCTGTTCCTTTAGCTATTTCTACTTGAGGAAGTTTATGAGGTAGAGTATCTTCACGTTTTTGGAGAATATTTCCACTTCCAGAGATACGCATAGCTTGATATACATAACTACGTCCTGATAGTGGATCTCGAATAGCTCCTCCTATACAAGTACTTGCTCCACCAAATGGTTCAATTTCACTTGGATGATTATGTGTTTCGTTTTTAAACTGAATTAACCAACGTTCTTCTTTACCTTTATTTTGAATAGTTGTAAAGAATGAACATGCATTAATTTCTTCACTTACTTCGATATTTTCATCATTTAATATACCAACATGATATTTACCAATAATACTTGCCATATCCATAAGTGTTAATGGTTTATCTTCACGATTAAGCTCTCCACGAACTTTTAGATAGTAATCAAACGCATCTTGCATTTCCTTTTTGAAAAGTTCAGACTCAATATTAATTTCATCAAGAACAGTTTCAAATGTTGTATGACGGCAGTGATCACTCCAATAACAATCAAGAACATAAATCTCAGTTTCAGTTGGAACACGTCCTTCTGTTTTAAAATAACTTTGAATAAATTCTAAATCTTCTATATTCATTGCTAGAGAAAACTCTTTTTTTACAGCTTCTAACTGCAAGTGAGAATATTCCAAAAATCCATCCAGTTTTTTAAGAGGTTTAGGTTCAGAATTTAGTGAAAATTCTAATACTGATAAATCTTTAACTCGTGCTTCAATTGGATTTACTAGATAATTTTCCACTAATTTCAATTCATCAGAATTTAATTTTTTATCAAAAATAACTAGCTTACCACTTCTAACAGTTGCTTCGCTTTTCGTATTAAGCAACTTTATACACTGAGTCGCACTATCAGCTCTTTGATCGTATTGAGCAGGGAGCACTTCATAAGCGAAATATTTTCCTTCTTCTAAATCAATACTCTCAAAAACTTCATCAACAACGACTTCAGAAAATACCGAAGTTTTAGCTAGTTTATAAGTTTCTTCATCAATATTGTAAATATCATAAATAACATACACCTGAACATTATCTAAATCTAGATTATACTCTAGATTTAGCGTATTTTTCAGCTGTAATTCTTCCTTATTATATCCTTGACGCTTTTTAATAAAAATTCTTTTGTTACTCATCGTATCCTCCTAAATGTACATCACCATAAAAGTTAATATGACCTATTTTTCTATTTTCACGAGCTTCCTTTTCATAAAAATGTAAGTAGCCTTGTTTTTTAGTGATTAGATTTTTAAAATAATCTTCATCCTGACCTAGTATATTGTATAAAGTCGTCTCACGGTTTTCAATTTTACCAACTCTTAAGCCACATATAGCTTCCACATGTGCTCTAAATTGACTTTTAGTTGCACTTTGCATCGTTATATGTCCAGAGTTATGAACACGGGGAGCAATTTCGTTAAAAATTACTTTCCCATTACTTATAAAAAATTCAACAGTAAGTACACCATAATACTCAATATTATCTAATATTTTTTTTGTATATTCTATAGCGAGATTTTCTTGTTCTGTTGTAGCTGACGTTGGAACTTTCGAACGATATAAAATATTATTACGATGTTCATTTTCAACAACAGCAATAATTTGAACTTCGTACTTATCTTTAACGGCAACAACCGATATTTCTTTATCAAGTTCTATAAGTTCTTCTAATATAGTTTGTTTTTCTATTTCTTCCTTCTTAGAAATTTTTTTCTGTCCCTTACCGTCATAACCAAAACGCAAAGTTTTCATCAAATACATTTTATCTATCTCAACATCAGTATTATCTTCTATGTGAATATAATCAACAGTTGGTATTTCCAGACCTCTTGCAAATTCTTTTTCGTAATATCTATGTTGAGTGATGCGTAACACATCGGAACTTTGAACAAAATTGTATTTTTTTTCTAATTTACTTAGTGCATCAGCATCAATATTTTCGAACTCAAAAGTAATAACATCACTATGCTTACATAGTTCCTCTACTTTTTCGAAATCATCAAAATTTGCTTTAATAAATACATCGCTAAAAATTTTGGCGCAACACATATCACTTGGATCTAAAATAGCAATCTTGTATCCCATCTCTTTTGCACTCATAGCAAGCATTCGCCCAAGTTGTCCACCACCAATTATTCCTATTGTTTTCCCTGGTAAAATTGTTTTTATCATATCTTCATCTCTTCCAATACTATACGTTCTTGTTCTTTTTTGAAATCTAAATATTTCTGTTCATAATTTTCATTCGTCATTCCCAAAATTGATAGTGCGCTAATTGCTGCATTTTTAGCACCAGCAACTCCTATTGCCATAGTAAGAACAGGAACTCCTGCAGGCATCTGTACTATTGAATATAGAGAATCTACTCCACTAAGAGTACTAGACTTAATAGGTACTCCTATTACAGGTAATGTTGTCATTGAAGCTACCATACCTGGTAAATGAGCCGCACCTCCTGCAGCAGCTATTATAAGAGAATAACCATTTTTTCTAGCATTTTTAGAAAACTCTACTAGAAGATCTGGCGTTCTATGAGCACTAACTACTTTTTTGTCATAAGGGATTTCAAATTGCTCTAAAAGATTACACGTTTCAATCATAGTAGTATAATCCGAATTTGAACCCATTATTACCGCTACTTTCATACATTTAACTCCTTTTTAAAGCGAATAGTTCGTTTTTTAAACTATTTATTTTTAATTTTAATTTTAACGTCCGTTTATAATTCCATTATACTCCTTTAATAGCATTTAATCAAGTATTTATATGAATTATCTTCACATATATTTTTGTTATACACTCTTTGGTAAAATAAGAGTAAATAAAAAACAGTAAACTTTTAAAATCTACTGTTTTGATTACTTCTGGTTTAAATATATATTATTGTTTTTCCTTAATAAATTTATTTGCTAACATATACACTTGATTAATTTCTTTATTTTCCAACTTCCAAGTATTCAATTCATCTTTAATTAATTCTGGAAACTTTTTGCTTATATCCCTTAGTGCATTCCCCACTGACTTTCTTACATATTCACTATTATCTTCTTTCAAATTCGCTATTCTTCTGATAGCCTCTTTGGGATTTTCTTTAAAGTATGGTCTACTTGTCCATATTCTTAAACCTTCCGTTACTGCTCTTCTTGTATTAGGATTATCATGATTTAGCCATTCATCAATAACAGTAAGTGTTTTTTCATACCCTATTGATTTACAAAATTCGTCAAACGACTTAGCTAATACTTCCTGAACCCTCCAATTATCATCTTTAGAAACTTCTTCTCTCATAAATGTCAAAATTTCTTTATCTGTAGACAAATAACCAAAAAGGAATACACCGTACATTCTCACTTGATAAACTTCAGAATGATATGCTAGAAAAGCTAATTCTTTTATATATTCAATACCATTTAATTTATAATCATTTATCGCTTTTTTTTCTTGCACTTTGAAGCCACTTTTTATTATAGAAAATTCTTTTTCTAAGTTTTTAATGTACTTATTCATTTTAGTCCTCCACTATCTACATCATACTAAATATTTTTTATATACTTATCAATCGCATATGCAACTCCATCATCATTATTAGATTTAGTAATAAAGTCCGCATATTTTTTCACATCATCTGTAGCATTTTCCATAACTACTATATGCCCAACACTTTCAAACATCGGTATATCATTTTGACCATCTCCAAAAGCTGCTAGTTCATTCTTCTCCAATTTTTCAAGTTTTTGTATGTATTCAATACCCTTTGATTTCTTTGCATTAATATGAGTAATTTCTAAATAACCACTTAAAGATTTTTGAATAGTTAACTGTTCTTTAGAATAGTTTTCTTCTACATAATCTATCAATTTTTTAAAAATTTCTTCGTCATGCTCAATAAATGATACTTTATAAATTGTTTTATTTGTATTTTCAAAATAATTTTTAAAATTTACAATCTTGTAACCTACTTTTACTATATTATATTCTCTTTTTATGCCCATAGTTTCTAAATCTGTATTCCAATATGATTCATCATAGAGACTAATACCAATATTTTCAAACTTATTTCTTATATCTAATACCAATCTTCTTGCTAAATTATACTCCAACGGTACACTATGTAATATTGTATTTTTTTTATTATTTTTCTCAAAAATCAAGCCGCCATTAAATGCAACATGAATTCCATCAATACCAAGATTATTTATTATTTCTTCCATTTTTTGCGGAGAACGAGCTGATACTAAAGTAAATGGCAATCCACTTTCCTTTATTGTTTTTATCGTAAATTCGCTCATTTGTCCGTTACTATTCAAAACAGTCCCATCCATATCAGAAAACAAATGTTTAATCATACAAATACCTCCATAACTACTTACAATTATATTTTAATATTATATTAATATTTTTCCAAGTTTTTTAGTAATATTCAAAATATTATTCTTATTTTCTATATTCAGCCAAATATACTTATATCAAAAAAGAACCATAATCTAATAAATTATGATTCCTCTTCTAAATTTTATTTTTCTCTAATTCTTGTTGCAAATATCGTTCCTACTAGCGCGATTCCTGCAGATACATAAAACACTAAGGATGAATTTATATCCCATATTGCCCCCATAATATAAAGACCAATGGTCATGCTAAGTTGGTAGCATATCGCTGTATATAAGATTTGCATATCAATTATTTTTTCTGTATTAAATCTATTATTTAAAATTAAAATAAAAGCTATATGACCAACAGCAAAAGTTATTGCGTGAAATGTTTGCATTACAACAAATACATATATATTATGAAATATCGCTAACATAAGCCATCTTATTATTGCTCCAATCCCGCAAAAAACTAACAGTTGAGTTGGTTTTATCTTCCCTATTATTTTTTTTGAAAAAATAAAAAACAAAATTTCAGCTATTACTGATATATTTAGTATTAGTCCTGACATCCATTTAGCGCTAATATTCATACTCTCTAAATACAAAGCATTATAATTATTATACGCAGTATGTGATAACTGATATAAAAATATAACTAGAATAAGTAATATTGCATTTTTATCTTTTAGTACCCAACTATATAATTTACCTGTATTATTGTTATCACTTTTATTAACAGTAAGAGTACGAACTAGCTTAGGTTGAGGCAGAAACATAAAAACCACATATAAAACTAATAATATGATAAGTATATAATACAGTGCGACACTTCCTACATATCCTATAATACCACCTGCAGCTATTCCAACCAATGTAAAACTTACAGATCCCCATGTCCTTGCTTTTCCGTAATCAATGCCTTCTTCTTTTAAAAATAAAGATGCCAAACTTTCTATAAATGGTGCAACTGTATAATAAACTAGACCAAACATAAATGTTATAAGAGTCAAGATTATTTTGTTATTTGTAATTCCATAGCTCAGTGCAAGTAAGATACCAGCTATCACCGATATCTTTAAAGATAAACTAATATTATATCTCTTCAATAAATATGGATTCAAAAAAATTCCACCTAAAAATCTGGCAAGATATAACATCGAAAATATTGTACTTGCTTCCAAAACAGTTAAATTCTTCACTCCTGTGAGATACAAAATCCAAAATGGTAAAAATACTCCATTAACTGCAAATTGTAAAAAGTAATTCGTCGATAACCAATTTTTTGATGACATAATGCCTCCTCTACTGTACTGCAAGTTGAACTATTACTACCATCATATTCATAGCAATATGCGCTATCATCGGCGTAATGATACTTTTAGTTTTTAAATATAAAAAGCTAAAAACAAACGACATCATTATATATAATACCATGATTGGAGAAAATCCATCATGTGGAATAGCAAATAATATCCCCGTTATTAGTGCAGGAATAGTAAATCTAATCCATTGCTTACTACCTAACATAACATCATAAAAATATCCAAAAACTGCTTTTCTAAAGAATAATTCTTCCATTATCGGTCCTAAAAAAACAACATATCCTATAAATAACGGATTTAATTTTATTATTTGAACAACATTACTTGTATTTTTACTACTTGCTTGAAACTCAAAAATTTTAGCTAAGTATTGTAATAATCCATTTATAATACCTTGCACTAGCATCATCGCTACAAACCCTGCTAATCCTATTGCTATGATTATTAAAATATTTGATTCTCTTTTTCCTCGATCAATATCATTATGTGATTTAGATGCTATGAAAAACATAATGATAGTTGCTAATGTTGATAATCCTAAAGCAATATTTAATCGCAAATGCACACTTAATGTTTGTGGTAATAGTGTTGGTAGAAAAAATACTGCTGCAAAATAGATAATACCAGTTGTTATAAGGTTTTTTATATCGCCTCTTTGAAATGAAATTCTCATATAACCTCCTCAATAATTTAATATTAGTTTATTATAGCACTTATACTTTATACTTACAATAAATCACGAACAATTAAAATATTTTTTTAGTATTATCCTTGAAAGTTTTTAAATAAGATGTTAGAATAAATATATAAACATAGTAGCGAGCTGTTGTTGGTGAAAGTTCAGCAAAATATTTGGCATGATATATATTACATATAAATATTAAAGATGAGTTTTTACTAATCAGGGTGGAACCGCGGAATTTATTTCGTCCCTAGGTATACTTTAGAGTATATCTAGGGATATTTTATTTTAAAGGAGGAATTTAATCATGGAGAAAATTTTATCTCTTGCGAAAAACAGAGGATTCGTATTTCAAGGATCTGAAATTTATGGTGGATTAGCTAATACTTGGGATTACGGTCCATTAGGTATCGAACTAAAAAATAATATAAAAAGAGCATGGTGGAAAAAATTCATTCAAGAGTCACCATATAACGTTGGATTAGATGCTGCTATCTTTATGAATCCGCGTACTTGGGAAGCATCAGGGCACGTTGGAAACTTTTCTGATCCAATGATGGACTGTAAATCATGTAAATCACGTCTTCGCGCTGACAAACTTATTGAAGAATATTACTTCAAAGAAAAAAATGAAGATGTCGTTGTTGATGGACTACCATTTGAAGAATTAGAAAATATTATCGAACGAGAAAATATTAAATGTCCAGAATGCGGTAAACATGATTTTACTAATATTAGACAATTTAACCTTATGTTCAAAACAAATCAAGGTGTTGTAGAAAATTCTACAAGCCAAATTTATCTACGTCCAGAAACTGCACAAGGTATTTTTGTTAACTTCAAAAATGTTCAACGTAGTATGCGTAAAAAACTACCATTCGGTATAGGTCAAATTGGTAAATCATTCCGTAATGAAATTACACCTGGTAACTTTATTTTCCGTACTCGTGAGTTTGAACAAATGGAACTTGAGTTCTTCTGTGTGCCAGGGACTGAATTAGACTGGCATAAAACATGGAAAGATACATGTGAAAACTGGCTATTAGATTTAGGTATGACAAAAGAAAATATTCGTCTTCGTGATCATGATCCAGAAGAGCTTTCTCACTACTCTAATGCAACAACTGATATCGAGTTTAAATTCCCATTTGGATGGGGAGAACTTTGGGGAGTTGCTTCAAGAACAGACTACGATTTAAAACAACATATGGAGCACTCAGGGCAAGATATGACTTATCAAGATCTTCTTACTAATGAAAAATATATTCCATATTGTATAGAGCCGTCTGTTGGTGTTGACCGTGTTCTACTAGCATTCTTATGTGACGCATACAATGAAGAAGAAGTAGGAGAAAACGATACTCGTACAGTTCTTAAATTCCATCCAGCACTAGCACCATATAAAGCAGCTATTCTACCACTTTCTAAAAAATTAAGTGACAAAGCTAGTGAAGTTTATTCACAACTTGCAGCTGATTTTATGGTAGATTTTGATGAAACTGGATCTATCGGTAAACGTTATCGTCGCCAAGATGAAATTGGTACTCCATTCTGTATCACTTATGACTTTGAATCTGAAAATGATGGTATGGTAACTGTTCGTGAACGTGACACAATGGAACAAACTCGTATCGCTATTTCAGAATTAAAACAATATATTGAAGAACGAGTTAAATTCTAATACTAAAACCTCTAACTAATAAACTAGTTAGAGGTTTTTTTCTACATTTAACATCCCTGCTTGAAGCTGGTACATTTTATAATATGTTCCTTTTTGTTGTAACAACTTAGTGTGTGTACCACTTTCAATTATCTCACCTTTATCAAGTACATAAATACAGTTTGCATCTTGAATAGTGGATAACCTATGAGCAATTGCAATCGTCGTACGTCCCTTTCTCATTTTCTTTAATGAGTTTTGTATTATTTCTTCTGTTTCAGAATCAATATTTGCTGTAGCTTCATCCAAAATTAAAATCTTAGGTTGTGCTGCTATAGTTCTTGCAAAAGTAAGTAGCTGACGTTGTCCACTTGAAAAAGTCGAACCACGTTCTGTAACTGGACTTTTATATTTTTCAGGTAGCTGCATAATAAACTCATCAGCATCGACAAATTCAGCCACCGCTTTGATATCACTTTCAGTTAAAGACTTATTATACATTTTTATATTAGATTCAATAGTTCCATGATATAAAAATGGATCTTGTAGTACTAAACCTATTTTATTTCGTAGTTCTTTCATTGAATAATCTTTTATATCCCGTCTATCAACCAGAATTTCCCCACGGTCAAATTCATAAAATCTTAGAAATAGATTTATTATAGATGATTTTCCAGAACCAGTTGATCCCACAAATGCAATAGTTTCTCCTTTATTTACCTTAAACGAAATATTTTTCAAAACATCATTCTTCCCATCATAAGAAAAACTCACATTTTTAAATTCAATATTTCCTTCTTCAATTTTATAATTACTATCCTTTTGAACAGGTTCATATTCCTTATTATCAATAAGTTCAAAAACGCGCCCTGCAGCTATCATAGATGTCTGTAAAACAGAAAAATTTTGCATAAGCTCTATAAGTGGATTGAACAGCTGGTTTGTATATTGAATAAATGCGTAAATTATCCCAGCTGTAAAACCTGCAGTTTGCCAACTAAGCCCAAAATAAGTCAATATTATTCCATAGGCCAAAATTTTTAACAATGCCATGGCTGGGCGAAGTAATAAACTATCCACCGATAAAGAACGACTCATGTAATGTAGATGTTCTTTATTCACTTCTTCAAAACCTTTTATTAAGCGTTCTTCTTGATTAAAAGCTTGAATAATTCGCATACCTTCTATCGATTCCGATAATTTTGTATTTAAATCACTAAGTTTAGCACGAGTAATTTTTACTAGCTTACTAGATAATCTTTGGTACAAATAAACCGAGCCTATCATTATTGGAAGAAACAATATCATTAAAACTGTTAATCCAGGGCTAAGAGAAATCATCGCTCCTATCGTTACAACAAACATCAAAATAGAGTTAAGAAAACTAGAAAAAATTGTTCCAAACATATCAGCAACTGCTTGTGTATCATTTGTTAATCTTGAAACAATCGAACCTACAGGAGTTCTATCAAAATAAGCCATTCTTAATTTTTGAAGATTTGTAAAGCTCTCCTCACGCAAATCGCTGACTATACTATACGCAACTTTTGAAAAGTAATATTCACCTATAAAGGTAGAAATAACTCTAAATAAAAACAACCCATAATAGATGATTAATAAACCAAGCCCTGCACTTGCAATACCTTTTGTTATATAGTTATCAATATAATATTGAGCTAAAAGTGGAATTGCAGTAGCTACAATACTTGTTAAAAGGATAAATGTTAATGCGACTGCTGTAAAAGTTTTATATCTTAGCATATAATTAAGCAATCTTAAAAAAGTATTATTTTTTTTCAACTTACTCTCCTCCTTTTAACTTTTCTTCTAACTGTTGGTTACTGTATGTTTCTTTATACCAACCATCTTGGGCTAACAACTCATCATGAGTTCCACGTTCAATAATTTTTCCATTATCCATAACGATAATTAAATCAGCATGGACAATAGCTGATAATCTATGGGCAGTAATAATTGTTGTCTTTCCTTTTCTCTCTTCTTTTAGATTTTCTAAAATAATATTTTCAGTTTTTGCATCAACTGCTGACAGAGAATCATCAAGTATTAAAATATCCGGGTTCATAATTAATGCACGACTCATCGCTATACGTTGCTTTTGACCTCCAGATAATGAAACACCTCTTTCTCCAATAATAGTATCAATTCCATCTGGCATACTTTTTATATCATTATATAAGCCACAAAGTTTTGTAACTTCTTCTACTCTTTCATCCGAATATGCTGGATCGGCAAAGCGAATATTTTCTTTTATAGACATCGCAAATAATACTTGATCCTGTGGAACATACCCTATTAAACTACGCAAATCTTTTAATTTATAGTTTTTAATATTTTCACCGTTTAAAAGAATTTCTCCATCTACTACATCATATTCTCGTAGTAACAACTTCAACAATGTTGTTTTCCCAGAACCTGTAACTCCAACAATACCTAATGTATTACCCTGTTCTATTGAAAATTTGATTTCTGACAATACTGATTTATCTAAATATGAAAAATTAGAAATATTATATTCTAATCGACCATTGACCGCTACTAATCCTTCTTTTGCCGTTTCCTTTACAGAGCTCTCTTCAGCTAACAATCTTTCAATACGTCCATAAGAAACATCACCACGTTGACCTATATTATACAACCACCCTATTGCTTGAAGTGGCCAAACTAACATATCCAAGTATGTAACAAAGGTTACTAACTCTCCAACGGTCATCTCTCCATTAGAAATAAAGATTCCGCCAAAAATTAAAGTCAAAGTATATGAAAGTCCAATAAAAACAAGCACCATAGGATTAAATAGCGCATTATATTTTGAAGCGGTAATATTTTTAATAAAAACTTTCTTATTAATTTCTTTAAAGCTTTCTATTTCATCATTACCATAACCAAACGACTTAGTAACACGAACACCCGAAGCATTTTCTTGAACTTTACTATTTAAATCTGAAAATGATTCCTGCGCCTCCCTAAAACTTTCATAATTTTTATCACCTAATTTATTAACAGCATATGCCATAAACGGTAATGGCAATATCGCTATAAAACTTAACTTTGGACTTATTAATAACACCATTGTTCCTAAAGTTACCAATGCTGTAATAGACGCATCAACTGCCGACATTACACCTCCACCTGCAACCATTACGACAGAGTTAATATCATTTGTAGCGTGCGCCATCAAATCACCTGTACGATATTTTTGATAAAACGATGGAGACATTTTTGTAAAATGTTGAAATAGTCTAAAACGCAATAATCTTCCAAGATTATACGCTGCACCAAAGATATAAACACGCCAAACATATCTCAGACCATACATTATTAAGGCTGCTAACACTAGATAAACTAGATTGATAAATAAATATCTATTCATCAATTGTCCTGATGCAATATTATCAACAACATTTCCTATTACTCTAGGAGGGATTAAGTTAAAAACACTTACTAACGATAATGCAAGTATTCCTACTATATATCTCTTTTTTTCAAGTTTTAAAAACCATCCAATTTTTCTGATAATATTCATAAAATCTCCTTTCTTGTTTAGTTAATTATATTTCACTACTTATACATTATTTATCTTTTCGAAAACTTCCCCTATTTTTCCACTAATAACCAATGTTGCCATTCTATCTTGAGGTGTTGAAGTTTTATTTATAACCACCAAATGATTTCCTCTAAAATGTCTTATTAGATTTGCCGCTGGATAGACACTAAGAGATGTTCCTCCTATTATTAATACCTCTGCCTGTTCTATATACTTAATCGCTGAACTAAATACCGTCATATCCAATTCTTCTTCATATAAAGTAACATATGGCTTTATAATACCACCACACTCACATAAAGGGATAATACTATCTTTTGATAAAAACTCCTCTAAGTTATAATGCTTTCCACACTTACGGCAATAGTTACTATCTACCGTACCGTGGAGTTTTAGAACATTTTTACTTCCTGCTATTTCATGTAAAGTATCAATATTTTGAGTAATAACAGCACGAAGTTTTCCCTTATTCTCAAGTTCTGCCAAATAATAATGTGCTTTATTAGGCTTAGCATCTGGATATATCAAATGTTCTTTATAAAA
>ERZ772986.1445-NODE-1445-length-13439-cov-2.853631_pt1 | contig 13439 bp, 10 predicted proteins | sample MGYA00511898_ERZ772986 | MGnify/ENA primary metagenome ERZ772986 (study PRJEB29015, sample SAMEA2737934) | human oral metagenome | biome: human oral; feature: human-associated habitat; material: dental | place: China | collected 2148 ... | reverse complement strand
GTGTTGCAGGTTTCCTAAAACAGCTGCGGCACCCAGCCGTACTGCTCCCCCAGCGTGCTCAGCCCCAGCATCGCGTCTACCGACAGCGCGACAAACACAAGCGCCAAATAGTTATTAGAGAGGATAAACAACCTCAGAGGCTTGACTTCCAGACCTTTTTTCACTCCCGAATGCAGCCTGTAGGCGACGCCCAAGAACCATGCCCCTGCAGCGGCAGCCACGATCGCATATAACCAGCCAGTCGCGGGAAGAAGCAGCAGAGTCGTGATCACCGTCGCCCAGGTATAGGCAATGATCTGCCGGGTGACCTGAATCGGGGTCCTCACCACCGGCATCATGGGCACACCTGCGGCCTCATAATCATCCTTGTACTTCATGGCCAAAGCCCAGGTGTGCGGGGGTGTCCAGAAGAACACAATCAGAAACAGCACGATAGCCTGCCACCACTGATGCGGAACATAAGGCGGCATGTTATCCGTGATCACAGCCCACCCCACAATGACGGGCATACAACCAGCAGCACCACCCCACACAATATTCTGCGGAGTTCGGCGCTTCAGCCACTTTGTGTAGACGAAAATATAAAAGGCAATGGTCGCCATGACAAACAACGCTGCGCTTAACGAGCCGCACAGCAGCCACAACCACAAGAAACTCGCCACCGTCAAGGTCCACGCAAAAATAGTGGCATTGCGGTTACTCACGGTCGATTTGGCCAAGGGCCGACGTTCGGTGCGCTTCATCACCTTGTCAATGTCAGAATCGGCGACCATGTTAAATGTATTGGCCGCAGCAGCACCCATCCAACCACCAACAACCGTCAACAGAATCAAACCAATGTGGTTTTCACCGCGGTCCGCCTGCAGCATTGCTGGAATGGTGGCAACCAGGAGTAGCTCAATAACCCTCGGCTTTGTCAGCGCAAAATAGGCCTTGATTGTCTCCAAGGGTCGTCCTCCAACAGCTTTCACTCAAACAAGCACCTGGCCGATACCAAGTACGTGACACATACGTGTCTAAAAATAGTCGGATGCACGCCCAGTTAAGTTCCATCCACGAGTAAAGATACATCAGGGCAGCATGACCGAACCATGGTATCCCGTGCACAGCCTAATGCCATAAATGCACCCCCTATCATGCCTCACCCTCATCACCCCGGTGTCGCAGAACTGCTGATTAACTTCATCTGACCTATACGTCATGTACAACCAACCTGTGACTCAAAAAACCACTAAGCTATGTAGCGATGCGTATCCGCGGCGGCTCTACGAAGCTGCACATTTTGTGAATCGAGGAACATAATAGTGAGCTTGTCTCCAGAATTGTTGGCACTAACCACCCGCAACTACCCCTCGGATTGGAGCGACCTAGACACTCAAGCGGTTGATACCGTTCGTGTCCTCGCTGCTGATGCGGTTCAAAAAGTCGGCTCGGGCCACCCCGGAACGGCCATGAGCCTGGCGCCCTTGGCCTACACGCTCTACCAGCGAATCATGAACGTTGACCCGAATGACCCTCACTGGGCGGGTCGTGATCGTTTTGTCCTTTCCTGTGGGCACTCATCCCTTACCCAGTACATCCAGCTATACCTAGCCGGATTCGGCCTGGAAATGGACGACCTCAAGTCGCTACGCACCTGGGGCGCAAAAACCCCGGGCCACCCGGAATACCGCCACACCGACGGCGTGGAAATCACCACCGGTCCCCTCGGCCAGGGCTTGGCATCGGCGGTAGGCATGGCCATGGCATCGCGCCGGGAACGGGGCTTATTTGACCCGAATACTCCTCAGGGAGAGTCCCCGTTTGATCACTACATTTACGTCATTTGCTCAGATGGTGACATTGAAGAAGGTGTCACCTCAGAGGCATGTTCCCTGGCTGGTACACAGCAGCTGGGCAACCTCATTGTGTTCTGGGACGACAACCACATTTCCATCGAAGAAGACACCCAAATCGCGTTTACCGAAGATGTGGTGGCACGGTTCAAAGCGTATGGTTGGCAGACCCTTGAGGTTGAGGGTGGCGAGGACGTTGCCGCCATCGAACGCGCGGTAAAGGAAGCACAAGCCAACACCTCACAGCCGACGCTGATTCGTGTTCGAACGATCATTGGTTACCCCGCTCCCACCATGATGAACACGGGTGCCGTTCACGGTGCTGCACTGGGTGAGGAAGAAGTTGCTGCCACCAAACGCGAGCTGGGATTCGACCCTGAGGTGAATTTCTTCATCGCCGATGATGTGATCAACCACACCCGCAAAGCTGCAGAACGTGGTGCCGAGAAGCACGCTGAATGGCAGAAGAAGTTTGACGCATGGGCTGCGGCTAACCCCGAACACAACGCGCTGTTCGAGAGGCTGTCCCGCCGTGAACTGCCCGAAGGCTGGGCTGATGATCTGCCCGTGTGGGAGTCGGACGCCAAGGGCGTGGCCACCCGCAAGGCATCAGAAGCAACGCTGCAGGCATTGGGCGCAACGCTGCCAGAACTGTGGGGTGGATCAGCAGATCTGGCTGGTTCCAACAACACGGTGATCAAGGGCGAGCCATCGTTCGGCCCCGAAGACATCACCACAGAAACCTGGAGTACCAACCCATACGGCCGTAACCTACACTTTGGCATTCGAGAGCACGGCATGGGTGCCATCATGAACGGCATTTCTCTGCACGGCGGCACACGCCCCTACGGCGGCACATTCTTGATTTTCTCTGATTACATGCGCCCTGCCGTCCGCCTGGCTGCCCTGATGGGCACCGATGCCTACTACGTCTGGACTCACGACTCCATTGGCCTAGGCGAAGACGGCCCCACTCACCAGCCAGTTGAACAATTAGCCTCCCTGCGCGCCATTCCCAACATGTCTGTGTTGCGCCCCGCCGATGCAAACGAAACCGCGGCCGCATGGAAAGCCGCGTTGCTGTACAAGGAAGGACCCAAGGGTCTGGCACTGACCCGCCAAAATGTTCCGGTGTTGGAAGGCACGAAAGAGAAGGCCGAGGAAGGTGTTCGTCGTGGTGCATATGTACTGGTAGAAGGTTCCAAGGAAACTCCCGATGTGATTCTCATGGCCACCGGCTCGGAAGTACAACTTGCCGTTGAGGCTGCTCAGCAGCTGGAATCCAAAGGCATTGCTGCGCGTGTTGTTTCGGTTCCCTGCCTGGATTGGTTTGAGGAGCAAGACAAGGAGTACCAGGAGAAGGTTCTTCCGTCGGAGGTAACTGCCCGAGTGTCCGTTGAAGCCGGTATTGCTATGCCGTGGTATCGCTGGCTCGGTTCCCGCGGTCGCGCAGTATCGCTGGAACATTTTGGCGCATCTGCCGATTATCAGAAGCTGTACAACGAGTTCGGAATTACCACGGATGCCGTCGTCGCGGCAGCACACGATTCTTTGGCTAGCTAAAGGAGCTTGCAACCCATGACCTACATTGATGACCTCGCCGCTCTGGGCACCTCCACTTGGCTTGATGACCTCTCCCGCGACCGCCTAGACAGCGGTAACCTCGCCGAGATCATCAACTCCAAGTCCATTGTTGGAGTGACCACAAACCCGGCTATTTTCGCCGCTGCCATGTCGCAAGGTTCTGCCTATGACGCGCAGCTTGCTGAGTTGAAGGCCGCAGGTGCAACTGCCGACACGGCTGTCTACGACATGGCCATTGAGGATGTACGCCGCGCTTGTGACCTGTTCGGCCCCATCTTCGAGGCAACCAATGGTGCCGATGGTCGCGTGTCCATTGAGGTTGACCCCCGCATTTCCGAGGACACCGCCGCAACACTCCAGCAGGCGCGTGACTTGTGGAATCGCGTCGGCCGCCCCAACGTGATGATCAAAATCCCAGCAACCCCAGGTTCCTTGCCTGCCATCACTGACGCGCTAGCCGAAGGCATTAGCGTCAACGTCACGCTGATCTTCTCTGTCGAGCGTTACCGCGAGGTCGTTGCAGCCTACGTTGATGGCATCCAGCGCGCCGCAGACAACGGCCTTGACGTGTCAAAGATTCACTCCGTTGCCTCGTTCTTTGTCTCCCGGTTGGACTCGGAGGTAGATAAGCGCCTGGACGCAATAGGAACCGACGAGGCACGCGCCGCTCGTGGCAAGGCTGGCGTTGCTAATGCACAACGTGCATATGGTGCGTTCCAAGAGCTTTTCGACGCCGCGAAGCTACCTGAAGGTGCCAACCTACAGCGCCCATTGTGGGCGTCGACAGGCGTGAAAAACCCGGATTATCCTGCAACGTTGTACGTGAGCGAGCTTGCCGGACCGCATACCGTCAACACCATGCCGGAAGGCACCATTGATGCCGTGTTGGAACTAGGCAACCTGCATGGTAATACCTTGAATGATCCCGCCGCTGCCGATAAACAGTGGTCGCAGCTTACAGCCCTCGGCATTGACTTCGATGACGTGTTTGAGGTGTTGGAGCGCGAGGGCGTCGAAAAGTTCGTGGATAGTTGGACCGAGCTGCTTGATTCCTTGAATGCTCGTCTGGCTTGATACGCACCAACCCACGTTGTCCTATCGGAAAGGCTAAGAAGTTTTCTCGTGAGTAACTCACCCGCAGGCACACCCGTCGACGCAGAGTGGCACAATCCCCTTCGGGATGGCCAAGACAAGCGGCTCCCCCGCATCGCCGGACCGTCGGGCATGGTGATTTTCGGAGTCACCGGTGATCTTGCACGCAAAAAACTATTGCCAGCTATCTACGACCTAGCCAATCGCGGCCTCCTGCCCGCAGGGTTTGCCCTGGTGGGTTATGGTCGTCGTGACTGGTCGAAGCAGGATTTTGAAGACTACGTCTGCAAGGCCGTCAAAGCTGGTGCCCGAACCGAGTTTCGGGAAAACGTGTGGAAGCGCCTGGCCGAGGGCATGCACTTTGTCACCGGCAACTTCGACGATGATGCCGCGTTTGACCAGCTAGAAAACACTCTCACATCCCTAGATAGGGAACGCGGCACCGGCGGAAACTGGGCTTTCTACTTGTCGGTTCCACCGGACTACTTCGCCGATGTGTGTCACCAGCTGCAACGTTCCGGCATGGCACAGCCTGGGCCGGGAAGTTGGCGACGCGTGATCATTGAGAAACCCTTTGGGCATGATCTCGACTCAGCCCATGAACTCAACCGCCTGGTAAACTCGGTTTTTCCGGAAGATGCCGTGTTCCGCATTGACCACTACCTGGGCAAAGAAACAGTACAAAACATCATGGCGCTGCGCTTTGCTAACCAGCTGTTTGACCCACTATGGAATGCGCACTACATTGACCACGTCCAAATCACCATGTCAGAAGATATTGGCCTGGGCGGCCGGGCAGGCTACTACGATGGCATCGGTGCTGCGCGTGACGTGATCCAAAACCACCTGCTGCAACTGCTGGCATTGGTGGCTATGGAGGAACCCGTGTCCTTCAACCCGCAAGAGCTGCAGACCGAAAAAGTCAAGGTGTTGCGTTCCACTACGCCGGTGTATCCCCTCTCCAAAACCACCGCTCGCGGGCAGTACACCGCCGGTTGGCAAGGGAGCGAATACGTCAAGGGTCTGCGGGAGGAAGAGGGCTTCGATGCAGAATCCAACACCGAAACGTACGCGGCGTGCACCCTGGAGGTAAACACCCGCCGCTGGGCTGGAGTGCCGTTCTACCTGCGCACTGGTAAACGCCTTGGGCGTCGTGTCACGGAAATTGCCTTGGTGTTTAAGCGAGCTCCACACCAACCTTTTGGTGACGCGGTTGCTTCCGAGCTGGGGCAAAATGCTGTGGTTATTCGGGTACAGCCGGACGAAGGTGTCCTCATGCGTTTTGGTTCGAAGGTCCCTGGTTCCACCATGGAAGTTCGCGATGTCAACATGGACTTTTCCTACTCTGAGGCTTTTACCGAGGAATCACCCGAAGCGTACGAACGCCTCATTCTGGACGTATTACTTGGGGAATCCAGTCTGTTCCCCACCAACGAAGAGGTGGAGCTCAGCTGGAAGATTCTCGACCCGATCCTGGAGTACTGGGCTGACCATGGCCGCCCTGATGATTACGAGGCGGGTACCTGGGGTCCGGCCAGTGCCGACAAGATGCTGGGCCGCCAGGGCCGTACGTGGCGACGCCCCTAGTTAACACTGTTGACAGAGTTGACAGATACGAAAGGTCACTATGATCATTAAGCTCTCTGACACTAATACCCGGGAGATCGCTAAGCAGCTTGTGAGCGTTCGTGATTCCGGCGGGCAGGTCACCACGGGGCGTGTGCTCACCCTCATTGTCGTAGCCTCTGAAGACGACGACCTTGAGTCCATCATCAAAGCAACTCATGATGCCTCCCGTGAACACCCATCCCGCGTGCTCATCATGGTTGCCGGTGACCCTCAGGGTGAGCCTCGCGTCGACGCGGAGATTCGCTTCGGCGGCGATGCTGGAGCATCCGAAATTATATTGATGGCGTTACATGGCGAGGTGGCTAAGCACATGGAGGCGGTGGTCACTCCCCTGTTGCTTCCCGACACCCCCATCGTGGCGTGGTGGCCATCGAAAGCACCCGTCAACCCAGCACAAGACCCAATCGGCCACATCGCGCAACGTCGCATCACCGACGCGCTCCATGATCCGCCGCCAGATTCGATCTACCTGCGCCGCGACCACTACACACCCGGCGATTCCGATATGTCATGGGCCCGCATCACTCAATGGCGAGGCATCGTCTCCTCCGTCATTGATGAACCACCTCACCAGGCGATTATCGACGCCCGCGTTACTGGCCCGGCACTCAGCCCCAGCGTTGACTTGGCTGCTGGGTGGCTCGCCGACCGTCTAGGGACAACCATCACCCGCGAAACCACCGACACGACGACAATCCCTGTCGATGAGGCTGGCGAACCATGCATTGAAGTCACCCAAATTGACATCACGCGGGAATCATCGACCATCACCATTGACATTCTTGATGCACACACCCTGCGTGTCCGGGTTCCTGGTCGTGAACCTGCACTTGTGGCATTGAACCGTCGTAGCCGGTCTGATTGCCTTGCCGAGGAATTACGCCACCTTGACCCAGACCGTAGCTACGCTAAAGCCCTTCGTGGGTTGTCTCGCGTGCAGTATATTGATGCGATTGCGCAGTAAGAATCCTACACACTGAAGAAAGGCGGTCACCTGTGCCCACCACTGTTGTTCCCGTAGCTGACCGTGCGGAACTCACCCGCGAAGCGGCACTTCGCACGTGGAATCTCATCATTGACGCCCAAGAACGCGGCGATGGTTACGCACGTATTGTGCTGACCGGCGGTGGCGCAGGTATCGGGACGCTGAGGGATATTCTGGCACTCCACCAATCCGCTCTCGCCCAAAGCGATTCTTTTCCCACTCCGGTGGTGGACTGGAACCGGGTGCACGTCTTCTTCGGCGACGAACGCAACGTTGCCGTCAACGATCCAGAATCCAACGAAGGCCAAGCCCGGGAAGCGCTGCTGGACCACGTGGGCATTCCAGAGGATAACATTCATGGATGGCGTTTCGGTGAGCTGTCGCTGGAGGACGGGGTTACCGCCTACGAGGGTGTTCTCGCCCAGTATGCCCCAAAAGGTTTTGACCTCCACCTGCTAGGCATGGGTCATGAAGGGCACATGAACTCCCTGTTTCCCCATACTGATGCTGTGCGCGAAACCGAACGCCTTGTCCTCGCCGTCACCGACTCCCCGAAGCCACCTGCTGAACGTGGAACGCTGACACTCCCCGCAGTGGCACAGGCGGATCACGTATGGTTGCTCATTGATGGAGAAGCGAAAGCTGAAGCCGCAGCACACGTGATCGCTGAATCGCCCGCTGAAGACTGGCCTGCCGCTGGTGCCCACGGTCGGAAAGAAACTCTGGTATTCCTTGCTGACGACGCTGCAAGGGCAGGTGCATAAAAGCGCAAAAGCTAAGGGGCCGACCCAAAGGTGAAAAACACCCGGTCGGCCCCTTCGTGCTGTAGTGCTACTACGAAGCGTATGCCTGGATCAGGTTCAATCCGATGATACACACCAACCACACAATCGCCGTGAGGATGGTGACGCGGTTAAGGTTTTTTTCCACCACGGTAGAACCGGACAGGTTGGACTGCACACCACCACCGAACAGGCTGGACAAACCGCCGCCTTTGCCCTTGTGGAGTAGGACGAACATCGTCAATACCAGGCAGGACAGAACGAGAATGATCTGGAGTGTGAGAGCCATGTAAATCCTTTACGTCTAAAATGCCTGCGCGGCCTGCGCGGCACCACCGGCTAGTATACATGAAGGCCGCGAACCCGAATTACCACTAACCCGAGTTGCGCAGTGCAGTGGCCAAGCCATTCATTGTCAAGCGAATACCATTAGATACCACTTCCCGCTCATCACCGGCACGATAGCGGCGCAGCAATTCCAGCTGAATAATATTCAATGGCACCAAATAGGGGAATCGACTGCGTACCGATCGCTCCAGCGCGGGGTTTTCCGCCAGCAAATGCTCCTGCTCTGTGACTTTCAAGAACATTTCCAGTGTTAGAGTGTACTCCTCAGCGATGGCGTTATAAACGCGATCGGCTATCTCCTTGTCACCGACCAACGTGGAATACAGCTTGGTCAACTGCATGTCCGCTTTACTCATCACCTGGGCCATGTTGTCAAGGATTGACGCGAAAAATGGCCATGTACGGCTCAGTTCGCGGAGTTCTTCCAGGCGTTCCTCGCTATCACCGATCCACTGCTTCAACGCGGTGCCCACGCCGAACCATCCGGGCAGCATCACACGAGATTGTGACCACGCCAGCACCCACGGAATAGCCCGAAGGTCGGAAATTGAAGTAGTTTGCTTCCTGGCCGACGGCCGCGACCCAATGTTGAGTGCACCGATCTCCTGCAAGGGAGTTGAGGTGGTGAAATACTCGATAAAGCCGGGGTCGTTGTGCATCAGTGACGCGTACTTTTCTTGGCTCAATCGTGAAATATCGCGCATGATCGCGTAAGCACGCGTGCGGTCGGTGAGTTCGTCGACGTCGAGAAGCGATGCCTCCAGCGTCGCCGACACCAACGCTTCAAGATTACGGCGAGCTGCGGATGGGTGACCGTATTTGGCAGAAATAATCTCGCCTTGTTCGGTGATACGCACCGACCCCTGGACAGCGCCCTGAGGCTGCGCGAGGATCGCATCGTAGGAAGGGCCGCCACCACGACCAACTGTTCCACCGCGACCATGGAACAAACGCAGGTTCACGCCGTTGTCTTTGCACGCCTGAACAATATTAAGTTCCGCATCGTACAAAGCCCAGTTTGCAGCGAAATATCCACCATCCTTATTGGAATCGGAATACCCCAACATGACTTCCTGGACATTACCACGTTGCGCAAGGTAATGACGATACAGAGGCACATTCCACAAATCACGAAGGATCGACTCCCCCGCTTCTAGATCTTCTATCGTTTCAAACAGCGGAATAATATCAACAGTGCCGTGCGGATGATCACCGTCCGCTTGAATAATGCCGAATTCCTTCAGCAAAATCATGGGCTCCAGAATATCGCTCACCGACGTCGCCATAGAAATAATGCTGTGTGGAATCATACGATGCCCGAAGCGGTCAATGGCCCGCGCGGCCTCAGCAATGATGTCTAGTTCACGCTGCGTAGCCTCGGAGAAATTACAGCCCCGTGCCGGGATAATGGGCCGTGGCGATGCAAGTTCTGCGAGCAATAGTTCGCGTTTCTGTTCTTCACTGAGCGCCGAGTAATCATCACAGATGTGTGCTGCAGCGAATACTTCTGTGAGTATTTCTTCGTATGAGTCGGAATTCTGTCGCAGGTCCATGGAATAAAGATGGAAACCAAAGCTTGCTGCGGCGGCACGGATTCGCGCGAGGCGGTCGTCGGCAATGAGCTGGTCATTGGCGACGCGCAAGGAAGCGTCGATCACATTGAGGTCGGCCGTGAAATCCTCCGGCGACTTGTAGGGTTCATGTACCTTAAACCATGTTCCCTCCACCGAGTTAGGCCCTATGAGCTGAGCCATTGTTGCCATGATGCGGCCGCGAATACCGTGAACAGCGCGTCGATATGGTTCGTCCGCGCGACTTGGCACATCGTTATGTCCCTTAGAGGCGAGTTCCACCAGCTCAACGGTCACCTCAGAATGCCGGTCCGACAAACTCAGTTCGTGTTCCAACGCATGCAGCTGGCGCGCGTAGTATTTCAACACGACTTCGGCAGCGCGGGTGGTGGCGTATCGCAAGGTTTCGGCCGTGACGTAGGGGTTCCCGTCATGGTCGCCCCCGATCCAGGAACCCGGTTTAATCACGGCGACGTCGGGAATGTCAGCCCCGAAACGTGAACGAAGTTCATGGATCACGTCATAGTTAATGGCGGGTATTTGCTCTAACAGGCTGAGATTGTAGTACCTCAATCCCACTTCAACCTCATCCTCAATGCGGGGGCGATTAACGCGAATCAACGCCGTTTGCCACAGTGTAGTGATCCGGCGCCGAATATCACGGTCGATATCGGCGAGTTTCGCCTGGGTGCGCGCATTCTCAGGCCGAGAAAGAATATCGTGCCTGCGGTACATCAGTTCAGTAATGTGCTTTTGCGCATCAAACACGGTACGACGCCGCGTTTCTGTGGGGTGCGCAGTCAGAACTGGGGCGACCTGCGCACGGTCCAATACCTCAGCAATATCGGCGGCTGCTATGTGCGCCTCTGTGAGTTTGCTCCAGGTGGCGTCCAAAGTCGAATCCATAGGCGGCTCCCCGGCATCAAGCCTGGCTTCAAGTTCCGCCTCGTCATTGAGATCTTCCGCCAGGTTAGCAAGTAACGCAAAGTGGCTGAAAGCCCGAATGATAGGAATAGTTTTTGCGGGTTCAATGTTGCGGAAAAGTTCGACGAAGCCTGAAAAATCATGAGTGTCACTGTCTAGGTCGAATGCGAGCTTTCGGCATTGCTCAACCAGGTCGTAGGTTTCTGATCCTTCTTGCTCTTCGATGACTTCACCAAGGATACGACCAAGGTGTCGAATATCTTCGCGAAGTTGTTCGGTCACGGGGATGTCCTTTGTGAATTCGGGCTGAAAAAATGCCCTCGGCTTCCGGCGTCTGCGATACGCTGCCACGGATGCAGTGGGCATTTTGGACAATTAAGGTGAGTTTTTAGAAGGGGCCGCCAGCGGCGTTGGCACACAACTTGGCAAAGGCCTCACCGTCGAGCGATGCGCCGCCAACAAGTCCACCATCAACATCAGGCTGACCGACGATTTCGGCCACTGAATCGGCTTTCACCGAGCCACCATACAGGACACGGATACCTGCCGCGACGTCGTCACCTGCGAGTTCCTTGATGGTATTTCGAATTGCTGCGCACACTTCCTGAGCATCAGCGGCAGAAGCGACCTTACCAGTGCCAATCGCCCACACGGGTTCGTACGCGATCACGGCCTTGGACAGTTGGCCTTTATCCAATCCAGCGAGGGATGCCTTGGTCTGATCGACGACATACTGCACGTGGGTACCTGCCTCGCGGATGTCCAGCGGCTCGCCAACACAGACGATCGGGCTGACCCCTTGGCCAAGGGCTGCCTTAGCTTTGGCTGCAACCTGCTCATCGGTTTCGCCATGGTACTCACGACGCTCCGAGTGCCCCACAACCACCCAAGCACAACCCAGTTTGGCAAGCATTTCCGCCGACACTTCGCCCGTGTATGCACCGGATGCATGCTGGGAAACATCCTGGGCGCCGTAGGTGATGCTGAGTTTGTCACCCTCAACAACGGTCTGTACAGAGCGGATATCGGTGAACGGGACGGTGACTGCAACGTCTACCTTCTCGTAGTATTCCTTCGGCAGTGCGAAAGCAAGCTTCTGCACAGTGGCGACTGCTTCTAGGTGGTTCAGGTTCATCTTCCAGTTACCTGCGATAAGTGGCTTGCGTGCCATAAGTCAACGACCTTTCCAGTGTCGAACAAGGGTGTGCACGGCGGCATCATCAACGCGTATCGACGCCGCCGAACTACATGAGGGAAACAAAAGTTGCGGTGGGCTTAGTCATTCAGGACAGCAACACCAGGCAGTTCCTTGCCTTCGAGGTATTCGAGGGAAGCACCGCCACCCGTGGAGATGTGCGAGAATCCGTCTTCGTCAAGGCCGAGCAGACGAACCGATGCTGCGGAATCGCCACCACCGACCACAGAGAAGCAACCGTTCTTGGTGGAGTCAATAATGGCCTGAGCAACACCACGGGTACCGTCGGAGAATGCTTCAAACTCGAACACACCCATCGGGCCGTTCCAGAAAACGGTCTTCGCGCTGGCCAGGATACCCGCAAACTTTTTAACGGTTTCGGGTCCAACGTCCAAGCTCATCCAGCCTTCGGGGATTTCGTTGACTGGAACGATCTTCTTTTCTGCGTCAGCAGCAAACTCCGTAGCGGCTACGAGGTCAACTGGCAGGACAATCTTGTCACCGTAGCGCTCAAGCAGGCTCTTGCAGGTATCGATCATCTCTTCCTGCAGCAGCGACTTCTGAACATTCACCCCCTGTGCAGCCAGGAAGGTGTAGCACATGCCCCCGCCAATAATCAGTGCATCAGTCTTCGGTGCTAGTGCTTCAATAACGCCCAGCTTGTCAGAGACCTTGGAGCCGCCCAACACAACAACGTAGGGCTTGGCCGGATCTTCCGCGACCTTCTTCAGGACGTCAATTTCCTTCTCCACCAGGCCGCCGGCATAGTGTGGAAGACGCTTAGCAACATCGTAGACAGAAGCCTGTGCGCGGTGAACCACGCCGAATCCGTCGGAGACGAATGCTCCGCCTTCAGCGGTCAGGGCAACCAGCTGATCGGCGAACTCACCACGTTCTGCCTCATCCTTTGAGGTTTCGCGGGGATCAAAACGTACGTTCTCCACCAAAAGGACATCGCCGTCTGTCAGACCATTGGCGCGCTCATGGGCGTCCTCCCCCACCACATCGCTGGCCAAAGCAACATATTGCCCCAGTTCGTCAGACAATGCTGCGGCTACAGGAGCGAGGGAGTACTTAGGGTTCGGCTCCCCTTTAGGACGGCCAAGATGGGCCATAACGATCACTTTGGCCCCTGCCTCAGACAGGGCCTTCAACGTTGGAAGTGATGCCTTGATACGGCCTGAGTCAGTGATCTCCTGCTTGTCATTCAACGGGACGTTGAAGTCAGAGCGGACGAGAATATAACGGCCTTCCACGCCTTCAGCGAGAAGATCTTGAAGGGTTTTAACGGTCATTGCAACTCCTTGTGTGTTTTGTGGGGTCTATATAAGCCAAACGGCCCGTCGTGTGCCGGGTGGCACACCCCGGGCCGCAGGGTTAGAGGGTTATTAGAGGCGCTCGCCCACGTATTCGGTGAGGTTCACCAGCTGGTTGGAGTAGCCCCACTCGTTGTCGTACCAGGAAACAACCTTGACTTGGTCGCCAATGACCTTG
>ERZ772986.1444-NODE-1444-length-13449-cov-5.831790_pt1 | contig 13449 bp, 9 predicted proteins | sample MGYA00511898_ERZ772986 | MGnify/ENA primary metagenome ERZ772986 (study PRJEB29015, sample SAMEA2737934) | human oral metagenome | biome: human oral; feature: human-associated habitat; material: dental | place: China | collected 2148 ... | reverse complement strand
AATCTACTTTGAAAGGTAAAAAACAGCAAATCCTCATAAGATGGGACAAGAAAAAATAGCAAAACCTTATTCCATCAATTACCATTTATCCTCCATTGCATATAAATATGTATACTCATCATTTTGTGAATAGAGTGAAAAATGTTATCTTTACATCAAAAATAATTCGGCGAGACGATAGCTTCTATCTGCAATATTACAGACTTGTCGAATCATTATAAATAAGCAAATATGGAAAAAAATAAATGGATGGCTAATAAGATAGCGCCTCTACACCCCACCCATCCGGGAGAAATCATAAAGGACGAGATTATATTTCGTGGTATTTCTCAACGCCAACTGGCTATAGAAATCGGTATTTCTTATACACAACTCAATGAACTTTTGAATGGCAAACGCCCTATCAATACACAAACCGCCTTGCTTATAGCCAAGGCTTTGGATATTGATGCCGAGCCATTACTCAGATTACAGACAAGATATGACATCGTAATGTCTCAGCGCAACCATTTATTTATGGCACGTATGGCTAAAATTCGTAAGATTGCTGCCATTCTTTAAGCCCACAATCAACCATAAAAGAGCTTTCATCAGCGCTCAAAAGGGCTTTCATCAGCCACTCCCCTATGGTCATAAAGATGGCAAACGGCCTCATCAAAAGCCTTTTCTCCAATGGCAGAAAAGCGTCGCATCTTGAGCCGATAGTTATAAACCGTTTGCGAAGAGAGATGCAAAAAGGCAGCAATCCTCACGCTGTCGGTCACACCTAAAACCATTAGTGCATACACTCTGAGTGCCGTTGTGAGATTTTCCCGCTGTTCGTCAAACCTATTTTCAACCTTAATGAGCCTGTTGATGCGCCGAATGTAATCGGGATACATGCGCAAAAAAGCATGGTCAAAATGCGTATAGAACTGTTTAAGCTGCTCTTCGATGTATTCATGCGAGTCGAACATGCGCATCACCTTATTGATTTGATGAACCTTCAGCAGATTAACCACTTCTTTTTGTATATTTTTTTCTATCGAAATATAGGTCGAAATGAGTCGGTAAACATTCAAAAAATCTTGCCGATAAACATGCGCACGATTGCTGATTCGGTTGTTCACCGCTTGCAGTTGCTGACAGAAACGTTGTTGTTCTTCCGTCAATTCCGACTGTTTCTGATAGGATATTTTCAGCTTCTCAATCACTTTTTTGAGCTTTTTGCCCCGCGATGCAATGATGAAACTCTCTATCAGGCTCACAATCAGCGCAACAAAGAAAAGAATAGCCACCACAATCAAGATGGTGATTTGCTGCTGACGCTGTTCCTCCAAACGCTTGTTGATGGTGCTTTGAATTTCTACTATCTTCAATGCCCGCTGCATATCGTGATAGCGAATGGCGTTGTCGGCACACACTTGCATGTAGGAATAGGCGCGATGGAGATTGCATTCGATGAGCGGAGTCTGCAATAAATAGAGCAAAGATGTCATTTCTGCGTTGCCCATCTGCACATCGTTGATGGCCGAGAGCAACAAGTTTTGATAGCCTTTCTCACGGTTTCCCCGCTGCATATACTGCACAGCCAGCGCAAAATAGAGCTTGGCTGCAAGGAACGAAGGCTGCGAAACACGCTTCAAGATGGCCTCTAATTGCGGCTCATAATGTTGCGACAGACAGATGGTTTGATAGTAATAATAGTCGGCTGAATGCGGAATTAAATAGCGGGAATAGGCTTTCCACGCCGCTTTCGCATCGGGATTGGGGCGATATTTGATGCTGTTGTTTCCCGACAAACGCATATAGAAGTCAAGCAATATGTTGGCATACAGCTCGCACATATCAGGCGGAAATTGCGCAATATCGCCTATCTGGCCCATGAGTTCATAGGCTTTTCCCATGGCTCCTTGCCGCGTATAAGCCTGCAAAAGCGTTAGTTGTGCCGACAAAAACAATTTTCTCTCCTGCACATTGCGTGCTGTTTCCACCGCCTTCTGCGCATAGGCAATGGCCGAATCGCCGTTGAAATGCAGGTATTCGGTGGCAATCTGTTCATATTTAAGGGTCAATGCGCCCGATGTTGAAGCCTCATGAACCCCTCGTTTCAGGTCGTTTATCACCACCTGTTTTTTGTTAAGAATCGCCTTTCGCTGCTTTAAAACGCCGTCAAGACTGTCTAAAAGATGCAGGGTTTGTGGGCTATTTTTAGCAGATAGCCCCATTGTTCCGAATAGCAGCAAGGCTATCCATACCAGCTTCAGACACAGTTTTAATCCCCATCGGTTATTAGTGCTTGTACAAATGCCGTTTGACGGCAGTGCAGATGGGTTGTTGTCTTGTCGAAGGCATGGCGGGTTACGTCGAGAAAAGACAATAGACAAGATGCCGACAAGCAAATGAAAGATAGATGGAAAACGATGGTTGCCATCTAAAAGCATCAATAAACGGTCTGCTGACCGATGGGGATTTAACTTCAGCATAGGCCTTTTCAGTCTACTTGCAAATTTACATAAAAAGATTGAAAATAACCTTTTTCCCTTTCATTTTCTACAAATATGTGCCTTTTCTCTTACATAAATGAAAAGTTTCTTACCGTTTCGGCATCCTTGAGACCTGTTTATTCATTTGCCATAACGACTCATCAACATCCCAATCCGTTATAGGCTCATTATCAAATCGTTATAAATAGTTACACCATAGCGTGTAAATCGTCAAGTAATTTGATAGAGATTGCTTGGCAATAGCGTATAAATTACCGCGCAATATGGTGCATATTACCCCATAAAACGATAGCTTTTGCGGGGGAAAAAGATTTCTTTTAAAAACGAAAGGATAAACAATGAAAAGGTTATGAGGAATTTGTTTTACAAAAAAAGCATAGCGATGGCGAACCACAGCTATGCTTTTTCAGTCTAAAAACATTCAGATGTACCGGTAAATACCCTCTCAATGGCTATTCAGCCTTTTCATATTGCTTGCGAATACGCTTGATTTTGGTGAGCAAATTGCTGTAATGCAAAGCATTGATGTCGCCGCCTTGGAGTGCCTTTTGCTGCTGCATGCAATAGCTTTCCACCTTATTTAAATGTTGTAAAGCATAGAGAATGACATCGGCTTGCACAGCTTTTGCCTTCTCACCCTTCGCTACATTATCCACGTTGATGAGCGTTCCCAACAGCGAAACATACTGATTTTCAACGCTACGACGGAAATTACTGTCGTGCTTATCGGCTGCATTGATGGGCTTCCACACGGCAGAAAACACATCATTGAGATAGGCTTCGGTGGGATAAGGCTGCGAGGCTTTCAAACTGTTGCTAATGTTATTGTTAATCGTTGTGGGCGCTAATAAGAACGACAAAAAGCCATTTGCACGATTTACCTCGGGCTCATCCATGTCAATATTCAACTTCTGTGTGACGGATTGTGGATACAACCAAGTGGGCAACTGGAACACATGCTGACCCAACCACGCCACAGCTTCTTTCTGAAGTGCTGCCGGAACGATGTCGTTTTGCCGCTCAGAAGGCCAGTTATCGCTGTATTCGCCGTTGATATAGCGTTGCACATGTCCCGTGTAGCGTTGGAATTGCCCCAACACTGCCCGATAAATCATGCTCAAATCATCGGTTTGTCCATCGGGTTGTGCCGTCCATTTTTCAATGTTTTGCATCACCCTTTTGAGATTCTTAATGCCATATTCGTTGGCCACCATGTTGTTATCGCCCAAATCTTCGGTCTGCGAACGCGGGTCAAGTCCACGCCCTTCGTCACCTTTATAGCGCAAACGGTGGTTGGCTGTGAGCGCCTTTGTCACCTCACTGCGCAGGGCTTGCTTCTCGGTGAACTCATCTTTAAACTCCGGACGATACTGATAACCCCATTTAATGGCCCACATATCATAATCGTTGATGCGCGGAAAAAGTCCCTTTTCGCTGATATGATCTTCGGGTTGTGCCACATAATTGAAGCGCGCATAGTCCATGATGCTGGCCGTATGACCGTGTTTCTCCACCCAAGCCTTGTCGCGTAGCTTCTCAACGGGCGTGGAATGGCTGGCCACCATGTTGTGACGTAGCCCCAGAGTGTGCCCCACTTCATGACTCGAAACAAAGCGAATCAGCTCGCCCATGAGCCGCTTATCAAACTTCATTTGCTGTGCACCTTTGTCCAAAGGGCCACACTGTGTCATATACCATTTGGTCAAAAGGTTCATCACATTGTGGTACCAGCAGATGTGACTCTCCATAATTTCGCCGCTTCTTGGGTCAACAATGCGCGGACCGTATGCGTTTTCTTGCTCTGAAGGCAAATAACGCAGGAACGAATAGCGCGCATCGTCGGGACTGATGTTGCTGCCTTCGGGCACCTCTTTGCCTACAATGGCATTCTTAAATCCTGCGGCTTCAAATGCTTTGTTCCAGTCATTGATGCCCTGAATGAGATAAGGCACCCACTCTTTTGGCGTGGCAGGGTCGATATAGTAAACAATTTGCTGCTCGGGTTCGACGAGTTTGCCGCTCGCATAAGCCTTTTTATCCTTCGGAACCAAGCGATAACGCGAAACGATGGCATCGTGCTTGCTGGTTTCTCTGTCGCTGAATGTCACCAAACGCTTGTTGAAATAGCCCACACGTTCATCGGCTAAACGCGGCTGCATGGGTGTTTCTGGCAGTTCAACAATGCTGGTGTTGAGACTCAACGTAAGGAAACCTTTCTGCGAAGCCAACGTCCTTTCGGGATTACTTGAATAGGTTCGCAGGGTCGACACCTCGATATTGATAGGAAAAGTCTTGATGGTGTCGATAAAAGTGCGGTCGTCTTGCAAGCCACCCACCTTGAGTTGAGTGCGCGCTTGCTGCGAAAAAGCCGAAATCGTATTGTCACTTTTGAAGAGCTTTGTCACGTTAACGAGCATCGTTTTCGTTTGCTTGTCGGTGCCAATGATGTCAAATTTAAACACAATGGGGTCGATAGTCGACTTCTTTATCAATGCCGATATATTGTCTTTTGCATCGGCTTTCTGGGTATGTGCCCACGAACGCACCAACAATGTCTTGTCATCATAGCGCTCAAAATAAAGCGTATTGCTGTTCACTTCCTCACCACTCAGCTGAGGAAAACCTTCAGGAACCGACACAAAACGCGTCACAGCAAGGAATAAACGCGATAATGTTGTCTCTGGAATTTCAAAATACCAGTCCTTTTCTATGTGTCGAACGTTGAATAATCCCTGCTGAAAAGAGCCGCCTTTCTTCAGAAGTTTCTCATATTCGTCTTCTTTTTTCTCGGCCTTTTTAGCATCTTTTGCGTCGGGTTTCAATTTCGTTGAATCGGCATTTTGTTTCACTTCTGTCGAATCTTTCACGTGCTTCACCGGAAAAAACGGTGTTGCAAATGTCACGGTTGCCGGCAAAACCAACAACGATAGTGTGGCAATGATTTGCTTCATAGGTTATGAATATATTTAAAATTATAAGTACATTTCAAACGAAAGATTTACGCATTCTTCCCCGTTAATATCTTCTTGATTTCATTGAGCTTATTCAATGCCTCGACAGGGGTGAGGTTATTCACATCAAGCTCTAATATTTCATCACGTATTTGCGTCAAGATAGGGTCGTCTAATTGAAAGAAACTCAGCTCCATTCCTTCGCGATGTGCTGCTATTTTGGCCGTGTTTGGCTTGGCAGCAGCACCCACTTCGGCATTATCTTGCTCCAATTCTTTCAACACAGTGTTGGCACGTTTCACAATAGAACGGGGCATTCCGGCAATCTCTGCCACATGAATTCCAAAGCTATGTTCGCTGCCTCCACGTTGCAGTTTGCGCAAGAATATCACCTTTCCATCCACATTTTTCACACTCACATTATAGTTTTTGATGCGCGAAAAATGCTTCTCCATCTCATTCAGTTCATGATAATGCGTGGCAAAAAGCGTGCGGGCACGTGCCTTTGGCTGCTCATGAAGATACTCAACAATGGCCCATGCGATGCTAATTCCATCGTAAGTGCTCGTGCCTCTGCCCAATTCATCGAAGAGAACCAAACTCCTTGGCGACACATTATTCAATATATTGGCCGCCTCAGTCATCTCAACCATGAACGTAGATTCGCCTAATGACAGGTTATCACTGGCGCCAACGCGCGTAAATATCTTGTCAACAAGACCTATTTCTGCATGCTCTGCCGGCACAAAACAGCCCACTTGCGCCATCAAAACAATGAGTGCTGTTTGCCTGAGCAACGCCGATTTACCGGCCATATTGGGCCCCGTTATCATCATGATTTGTTGCTTATCGCTGTCCAATGTCACATCGTTGGGCACATAAACTTCACCCAATGGCAACTGCGTTTCTATCACAGGATGGCGTCCTTGCACAATCTTTAATACATTATCGTCATGGATAATGGGGCGAATATAATGGTTTTCACGCGCTATTTTGGCGAAACCCAACAGCACATCTAATTGCGCTAAGAGGTTAGCATCGGCCTGAATACGCGGTATATCATCTTGAACGGCCAGGATAAGTTCGTTAAAGAGCTTGGCCTCCAACGCCAAAATCTTCTCTTCTGCCCCCAGAATTTTCTCTTCATATTCCTTCAATTCGGGGGTGATATAGCGTTCGGCTTGTGCCAAAGTCTGCTTTCTGATCCACGTTTCGGGCACATTTTTCTTGAATGTGTTGCGCACTTCCAAATAGTAACCAAACACATTATTGAAACCAATCTTCAGGCTATTGATGCCCGTTTGCTCGGCTTCTTTCGCCTGCAATTTCAACAAATAGTCTTTGCTATTGCGACTGATGGCACGCAAATCATCCAACTCTGCGTTAAAACCATCGGCTATAACATCGCCCTTATTCACCAACTGTGGCGGATCGTTCTGTATTTCTTTCTCAATTCTATCACGCACATGCTCACACAGATGCAACTGTTTTCCCATGCGCTGAATCAGCGCATTGTCGGCCGAAAGACACGCTTCTTGAATGGGTTTCAACGCCGATAGCGCCCATTTCAATTGCACCATTTCGCGCGGAGTGACCCTTCCTACAGCGATTTTTGATGCAATTCGCTCCAAGTCTCCCATGCGATGGAGCTGTTCATCAACGGTAGATTGAAAATTAAGATCCTTGAAAAAATAATCCACCATATCCAATCTTTCGTCGATAGGCACCACCTCTTTCAACGGAAACACCAACCAACGACGCAACATGCGCCCTCCCATTGGTGTCACAGTGCGGTCGATAACCGAGAGTAACGAGCGTCCTTCTTCCTGCATAGGCGCCAATAATTCTAACGAACGAATGGTGAATCGGTCCATTCGCACATATTTATCGGCCTCTAAACGTGCCAGCGATGTGATGTGATTAATGTGCGTATGTTCCGTCATTTCCAAGTATTGCAGAATGGAACCACTGGCAATAATGCCCTCTTTTAAGTGCTCAACGCCAAAGCCTTTCAGCGACTTTGTGCCGAAATGTTTCAGGAGTTTCTGTCGCGAATTCTGCTCCGTGAACACCCAATCCTCCATCTCAAACACACAGAGTTTGGTGCCAAAATAACGCTGAAAGTCGGCTCTTCGCTCACGGTTATAGAGCACTTCCTTCGGCGAAAAATTAGCCAACAGCTTCTCAACATAGTCATACGACCCCTCACCCGTGAGGAATTCGCCCGTCGAAATATCCAAGAAACTCACGCCACAAGCTGCCTTTCCAAACTGAACCGCTGCCAAAAAGTTGTTTTCTTTATTGTTCAAGATGTTGTCGCTGATGGCAATTCCCGGTGTCACCAATTCGGTAATACCGCGCTTCACCATCTTGTCGGTTTGCGAAAGTCCTTTCTTTCCTTTAATTTCCTCGCGCTTTTTCTTAGGGTCTTCCAACTGATCGCAGATGGCAACCCGCTTACCTGCCCGAATCAATTTCGGCAGATAGGTGTCTAAAGCATGATGGGGAAAGCCCGCCATCTCGATAGAATTTTCGGCACTGTTGTTGCGTTTGGTGAGCGTGATGCCCAAAATGCCCGCAGCAACCACGGCATCTTCGCCGTATGTCTCATAGAAATCGCCACAACGAAACAACATGAGGGCATCGGGATGCTTTGCCTTCATTGAGAAAAATTGCTTCATCATGGGCGTAAGCCCTTTATCTTGTATTGCCATATTGATATGCTATTGTTTTAAAAAGTGTGCGATATTGCCCTGAAAAATGCACTATATTGCTGTGTAAAGTAGGCCATATTGTTGACTAAAATGGCCCACTTTTCTATACGAATACTAACTCTTTGTGGGACAAGCTCTTTCAAGAAGCCACAAACATAATCAGCACCTGGGCGATGATGACCCGCAAAAACATGCCCAAAGGATAAACCGAAGCATAGCTAATACTGGGCGAATCGCCTTGAATCGTGTCGTTGGCATAGCCCAAAGCCATAGGGTTGGCCATGCTTCCGCAAAGAATACCACAGAGTGTTCCGAAGTCAAACTTGCGCAAACGCAAAGCTATCAAACCCACAACGAGCAGTGGAACGACCGTAACCAAGAAGCCTACGCCCACCCATATCAAACCTTGTGGTTGCACAACCGTGCTGAAAAAATGCTTACCGGCATCCAAACCCAAGCACGCTAAATACAGACTTAGTCCCAATTTGCGCAGCATGAGTGAAGCCGAAACCGTGGTATAGGAATTGAGTTTGAGCTTAGGTCCGAGTGCACCTACGATAATTCCCATGATAATAGGCCCACCGGCAATGCCCAATCGCACAGAACTTTCCATGCCGGGTAATTGAATTGGAATGATTCCTATAGCCAAACCCACGATAATTCCGATAAAGATGCTGCCGATATTGGGTTCATTCAACACGCGAATAGAGTTGCCAAAATAAGTCTCTACGTGGTTAATATCCTCATGTTGTCCCACCACAGTGATGCGATCTCCATACTGAAGTCTGAGGTCACGCGTTGCTAAAAGTTTCAAATCTCCGCGGATAACGCGCGACACATTCACATTATAAGAGTTGCGAAGATGCAGATCTCCGAGACGCTTTCCATTGAGTCCACCCCGCGTAAGCACTAAAATTCGGCTCTCTAACTGTGTGTCAATGTGGTTCCAATCAATAGCATCTTTATTCCAATCTTTATTCACCCGCCTACCGAAAAGCATTTCCATTGCAGGTTCATCCTCACGATTGGTCACCACTAAAAGGCTGTCATTGGGCTCTAAAACGGTGTCGCCTGTGGGCAAAATCACCTGACTATTGCGCCAAATGCGAGAGATAATGAACTTTAAATGCGTCATGTGTGAGATGTCAGCAATACGCTTATGCCCCACAGCGGGGTTCACTACTTCAAACTGTGCAATATAAGTGTGGTCGTGATTGTCGTTGTTTTGGGGTGTTAAATGCTCGGGCTTTACACAACATTTGCGCAAAACAACCATCACAATAATCACACCCAATACACCCAAAGGATAGGTAACTGCGGTGGCAAGTGCCACGGTTCCACTGGGCAATCCCACATGTTCTAAGGCCTGAGTTGCGGCACCTAAGGCAGGAGTATTGGTGGTTGCACCACACAAAATGCCCACCATATTGGGCAAGTTAATGCCGGTTAACGGAATAAGCAACAAGGAAAAGAGCGTTCCTGTAATAATAATAATGAGGCTCCAAACGTTTTGTTGCATCCCTTCATGCCGTAAAGATCCAAAGAAGTTGGGACCAACATGCAACCCTAAACAATAGACAAACATCGACAATCCAAAGGTTTCCACATAATCAAGCACCACCGAATCGACGCTAAACCCCATGTGCCCCGCCAAAATTCCAACAAAGAATACGAAGGAAATGCCCAACGAAACGCCCATGATTTTGATTTTTCCAAAAGCCAAACCACCGGCAATGATGAGCGAAACAACCACAATGGTTTGAATGGAAGAGTGTATATTGAAAAGGTTGTTTAACCAGTCCATAACGCTAAAGTATGCTTAAATATTGTTCAAGAGGAATACCTCGCTTCTTATCTTCATTGCTTTTATTGGCTTCTATGAGCCGATAAACGCCCGACATAGCCTTAGCTGTGGCCAACTTCAGGGGCATATCGTTGAGTAAATGACTGATGAGAATGGCCGAAAAGATGTCGCCTGTGCCCGGAAAATGCACGGGCACTTCTTCGTAACTCAACATAAAATGCTCGTCATGTGCAGCATCATAGCCCACAACAGCAGGCGTTTCATTCACTTTTATACTTGTGATAACGGCCGATTTTGACCCCATCTCGCGCAATTTATCCACCAGTTCATAGGCTGTTTTCAAGTCAACTCCACCTGCATCATACGGGTGATTGGTGAGATAACAGGCCTCGGTATAGTTGGGATAGCATAGATGTGCCACTGCAATGAGCTTGCGCATGTGGTCAATAGTGGCGGGACTGATGCCATTATAGAGCTTTCCTTCATCGCCCATAATAGGGTCAACATAAATCGTTGTGCCCTGCATGGCCTGTAATTGGCAATAGTTTGAAATGAGCAAAGCTTGCTCTTCGCTCACAATAAAGCCGGTAGCAATGGCATCAAAATGAAAGCCTAAAGCCTTCCAAACGGGGAAAACTCCTTTGATATATGCCGTGGTATCCAAGATATTGAATTGCCCATAGTCGAGCGTATTGGACACTAATGCTGTGGGAAGATTATAAGTTGGATGACCAAAATACGACAGAATGGGAAGCATTGCCGCAGTAGCTACCTTGCCATAACCTGCCATGTCGTTAATCAAAAGAATTTGCTTCTTACTCATTACCTTGCTCTTTGAATAGGCAAAGGTACTAAAAAGTTAAGATAACCAACGGACAATGTACAATTTATTATGTATCTTTAGGGGTTTAATGCCAAAATATCATTTCATGATTTGCGAAAACAAAAAATGTAATATTAGTTTTCTTATTACGCTTTTTTTTATACCTTTGCAAACATACCTATCGTAAGATGCAAATGTTTTTACGCGAATGATGCTGCATTTGCAAAGCAATTAATGAACGGAATGGCAGACAGTAACGATGAATAAAATATGTTGTATCGGGCATATTACCCGAGATCGGATCATCACTCCACAACAAACCATCGACATGGCAGGTGGAACTTCTTTCTATATGGCGCATGGTATGCACCATCTTTCGCCCGACTTTCCCTTTCAATTGGTTACAAAAATAGGGCAAGAATCGCAGGAAGAAGTCGACCGTTTGCGCCAAATGAATATCAATGTGCTCAGCTATTCGAGTCGGCATAGTGTATTTTTTGAAAACCATTATGGCCTTGATTCCGACCAACGTACACAGCGTGTATTGGCCAAAGCCGACCCTTTTACGATAGAAGAGATGAAACCTTTGCAGGCCGAAGTGTTCCATTTAGGTTCGCTTTTAGCAGATGATTTCTCACCGGAAATCGTGAAATATCTCTCGCAGAAAGGACGCATTTCGATTGATGTACAAGGCTATTTGCGCGAAGTGCGTGGCGAAAAGGTGTATGCTGTGGACTGGAAAGACATGGATGCCGTGCTTCCTTATGTTGATATGATTAAGCTTAACGAGCACGAAATGCGTGCCATTATGCAACTAAACAATCCGAAAACCGTAGCCGAGAAGTTGGCTTCTTATGGCATTCGCGAAGTCATCATCACTTTAGGCAGCTATGGTAGCCTCATTTATGCCGACAAAACATACTACGAAATCCCAGCCTATCCCCCGCAAAAGATTGTCGATGCCACCGGATGTGGCGACACTTATTCCACCGGTTACCTCTACATGCGCAGCCAAGGTGCTACCTTTCAAGAGGCAGGTCGGTTTGCTTCGGCCATGTGTACCTTGAAATTAGAACATAATGGACCCTTTGAAGGGAGCTTAAAAGACATTGAAACACTTATAAAAAATACGGACAGATTATCACAACCTGCCCGCATTCGGTTCTAAAAAATAATCTTTTAACAGAAAAAACTTACCAGAATTGATTTATTTTTGTACTAATTTCTCCGTAAATTGCTTAGGCAAAGTGGGCGTAGCACCATTTTGTGTGCACACATAAGCGCTCACTTCGACAGCAAACTCATGGGCCTTTTCGATGGTTTCGCCTGAAAGAATGGCGGCAGTAAAGGCTGCTGTAAAGCTATCTCCCGCACCAACTGTATCAACAACATCAACCGTTGGTGTCTCAACGAATGATTTAGCAGCTGGCGCAAACACATAACTTCCATTCACACCACAGGTTAAAATCAACATTTTCAGGTTGTATTTGCCCAAGATAAGCCAACACTTATCCTCTATATCCAAGCCGGGATAACCAAAAAGACGACCGATAGTAACGAGCTCTTCATCGTTAATCTTCAGAACATCACATGCTTGTAATGACTCTTTGATAATTTCTTTGGTGTAAAAGGTCTGCCGAAGATTGATATCAAAAATCTTCAAACACTCTTTATCTGTCGTCGAAAGAAACTGCTGAATGGTGGCTCTCGACACATCATTGCGCTGTGCCAATGTGCCGAAACACACTGCACAAGCCCGTTTTGCAGCTGCTTCTATCTCGGGTGTAAAGGGAATATTATCCCAAGCCACATTCTCCTTAATCTTGTAAGTGGGCACACCTTCGTCATCAAGTTCCACCTGTACGGTGCCCGTTGGATAGGGAACAATGGGCATTTCATATTTCAATTCTGCACTATCGAGTTCTTTTCGCGTCTGATCGCCCAACACATCATTACCCAATGCACTGATGGCCATCGCGTCAAAACCAAACTGATGGGTGTGAAAAGCAAAGTTAGAAGGTGCTCCTCCCAGCTTAGCTCCTTCGGGAAGTATATCCCAAAGCGCCTCACCAATGCCTACAATCAATCTCTTTTCCATAGACTTTGTACTTTTTTAAAGTTTGTATTTGTTTTTATTCTACTTTCTTTTTCTATTTTAAATACGTCTATTCATGCAGCAAATCCACTCAAAAAAAGGCAACAATCCCTACTTTGTTACATGCGTTTCAATAGGTTTCAGAAGAACAGCAACTCACATTTTTCCACCCTATTTTTTTCTCTGCGGAATGAAAAATGCAGCATCGCCGCTTCATACATTTTGTTTTGCTTTTCAAGAATGTGCTGAATGACTTGCACAAAGATAATAGAAAAAATCTAAGAATGTACTCATTAGGACCCAACATTTTTCATATTTCACAAAATTTTATGGATGGGAGCTCCTAAATCTACCAGTCAACGTGCGTATGAAGCGTTTACTCGAATGTATAAAATGCCATTATTCTCAAACATAAGCGAGGCGGAAAAATCAGATATAGATGGCGTATTTTCTTTCATAGAAAAGCATAAATGAAGAAAATATTGTAAAAAAATTTGATTAAAAAGTAAGTCCTTCAAAAACAATGAAATAGCCATTAAAATCTCAAACATAACCTTTTATAATCGCTTTTCATTT
>ERZ772986.1443-NODE-1443-length-13449-cov-8.661042_pt1 | contig 13449 bp, 10 predicted proteins | sample MGYA00511898_ERZ772986 | MGnify/ENA primary metagenome ERZ772986 (study PRJEB29015, sample SAMEA2737934) | human oral metagenome | biome: human oral; feature: human-associated habitat; material: dental | place: China | collected 2148 ... | reverse complement strand
CTTTCATCTACGGCCTCCTGTGGGACGTTGACAAGGGTGCCATCATCACCCTGGCCTTCGGGTTCGCCCTGACGGCCACATCCATCCTCATCACCCAGGCCTCAGGAACCATTGAGCGCGCGGAGCAGTCCCGCAGTCTGCGCCGCATGGGCGCTCCCGCAGGCTACGGCCTGCGCGTCATGTGGATGGAGGCCTATACGCCACTCCTCCTCGCCGTTCTGGGTGGTGCGGGACTGGGCATCGTCATGGGCTCCCTCCTGATGGGTACCTCTCCAATGTCCGGCACGTCTCCGCTGGCCCTTGGCGTCATCATCGTCGGCCTGGTGCTCACAGGCCTTGCCCTGAGCGCCTGCCATCCGTTGTACCACCGGCTCCTGGGGACCCAGGAGCGCCACAACGACTGACGCTCCCGCACCCGGTTCCACCCATCTACGGGAACGAGAAGAGGCGCAGGCGCATTGCCCGTATGCTTCACCGCGTGACAGTGCCCTTCCGGTCGCCCTCCTGGCTGCGTTCCTGCTCTCCCCGCTGGCTTCACCGATCAGCCCCAGCCGTCGTGTCACTGCTGGCGGGTCTGGCCACCTACACCGCCTTTCCGCCTATGAACCTGTGGTGGTCGGCCCTCATCGGGGTCGGGGCACTCATGCTTCTCATCCGCGGTCGCGGGTTCTGGGCCGGGGCCGGGCTGGGGCTGCTCTACGGTTTCGGTCTGTTCACGCCCCTGCTGCACTTCACGATGGTGGGCATGGGCAACCCGATCGGTTGGATCGCGCTGACGGTCTTCGAATCGCTCTATCTGGCCGGTTTCGGCGGGGCCTGGGCCGTGGTAAGCCGCCTCCCACGGCTCAAGGGATCATCCGGTGGGCTGCGCGTGCTGCGCCGGGTGCCCACCGGCGTCGCGAACGTGCTCGCCTTTGCTCTGCTGTGGTCAGGGGTCGAGGAGCTGCGCTCCGTCTGGCCGTTGGGCGGTTTCCCCTTCGGTCGCCTGGCCTTCGCCATGGCCGACGCACCGGTCCTACCGGCTGCGGCCTACCTCGGCAGCGCCGGGGTGGGACTGCTGGTCGCGCTGGCCGCAGCATGCGCGGCCCACGCGGCTCAGGCCGTCTACAAGCGCCGCGTCATCCCCGTCGTCGTCTCCACGGTGCTCGCCGCGACCCTGCTCATCGCGCCCCACGCGCTGCCGCTGGACACTCGCGCAGAGAACGGCACTGTTCGCATCGGTGCCGTCCAGGGCAATGTGGCCACCGACTTCGAGGACGCCTTCAATCGGGCTCTGGAGGTCACCGGCAACCACGCTGCAGCTACCAAGGAACTGGCCTCCGACGTCGGTCCCGGCAGCCTCGACCTGGTCGTCTGGCCGGAGAACTCCGCGGATCTGGACCCGCGTGACTACCCGGCCTCGGCGACGATCGTCGACGAGGCCGCCCGGGCCGTGCAGGCGCCGGTGCTCGTGGGCGCTGTGCCCTTCGTCGGCGACATCCGCTATAACGACATCCTCGTGTGGAACCCCGGAGACGGCGCAGGGAAGTCGGATCATCCCTATTACCGCAAGCACCGACCAGTGCCCTTCGCCGAGTACATTCCCGCCCGTTCCCTCGTGCGTCGCCTGACCACCCAGGTGGATCGCGTCGGTGTCGACATGCGGCCCGGTACCGGCTCCAGCACGCTAACGGTCCCTACGGCCGCCCAGGGCCGTGCCATCACCTTCGCCATGGGGGTCTGCTTCGAGGTCGCCTACGATGACATCCTGCGCACCGGCGTCAAGCAGGGCGGGCAGGCGATCATCATTCCGACGAACAACGCCTCCTTCCTCGACTCCGGCGAGGCCGCCCAGCAGCTCGCCCAGGGGCGGGTTCAGGCCGTGGTCCACGGGCGCAGCGTCATCCAGGCCTCCACCGTCGGCTACACGGCGATCATCGACCCCCGTGGCGAAGTCGAGCAGGTCACTCGGCCATATACGCGGGCGAGCCTCGTGGCCGACGTCGCGCTGCGCAGTTCCCAGACCATCGCCGACCGGCTCGGCCCCTGGCCCGGCATCATCATCCTTACCGGCGCTGTCGTACTGATCGCGGCCGGTATCCTGAATCTTGTGCGCCTTCGGCGGAAGGCGGCAGCTCCGGCTCGACGTCGTCGCGGCTGATCTCGGATACCCTCGGGGTGTCTCAGGTAGCCTCGGCACCACGCCCCCAAACCTTGGAGAGAGAAGTGAAGGCACTCGTCGTCATCCCGACCTACAACGAGATCGAGTCCCTGCCCGTGGCACTGGACCGGGTTCGTGAGCACGCACCCGAGGCAGATATTCTCGTCGTCGACGACGGCTCCCCCGACGGCACCGGCGACTACGCCGACACGCGCGCGAACGAGGACTCCCACATCCACGTCCTGCACCGCTCGGAGAAGAACGGACTGGGCCCGGCCTACCTCGCCGGATTTTCCTGGGCACTGGCGGCGGGCTACGAGCTCATCGTCGAGATGGACGCCGACGGCTCCCACCGGGCCGAGGACCTGGCCCTGCTCATTCAGCGCGCTGAGATGGCTGACGAGCCCGATCTCGTCATCGGCTCGCGCTGGGTCTCCGGCGGAGCCACCGAGGGCTGGGACGCCAAGCGGGTCGCGCTGTCGAGGGCGGGGAACCTCTATATCAATGCCATGCTGGGACTGCGCGTCAAGGACGCGACCGCCGGTTTCCGGGTCTTCCGCGCCTCTATCCTGCGCCGCATGGACCTGAGCAAAGTCGAGGCCCTCGGGTACGGCTTTCAGGTCAACATGACCAAGCTCGTCGACGAGGTCGGGGGCCGTATCGTGGAAATGCCCATCACCTTCCTTGAGCGGGAGGCGGGACAGTCCAAGCTGTCCGGGGGGATCTTCACCGAGGAGCTGTCCCTGGTGACCCGCTGGGGTGTCGCCAAGCGCTCCGGCCAGCTGCTCGACGCCGCCAAGGTCGCCGGAAGCAGACTGCGTGCGGCCCGTGACAATCACCGCCGGGCCGCTGGCGGCTACCAGCGACGCCCGTCGGCCTCGTCGCGCCAGAAACGCTCTTAAGAGGACAAGGAGTCTTATCCGTCGACTCGCTCGCGGTAGACCTCGCCGCTTCGCAGCGCCTCGAGTCGCTCATTGAGGAGGACCTCGAGTTCCTCGACCTTACGGCGCTCCAGGAGCATGTCCCAGTGGGTGCGCGGGGTCTTCTTGGGCTCGTCGGGCTCGGGCTCGTCCTCGCCGCGCCGAGCGGCGGGCTGCCCGCACTCGGGGCACTCCCAGGTGGGGGGTACCTCGGCCTCGGTCGACATCGGGATCTTGGTGACGTGCGCCATCGGGCACTCGTAGCCGACGATGATCCGCTCAGCGAACTCGACGCCATCCTCCGACTCCATCGACTTCGCTCCGATGGTCATGCCCCGCAGTGCGCGGTCTGCCATGTTCGTGGCCTCCTCGTGGCTCGTCTCTCGCCGGTGCCCTGCTCTCGGCGGCGCAGGCGGCTCGCCTTCAGGTCACCGGTGCGTCAACACCGGGGGAGGGCGTTTTGTTCCCACCCGTTTCGACGCGATCCGGGTGACGATGATACCGGTTGGTGGAGCATGCCACGCCGTCGGGCCGAATCAGCCGCGGAACAGAAGTGAGCACTGTTGGGAACCGACGTGCACGGCGTGTGCCTAGCCTCGGAACACTGCATACTTGGCCCTATGGCTCAGCGTATCGGCATCCTCACGGCGGGCGGCGACGCCCCGGGACTCAACGCAGCGATCCGAGGCTTCGGGAAGGCGGCGATTCAGCAGCACGGGTGGGAACTCATCGGCTTCCGAGACGGCATGCGGGGTCTGGCCGAAAACCGCTTCACCGAGCTCGATGCCGCCGCACTGTCCGGAATCCTCACCACCGGCGGAACCATGCTGGGAACCAGCCGGGATAAGGTGCATCGCATGATGGTGGGCGGAGAGCCCCGTGACATGGTGCCCTCGATCGTGGAGAACTGCGAGAAGAACGGGATCGACGCGCTCGTGTGCCTCGGTGGGGGCGGTACCGCGAAGAACGCCAAGCGCCTCATGGACGCGGGACTCAACGTCATCCACCTGCCCAAGACCATCGACAACGACATCGTCCACACCGACTCCTCCTTCGGCTTCGCCACGGCTCTGGAGATCGCCACGGAGGCCGTGGACAGGTTGCACTCGACGGCGCACTCCCACCACCGCATCATCCTCACCGAGATCATGGGGCACCGGGCCGGGTGGCTGGCCCTGGGCGCCGGCATCGCAGGCGGGGCGGATGTCATCCTGCTGCCCGAGATTCCGTACTCGGTGGACGCGATCGCGGACAAGATCGAGCGCCGCCGCTCCCACGGATCGTCCTTCTCGGTGGTGGCCGTGGCCGAGGGGGCGCTGTCGGTGACGGATCACGCAGAGTTGGAGCACGCCCGGGCCCTGGTCAAGGACGCCTCCAGCCCCGAGCGCAAGGCGATGGCCAAGCGAGGCGTTGAACGACTGGAGGCCTCCCATCGCGCCAATACCTTCACCCTGGCCGAGCAGCTGGAGGGTTTAACCGGCCTGGAGGCGCGTGTCTCCATCCTGGGGTACGTGCAGCGTGGCGGCTCGCCCTGCGGGGCCGACCGCATGCTGGGAACGCGCCTGGGAGTAGCCGGCGCCAACGCGATCGCCGAGGGCCGTTACGGCGTTATGGTCGCCGACCGCGGCAATGGGACGGAGCTGGTGCCGCTCAAGGACGTGGCCGGACGCACCAAGTTCGTTCCGGCCGACCACGAGTGGATCCAGGCCGCCCGCGCCGTGGGGACGGCATTGGGGGACTGAGTCCTCGGCCTGAGCGGCGTGCGGCTCTGTAAACTCCCGCGCCTCAGCGGGGGAGGAGCGGCCCCGGGATCCAGGCGATCTCTCCCGGTTCCACACCGGCCGGGGCATCACCGGAGACGATGACGTCGGCGCGCTCCCAAGGGCGGTCCTTGGTGAAGAAGGTGCGCTCGCCCGCCATCCACCAGTGCCAGAAGCGCACCGACTCCTCGGCGTCGCCATTGACGCCCTCTTCAATATCGCGGCTGATGCCGCGGCGCTCGGCCACATCGTCTCCGGTCTGGACCCAGACGTGAGCGTCAATGAGGCTACCGACCGCTCGTAGGCCGGCTCCGGTTCCTTCGACGACGACCAGGGGAGAGCCGGTCGGGATGCGGATGGAGCCCTCGCGGCCGTGTTCCCGCCACTTGTCCGGGACGAGGTCGAGGCAGCCGGCCTCACGCAACTGAGTCAGGGTGTCGACGAGCAGCTGGTCCCAGTCGTAGAGCGGCTCGTTCCAGATGAGGTCGTCAAGGTGGAAGGCTTGCGCGCCGGGGACAGCCGCCGTTAGTGCCGCGGTGAGCGTTGTCTTGCCGGATCCGCCTCGCCCGTCGATGGCGATGATCGCCGGCCGTCCCTCCGGGACTCCGATGAGACTCAGCAGGTGCGCCACGAAGTCGTCGGAGCCGCTGACCCGCCACTGAGTGACTGCGGGCTCCTCGGGCTGGAGCTGGATGGACTCAGTGCCATTCACCTGCCGAAAGCGGTTGTCACCGGCGGGGATCTGGTTGGTGTGCATCGTGGGTCCTTTCAAGGAGCGGCTCATGAGGGTCAGGTCGAGGAGGTGTCCGAGCTTCTCGCCGGCCTGCGGGATGGTACCGACAGTGCTGAAACCACAGCACTCGTGCAGGCACACCGAGGCCGTGTTGCCGGCTTCGATGAGGGCGATCATGGTGCGGTCCCCGGCCTGTTGCGAGACCTCGATCAGTGCGGCCAGAAGCTTGGCACCAAGGTTATGCCCTTGAGCGGCCGGGGACAGGTAGATCGAATCCTCGACCGTGCGGGCGTAGCCCTCATAGGGGTGCCAGGGGGCGACGACCGCGAACCCGACGATCTCCTGTGGCTCACCATCCGAGTGGGCGACGAGCGCCGTTCCGCGCTGGACCATGGGGGCCAGCCATGCCTCAGCCTGGCCTGGATCCTGCTCAACGCTCGTCCAGATCGCCAGGGACTCCCGCACAGCGGCATTGCGGATCCGACGAACCGCGGGGGAGTCTGCCATGGTCGCCGGGCGGATCTGAAAGGTCTGGGCCGTCCCGGCAAGTCGGTCATGATTCTCGCCAGAAGTAACACTCACGAACCTTGATTCTACTCACAACGAAGGTGACTCACAGACATCGCCGACCCCTAACTAACTTCATCCAGTTTCGGAATTGCTCACCCCACTGTCGGTTAAGCCTTATTCATGCAGTCGCGTTGGCGTCGACAAGCTGCGAGAAGACATACCCATCCGTCTCAGTAGCGGCTGCCATAAGTTGACTCGCATTGGCCTCCATAGGTCATCGCATAATCCCTGTTCCCGCAACTCTTTCCATACGACTCATCGTATGTTCCCGGCTGAGATGAAAAATACAGACTGTCACAGGCCTCCATCTCTCCATCACTGCACCGACCGAAATTAGTGCCACTCGAGTCGCTGGAGGAATATTCGGTTCGCGTCCATTCGACGTCTTGAAGTTGATCTGCAATGTCGGCAACGACGAGCACTGGCACAGCGATAGCCACTGAACTAGCAATGGTGTCTGCTAAGTCATCAGCATTATCTGCACCTAAACCGAGACCACTAAGAGCATTGGACAAATCGTTCAAGGCGCCCCGCGAAGGTTTGAGATTAAAAACATTGACGATCGTCTTTGATGTCGAGACGTACCATGTGCCACCCTTGTTCTCGGCGACAAGACCAAGCTGCTCCGGGTTCGCCAGCTCACGAGTGAAGTCAATGGAATCAGTATTGTTGTGAACAGCCGAAGTGATCACGTCAACCTCCCCATCATTGAATAAAAGCGTTACTTCATTGTTGTCGTCATCCGAATTGAGAACAATCTTTGACTTCCCTGACCGCACCACCGTCCGACCACTTCCGATATCAGTCGACTCCAGCGACCAGTCAATGCGTACTTGCCTTGATAAAGGTTCGGAGTAACGACCGTCATCGCCAATGAAGGCGGGACCGTACACCATGACAAGCCGTCGCTCAGGGAGCGCGAGGAGGTTCGTCACCTCTGGCTTCAGGAGATCACTCGGACGACGCGCATCCAGTGCCTCTTCAACCAGTTGCTCGACGGCTCCTTCAGCACTCTTAGCTCCCTCCGCCTCATTGAATACTGCTGAGTAGTCAGGACTATCCACCTTGAAGTCAGAATTGGCCCGATCCTGGTAGGACCACTGTGCCACGGTCATCAGAGGCGAAACGTACCACCGCCCCGATTCACGTACCATCACGACTTCAAGCGGTATATTTTCCAAGAAGTTTTTTGCGAGATCCCCATCATAGTTAGCATGAGAGAGATCCAAATCGTCAAAGAAACTGTTCTCGTCGCGACTCAAGGATGCCCCTTTAGCATCCTGATAACGAGTGCGCAGATTGGACACCAGGTTCTGGTTGATGCTGACCTTTAGGGGCCACGACGATATTTTGGCAATAGCTACATCCTCAGATTTATAATCTACATCGTAGGTCATGGTCGAGGATGTAACACTAATGGACTCCAGGTACTGACTGATTGCATCATTTGATATAAGAGAGCCGGGATCTGCTCGTCGACCTTTCGCTTTCTGCCCAAACTCGCCACTTCCTGAATTTTTGATAGCTTCTGAGGATTCGGTGATAGTGTCGATCTCCTCGGGCGAGACCATCTTATACAGCGTAGTGACGTCCTTATTCGAAATCGCCTGAGACAGTGATTCCATAACAGCCTCGGGAGAAGATGCCCCCCGCTGAAATAAATTCACATAGATCGCATAGGCTCCGCCGCCCACAACCATCATGACAACGGCGACCACGACGACGATCCTCCGCATTCTCTTTCTAGATGGCCGCAGTTTCGGTAGGGTCTGCGAATCGAGCCTTTCAGCTACAACGTCCGCCATATTTTGATCAGAGGTAAGGAGATCTGAGCTGGGGTCGGGAGTCGAGATAGAGGAATCAGACATGGCTTCTCCACTGGAACATAAGAACGCCAGGATTTCTGACCAGGCTAGTTTAGGTGCCCCATCATTCTCGTAACACAGTTGCACCTGTATCAGTTCTTATACAGTTTTGGAGATCAACGAACGATGATGACGCTGTCTTCCTGACACAGGTGGACGGTGAGCTTGAGCCGTCGGCGCCCGCCTCCGGACGAGGTGGACAGCAGTTGGCCGAGATGAAGGTTGCCAGGCCCTACGTCCGTCAGCCACAACAGGATCCCGACTACGGCAGGCGGCCGCACCTCATTGGATAGAGCCCATATCACCGATAATGCACATTATGTCATTCTTGCTGAAGTGAGAGACTCCCCTCCGGCAACCTCGTCCGTCGCAACCTCTAGAAAGCCCCCGCTGACGCGCACCACGATGCTTCGCGCTCTCATCCGTCACGTCATGCGAACCGCAAACACCGTGTAACGTTCGCAGAGCGCGCCAGCAGGCTCGCCCACCAAATATTTTCATCAGGGAGCCTCATGTTCCTTGCACTACGCGAAATCCGCCACGAACCAGCTCGCTTCGCCCTCATCATCTCCGTCATCACCCTGGTGGCGTACCTCACTTTTTTTCTGGGCTCATTGGCCATCGGACTGGCACACCTCTACCGCGCCGGAATCGACGGTTGGAACAGTGCCAGCATCGTCATCACCGACGCCTCCAATGAGAACCTCTCCGCCTCACGTCTGAGTGACGAACAGGTCAGCACCGCCAAGGCTCTGGCCAAGGAGAACGGCACAACCGCATCAACCCTTATGAGCATGGCCGCCGTGGCCCAGGCTCCGGACGTCAAGGACGAGGATGGCGAGGCATTGAGAGATGACGTTTTCGCCCTCGGCATCGACCTGGATGGAGAGCTCAGTCCTGCTGTGGCCAGCGGCCGAGCGATTTCCAACCCCGGTAAGGAGATTCTCGTTGACGACTCCCTTGAGGCCAAGGGAGTCAGACTTGGCGACACAATCCGGCTCCTGGGCTCCGACCACGACTGGACAATCGTCGGCTTCACCCAGGACACGACCCTTCAAGCGGCGCCCATGGTGACTCTGGATCGTCAAGCGCTGAGTCAGCACGGACCCGCCAGCCTGTCCCCCGCGGTCTCGGCGGTCGCGTTCAAGGCGGACCTCACCACAGACAGCAAGGCCATGAAGACCGCGCAGGATGCGGGTCTGACGATCCTCACCAGCGAGGAGCTCATTGAGACACTACCCGGATACTCGGCACAAGTCCTCACCTTCAGCCTCATGATCGGTTCGCTGATCATCATCGCCTCGACCGTGCTGGGCATCTTCATCTATGTGCTGACCCTGCAGAAGCGATCGGTTCTAGGGATCCTCAAGGCACGTGGTATACCCACGGGCTATCTCATCCGTTCCGGCTGCGCGCAGACACTCGTGCTGGCAGCCGCCGGTGTCGGTACTGGGCTGCTCCTGACGTTAGGAAGCTCCTTGGCTCTACCCAGCGCCGTGCCGTTCAGACTCTCCGCTCCCCTCGATCTGCTCATCGCCGCCGCCTTCATCCTCATCTCTGTCATCGGCGGTTTCATCTCCGTGCGGATCATCTCCAAAATAGACCCAGCGGAGGCCATCTCATGACGACGTCCACGGCACCAACCACAGTCATGTCCCTGAACTCGGTGAGCCGGGATTACCGCCAAGGCGATGAAACCGTTCACGCGCTGCGCAACACGAATCTTCAGCTCCGCACCGGTGAGTTGGTGGGCATTCTGGGGCCATCGGGCTCGGGGAAGTCAACGCTCCTGACTATCATGGGCGGTTTGCGCACCCCCTCCAGCGGTACTGTCACCATCTCGGGCAAGCCATTCTCCGCCCTGTCGGAGAAGCACAGGGCCAAGCTCCGGTTTCGACGCATCGGTTTCGTTCTCCAGGCCTCGGGCCTGGTTCCCTTCCTGAGGCTCAACGATCAGTTCGGTCTGCACAACCGGGTGGGCCGCACGAAAGACGACACCGACAGACGCGACCACCTCCTGGACTCACTCGGTATCTCGAAGCGAGCTCACGCCTACCCCTCCGAGCTCTCCGGGGGCGAGCGGCAGCGCGCTGCCATCGCGGTGGCGCTCTATCACGAACCGGACATCATCCTTGCGGACGAGCCGACCGCCTCTCTGGACACCAGGCATGCTCAGGACGTGGCCCACCTGCTTGCTGATCAGACCCACGAACTGGGCAAGGCCACCGTCATGGTCACCCACGACGAGCGGCTTCTCCCCATGTGCGACCGGGTTCTGGTCATGCACGACGGCGTCCTGACCGAGAAGAGCGGCAGAGCCGACTCACACTGAGCTCGCGCTGGTTCGTCTCTTCCCGGGGAACTACAGTCGTGAGGCGTGTCCACGATTCCGAACCCCGATCACTTCCCCACGGCCGTCTTCCTCGGTGACTCCGTCACCACCGGCTGGCGAGCACTGAGCCACCCCCGCAACCGCTGGACGTCGCTGGTGTGCGAGCACCAGCGGTGGCGGGAAGTGAATCTAGCGGCGGACGGTCTCGGCTTCTTCGCGCGCCGCGGAGGTCATCTTCCCGGAGGCCAGCGCTCGCCGTCGTGCCGAGACAGAACCTGGTTGGAGGCGGTTCTACGCTGTGAGCCCGACGTCGTTACGATCAGCCTGGGCCTGAATGACGCCGCTTTCCTCCCCTCACAGCGTGAGCTAATCGAACAGGCGATCGACCATGACCTCACTTTTGTCTCCACCCGACTGCGGAGTGCAACGATCGTCATCGCCCCCTATTTTCCCTCTCTGGAGATCGGCCCCAGGTTCCAGGCCATCCACCGGCTCGTCCACGAGAGGGCCACCTTTGTGGGCCTGACCTCCACCGATGCGCTGACAACAGCGATCAACGGCGACAAGGATCGACTGGCCATCGACGGCATCCATCCCGACGACGCCGGGCACGCCCAGATGGCTCGCGCCATGATCTCCTTCTACGCCGGGATCCTGCCGAGCACGTAACCTTCCATTCACGTTTGCGCAGGTCAGTTGGGGAATAACTCCCTCGAGGCATATGCTTGAGAGCAGATCGCACAACCGTGAACGACCAAGGAGCTCGAGGACCCACTAGTGGAGTCACACCGCGAACCCACACTGGCTGATGTTGCCCAGGCTGCAGGCGTCTCGCTGACCACAGTCTCCCGCGTACTGAACAACCGCGGCTACCTCTCCCAGGAGACACGGGAGCGGGTAGCCGAGGCGATCGCACAGCTCAACTATCGCCCCAATCAGATCGCCCGGGCGCTGCACGGCAAGTCCACGCAGTCGATCGGGCTGATCGTCCCTACTGTTGCCCTACCCTTCTTCGGTGAGCTCACCGAGCACGTCGAGGATTTCTTGGCCGACCGTGGCTATAGGACGTTCGTCTGCAACTCCATGGGCAAGGCGGACCGAGAGCTCGAGTACCTCGACCTGCTGGTCTCGCACCGGGTTGACGGCATCATCTCCAGCGCTCACAACGACGGCCTGGCCGACTACAGCTCGATTCATCTGCCTGTGGTCAGTGTGGATCGGGAGCTCTCCCCCACCGTGCCCAATGTCCGCTGCGACAACGAGGCCGGCGGCCGTATCGCCGCCGAGTACCTGCTCAAGAGAGGGGCGCGTCGTCCAGCACTGTTGACCTCTCGCACCGGTATTCACAACCTGCGGGAGAAGGGGTACCGCCAGGTACTCCAGCAGGCCGGTATCGAACCGGTGGTTCTTACCGTCGATTTCAACACCCCCAACGCTGAACGCCCTGCTCTCATCCGCGAACAGCTCGAACTCGTCGTCGATGACGTTGACGCAGTCTTCGCCACCGATGATCTCGCTGCCGCTCAAGTGGTGGAGTGGGCCGCAGAGCGCGGCCTGAGGATTCCTGATGACTTCAAGGTCGTCGGTTTCGACGGCACGATCGCCATGCAGCACGCCCTGCCGTCGCTGACAACTATCCAGCAACCCATCGCGAAGCTGGCCCGAGCCGCCGTCGACCTGCTCCTGAACCGAATCGAGTCCATCCCCTCGGGCGATGACCGCTCCAGCATGTCCCGAAAGCACCTTCGGGCTCCCTCCCCCATGGAAGTCAAGCTGCTCATCGGTCGCACCGCCTAGTGAATGGCTAGTGACACACCGGTGAGGCCCCGACTTTGTCGGTCGGGGCCTCACCGAGTTCCTGTCACGGCGAAGTCTCAGCGGCTCAGGCCTTGGCCTCCGCGGTGTCGGCCTGGGCACCTTCCTCGTCGTCGCCGGACTCTTCGGTCTTGCGCATGACATCGAAGAGGACGTCACCCCGGTGAATCGTTCCCGCAGCGCGCTTTTCGATGCCCTCATAGCCCTGGGCGTTGGAAACGACGATCGGAGTGACGGTCTGGTAACCGGCGGCCCCAACAGCGGCCCAGTCAACATCCACCAGCGGCATGCCGCGCAGGACCTTGTCGCCGGCCTTGACCTTGGGACTGAAGTGCTTGCCATCGAGCTGGACGGTGTCCATTCCGACGTGGATGAGCAGCTCGACTCCGCTGGCCGCGCGCAGACCATAGGCGTGCCCGGTCGGGAAGGCCACAAGGACCTCGCCGTCGACCGGCGAGACAACCGGTCCCTCGGCGGGTGCGATGGCCATGCCCGGGCCGAGCATGCCGGAGGCGAAGGTCGGATCCTCCACTTCGGACAGCGGCACCGCGCGCCCCTGGATCGGGGCGGTGACGGTGAAGTCCTCGGCGGCCTCGGCGGGCAGCTCGACGGTCTCGGCGTGCTCGGCCATGGCCTCGGCCTCCAGGGCAGCCTCGTCGGCGTCGATGTCGTCCCCGGCCAGCGAGGCCTTGCCGCGGGTGGTGCCGTAAGCGAAGGCAGCGGCGAAAGCGGCGATGAAGACGATCACCTCGAGAATGAGGTACTTGAGGATGTCGTCGGGGACGATCGAGACGAAGCCGACGAATCCGGCGGCGCCCAGAGCCTGGTTGTGGATGTCGAGCAGAGCAACAGCAGCGCCCCCGACGGAGGCAACGCCCATCCCGATAAAGAAGGGCCAGCGCAGACGCAGGTTGACACCGAAGATCGCGGGCTCGGTGATGCCGACGATCGCAGAGACACCACCGGCACCGGCCAGCCCTTTCATCTTGGAGTCCTTGGTCAGGAAGAAGACCGCCAGGGTCACAGCGCCCTGGGCAATGTTGGCCATGGAGGCGATCGGGAAGATGAAGGATCCGGGACCGCCGCTGCTCATCTGCGCGATAAGAGGCAGCTCCACCGCCGGGAAGGACTGGTGCAGGCCGGTGACGACGATCGGCGAGTAGACCAGGCCGAAGAGGAAACCGCCCAGGGGGCCTGCAGTCGTGTACAGCCAGCTCAGGCCGTTAGTGATTCCATCGGAGAGCTCACGCGCCAGAGGGCCGACGACGACGAAGGTGAGGAAGCCGGTCACCAGCAGCGTGATGAGCGGGGTCA
>ERZ772986.1440-NODE-1440-length-13500-cov-3.737449_pt1 | contig 13500 bp, 10 predicted proteins | sample MGYA00511898_ERZ772986 | MGnify/ENA primary metagenome ERZ772986 (study PRJEB29015, sample SAMEA2737934) | human oral metagenome | biome: human oral; feature: human-associated habitat; material: dental | place: China | collected 2148 ... | reverse complement strand
GGGGGCGGAACCCGCCTCTGACGGGGAGGGGGAGACGGCCCTCCACCACCGGGTCATCCGCGAGCGCGTCGCCCAGGCGCTCGCGGTCCGGGCGGCCGGGGAGGAGGAGCGCGGCGGACGGCCCTGAGGCCTGCGCGGCTGCCGGGTCGGGGCACCGGGCCCGACGGCGCCTGGACCCGTGCGCCCCAGGCGTCCTGAGCGTGAGTTAGCTTTGGGGCTGGGTGTGAGACCGTACCTGAGTGCGTCTCAGGCGCCCTGAGTGAGTTGGAAGCCCCGAACGGCCTCTGGGCTGCGTACGGCACCACGAGGCTCTCCGTGTACGCACATAATGCTTGAGCTCTAAAGAGTCTTTTTAGTACATGTTTAGACTCTTCCGAGTGGGCGCACGTGGTGCGGTACGCTCGCTGCGAGGAGGACCGCCCGTGAATGACCCGTACTTCCCCTTCCGCCCCGACCTGTGGTGGCCTGACCTGTTCGAGCCGCTGAGCCCGGCCGAGCGCGAGGAGCTCATTGAGGGCCTGGCCGTCAACTGGCACGAGGGCTGGGTGCCCAACCGCGCCGACGTCGAGGACCATCTCGCTGTAGACAGGGGTGAGCTCACCGCCTTGCAGGCGGCTCTGCGGAGCGCCGACCGCGTCTCGGCGCCTGCCGCTCGTGGCTGAGCAGTCCGGCTGGCGTGAGTACTTCTACCCCGAGACGGTCGTCGAGCATCCCGGTGGTGTCGTCCAGGGGACGCTGCGCAACCTCCTGGGTGAGCGCGACTACGAGCGCCTGGCCGCTACCGAGTACCCCCTGGCCCGCTACCGCGCCCACCAGCTGCGCCTCGACCCCGCCCTGGTCCCCAACACGCTCGACGCCGCTGAGGTGCGGGCCGTCCACGCCAGGCTGTTCCAGGACGTCTACGAGTGGGCCGGGCGCTACCGCGTAGTGGACGTCGCCAAGGAGGGCTCCGTCTTCGCGTCCCACGGAGCCGGGATCTACGCCGTCCTGACTGCCATGGCCCGCCACAACGCCCGTGTCCCCTGGGAGAGGCTGGACCGCGACGACACGGTCACCTGCGCCGCCACCACGATCGCCCTGCTCAACTACGCCCACCCCTTCCGGGAGGGCAACGGCCGCACCACCAAGGCCTTCCTGGAGCGCCTGACCGCCCTCGGCCGCTTCACCATGCGCTGGTCGGCTGTGACGCCCCGCCAGTGGAGCACGGCCTGCGCCCACGCCATGCCCGCCCCGGGCACCATGCGCACCCGTCCCGGCGAGCTGCGCCCCGCCCTGGAGCAGATTATCCAGCCCCGCGACGCGACCACCAGCTCGACCAGGGCCAGCAGGATCCCCGCCCTGGTCACGCCCCCACCCGACCAGCGGTGCCCGGGCCCCACCCGGGGCACGCCGCCGGCTACCGGGCGGCCCGGCCCCGGTGCACGTCGCACCGGCCGGGGCCCGACCCTGTAGGACGGGTGCCCCTGTCCTGGTCATCGAGTCCTGGGTGCGTGCCATGCACGCCCAGGGCCTGTCCGAGCGCGCCATCACCGAGCACGCCCGTCCCCGCCGGAGGCCGGTATAAGACCGGCCCCCACGACGTGGCATACTCAGGGGGCCTTCTCCGGCACCTCCTCCCGGAACACCCAGTGTCCTTGCCGGGGAGGCCTAGGAGCCAGGGAGGAGGTGGGGCCGTGTCCAAGCCGCGAGGCAGGAGCCGCAGGGGCAAGGGAACGGCCCGGAAGGTGAGCGAGATCCTGAACAGTATCGCTCGCCTGGTCCGGGCCGTCAGTGTCCTTGTGGATGCCCTCGGCAGGTGGCTCAGCTGAAACCGCCCGCCAGGGGACCCATCCGGTTACCGCCGGGTGGATCCCCACCATTATGTCCTACCGTGGTCACACGTGTCCATTACCCGGTCACCGGCGGACACCGGTCCGGGGCCTGCTACAGGGCCGGGCCCCGGCGGAGGCACTCGTCCGTGCTGACCGCGCCCCGCCCAGCGCCACCACCACGTGGGCCACGGGCACCACGGCCCCGTGCGATGATGGGCAGGCCTTCCTTGAGGCGGATCACCCCCGACACCTCCCGTTTGTTCGACGGGGCGTCGATCCACCGGAAGGAGGTGAGGGGACTGTGTGCCAGCGTCCGCCGCGCCACGCGGCTCCCAGGGGCCCGGGACAGCGCAGGACCCCGACGTGGTGCGAGATCGTTAGCGCGCTCGCAGCCGTCGCCGGGGTCCTGATCCGTTTGTTCGAGATCCTCGGGGCCTGAGCCCCTCGGGACCCATCCGGTTGCCGCCGGGTGGGTCCCCACCATTATGTCCCACCCTCCCACCGGTGTCCACCACCATCTACCGGTCCCATGGGGCGGCGCCCAGGGACTCGCGCACCGCCCTGCGCTCCAGGGCCTCGAAGACCGCCTCGGCCCGGGCCTCCTCGGCCAGGGCTACCCGTGCCCCGGCCAGGCGGGCGGCGTCCACCACACCCAGCCCCCCGGGGCACGACCCCAGCAGCTCGACCAGGCCCGCCACGTCCTCCACCACGCCCCATGCCTCGGCCCGCTCTACCGGCGGCACCACCACCGGCGGGCCCGACAGGACCCCCCACAGGACCCGGGACAGGACCGCGGCCCGCCCCGCACGCTCCCGGTCCTGCCCGTCCCACCCCGTGACCAGGACGGTGGCGATCAGCCCCCGCACCCACGGGCACGCCCCCGCCGCCACCAGGTCCTCATCCTCGACACCCATACCAGCCTCCTCGGAAACTCCCCGGGCCCGCCCCCACGGGCGGACACCACCATCCTCACCCACCCCGCCACCGGGCCACCACCCCCCTGTGGACAGGCCAGGCCCATGGGACCAGGCGCTCCACAGGCAGGCGGCCACCACTCGCCCCAGGACGACTCACAGGGCTACACTGCCCGGCCCCACCACCCGACGGGCGTGCGCCGCTGGCCGGGTGGGGCTGTGGCAGCGGGCCCGTCAGGTACGGGCGGCCTGGGCCCTCTCGGCGACCTCGTAGGCAATGTACCGGTGGCGAGGCAGGAGCAGGCGTGCGGGGTAGGTGCGCTCCAGGAGCTCAATGACCTGCTCGACGGAGGTGTACCCCGCGGCGTCGAACAGGCGGACGGCGTCGTCGGTGTCGCGCTGGCCGCGTCCTGAGAAGATCTTCATGGCCAGCAGGTACTCCGGTGAGGGGACCTGGACCAGGAGCGACTCGGACCTGAGGACGGTGCGTGGGGACTTGTCGGTGCCGGGCATGAACCCTTTAGCGGCATCGTTGAGCCAGTCCCTCTGGAGCCCGTGTGCCAGGGCGATGACCTCGGCGGTCTCGCGTACGACGGAGCCAGGCCTGAAGACCGCGTCCAGGTCGCGGGTGGTGCGGGTGGTGTCGTAGGCCAGGGCCATGGCCGCCCCGCCCACGACGAACAGCTGGGCCCTCTGACCCCGGGCGGCCAGGCGGTCGGACAGCTCGGTCGGGAGGGCGCGGATGTCGTCGGTGGTCAGGTCCGGCCCGGTGCGGGTGGTCATGCTCGCCCCAGGGCCCGGTGGGTAATGAACACGCCGTGGCGGCGGAAGGCTTTAGGGCCGTGGTGCGTGGCCTCGTGGCGATCCATCTCGAGCAGGTCGGGGTACCAGGTGGTGGTACGCGCGGGGTCCCCGGCCCAGGCGGGGGTCTCCCAGCCGTCGCGCTCGGCGAGGTGCTCGGCCAGGGCCGCCAGGGCGGCGTCGACCTGCTGGGCGCCGGTGGGGGCCGGTTCCTCGGCGAAGACCCGAGCGGCCTCCTGGGCCCCGCCCCAGCGCAGGGTGGAGGTGTAGTCGTCCAGGGTCTGCAGGACGCAGAAGCGCCACAGGTCGTCCAGAGTGTCGCCACGGGCCAGCATGGCCGGGCACCAGGCCGCGTTGCTGGCGGCGGTGTGGACCATACCCCGCTCGTCCGGGACGAGCCGGGGCTCAGGGGCGGTCCTGGCCAGGGCGATGAGCTCACCGACACTGAGGAACCCTCCCCGGTCACCCTCTGCCACTCCCACGATCCCCTCCTGGTGGTTACGGTCCCGACGCTCTCCTGGTCCCCGAGGGTACCCGAGGCAGAGCACCCGTCGGGGTCTCAGGACGCCGGGGTTTCTCCTAGTCCTCGAGGGCACCCGGGGCAGGGTATTGCGGGCTTCTCGGCCTGGTCCCGGGAGCGCCTGGTCCCTGAGGGTACCCGGGGCAGGGACCGCCCTCGACCAGGTCCTGGGCGCTGGCCAGGGCGTCGGTGTAGCTGGCGGGCGGGTGCGCGGAGACATAGGTGTCAGCCGCCTCCGGGGTCGTAATCGCCTCGAAGCCGGTCAGACGCCGAATATTGCGACAGCCTCGGCGGTCGGGGGAGGGATACTCGGATCGATGATGTCCTCGATGGTGATCTCATTCTCGATCGGGACCCTGAGGCGCTCTGCCAGAACAGCTCGCGTCGCCTTGGGGCCGGGGTAGCCATCGACATCGACCACGAGCGGGTAGCCCAGAGCGGCGACCTCGGGGAAGTTGTCCTCGACGTCCCACCAGGCGGTGATGTCACCGTCTCGTGTGAAGTGGCCCTCAAGGACGCTGGCGACCTGGGCGCGCGTGGGGCCGGAGCTGATGTACAGCGTGTACTCGGTGCCGGTATCCCAGTCATCGGCGTCCATGTCACTCATCACGTCTCCGGTGTAGCTCCTGGTCGTCCGGGAGGAGAACCACGACCTCGTCTACCTGGTCCCCGCTCTGGGAGAGCACAGACAAAGCACCGGATCATCCCCGCTTGCTCAAGGTCAGTGAAGCGGGGCCCATTCCCGGGCGTTCATAGATGCCTCTTCCGAGGACATCGGCCTCTTATTTCAAGGCTGGCCCAGGGGGAATCCCCGCTTCGTAGCTGATTCTACACCGGATCATCCCCGTTTGTACAGGGTTAGGCATGCGTGTCACCGTCGCGCTCGACGGCCGGGGGCCATCCCCGCGCAAGCGGGGTTAGCTCCGGGACTGGGTTGCGGCCCTGCTCCCAGCTCGGATCATCCCCGCCGCGGGGTTAGCCCCAGGGCCGTACCAGGGTCACGTAGTCGGGCGGATTATCCCAGCTCGTGCGGGGTTAGCCTTGGTAATCCTTGGGATTCCAACGGTCCTGAAGTCTATCAGACCCCGGTTTCCCTCACTGCCGACCCGGCGCCCGCTTGGCGGCACTGCGGTCGCACCACCGCCTGGCCGCGACAGATCGTGACTGCCTCGGCGGCCTGATTGGTGACCTGGCCGGGGCGGCGCCCGCCAGCCGCCCGTCGCCACCAGCCGTGGCCCGGACAGGGGTTCCCTGCTCCGCACCTGGGCCAGCCCGCCCCCAGGGCGAGCACGAGCCTGCCCCGCCCCGAACCTGGGGTGCTATGCACGGCCCCGGCGGTGGGGGGCGGACGGTTCTGTCGCAGTCTGAGGATCAGAGCCGACCCCACCCCGTCCTCACCTTTGTGCACCCAATGTCCACGCAGGTCAGGGGCCCGGGGCCCGGCACGGCAGAGAGTGCCCACCGCCCTGATCCTCAGACTGCGACACGCACACGAACCAGGCCAGCAGACAGATGGCAGACCATCCAGAAGACCGCATAGAACCACTCGAACCCACGCCACGAAAGACCAGGAACCCCCATCCCCGCAAATCAATCTCGTCCCGCTCGCACTACAGGCGAGGGAGAAGTCGCAAGAAGGGGTGTGACCTGTTTCGCTGTCGCCTGTGTCCGGTAGGTCAGGGAGGCGTACGCGCCCGGCATGACCGTGCCCTGCTCGTAGAGGATGTCGTGGCGCACCGCGGTATCTACCCGCCAGGGGCTGTGCCGTACTGTCCGGGGCGCCGCGGCCGCCGTCCCCGGGTTCCGGGTGGTGCCCCCCGTGGGGCTCGAACCCACGACCTTCGGATTAAAAGTCCGCAGCTCTGACCGACTGAGCTAGAGGGGCGTACGGGGTCGGAGGTGGGCCGACGCCGGTGCGGGCCCAGCATAGCGAGCTTGACGTAGTGCCGATAGTGGTCCGTTGGTGAGCTCACCATCCAGCCAGCAGGCTTACCACCCAGCCGGTGAGCTGGCGGCGGCTGGTGTCGGCGACCTGGGCGGCCGCGCGCTCCAGACCGTCACGCGCTCCAGACCGTCACGCGGGTGACGTCGGTATGGGAGCCCACCCTACGTGGTCTCATAAAGTGAGACGTCGTGCGAGGTGCTGTACAGGTACTCACTCCTCTAGTAGCGTGACCTGTGACCTATTCGTCGCACTACGTCGCCGCTGGTTGAGGGAGTTAATGCCATGAGAAGAGTCGTCATTGCTGCCGCTGTGGCCGTCCTGAGCGTGGTCGGATGCGTCGGTGTCGGTGCCAGCGTCGGTGTCGCAGCGGCTACGCCGACGCACTCGGACGTCGTGTCCGGCTGGTGGCAGCCCGGAGGGGAGCCCAGGCCGCGTAACTGCTGGTACGTGGACCGCTTCCACAGGGCCTGCCTGCTGGGCGACGGCGGATCGGTCCCCGCGTGAGCCTGCTGTCCCGCCTCGCCCCAGGGGCCCTGGTAGGGGCCGCGCTGCTGGCCTCCTCCTTCCTGGGCTCGAGCGTGTCGGTCTCTGTCAGGGACCGGCTGGAGGGGGTGCGGGACACTCCTGTCGATATCGTCGTGACCTCCCGGGACCCGGTGACGGTCCTGGGGGGTCACCGGTACCTGGCCCCGGACGCCTGGATGACCCAGGGGAGCGTGACCCCTGACCAGGTCCGGGCCCTGCGGGACATCCCGGGGGTGGAGGTCGCCGCCCCGGTCACCGTGGTCGACCTGGCCGACCAGGACACGGAGCAGGTCGTGAGCGCCTGGGTGCCCCGGCCCGCCGCCGACCAGGACGGCGACCACCTGCGGGCCTGGCGCGTCCAGGTCACCGTGTCGGTCACGGACGGCACTGGTACCAGGGTCTCCGCCCCCTCCACCCTCCTTCTCGCAGCCCAGGGCAGGAACATGCTCCTCGCCCCTGGCACGCGGTCCGCCATCAACCTCCTGTCAGGAGACGAGCTGGGGCAGTTGGTCCCCGTGGTCACCGACCAGGGCGTAGCCCTTGAGCCGCTGACGGCCCCGGGCCTCTCCTCGGCCGCGATGACGGACGTGAGCCGGGCATCCATCGTCGCCCTGGACCCGGCCTCCGAGGCCGCGCTCGCCAGGGCCGGCGGCGACGAGGCCCTGGTGGCCTCCATGGACTCCCTTGCCAGGGCCGCTGCTGACCCCGGTGTCTTTGTACAGTGGGCACGGGACACCTGGCGGGGGGACGACTCGGGCCCGAGGGCGGACGACCCCCTGGGCCTGGACAGTCCCTGGCTCCTGTCCTACGGGTACCCCGTGCCAGCCCTGGTCGCGGACTCGGGTCTGCCCGACATGACGGTGAGCGGGCAGGCCACCGAGCTCGACACCACCGGGACCTCCCTCACCGAGGACGACACGGACAGGGCCTACCGCTGCCCACCGGTCGCGGGTGAGGACTGCCGCTACCTGACCGAGTCCGCAGCCGACCGGCTCCTGGCCCTGCCGGGGCACGAGGTCGCCACGGTGCCCACGACGTCGCCCGCCTACTTCTGGCTCGCCCTCGCGCACCCCCTGGGGGTCGGCGCCCCGTCCCAGGTTGTGACCTACGGGACCATGTCCTACGGGGACGTCACCACCGACTCCTCAAGGACCGCCACCCGCAAAGAGCCGGCGCCCTTGTCCGCCGTCGACACCACCAGCCCCGGCGGCGGTCCCAGCCTGCGCTACACGGCCGTCGCCGGGATCACCTCCTCGGAGTGGCGGGAGGAGATCTACCGGGTCCGGGGGCTGGTCGGGGGCGCCTACCGCAAGCCGGGCATGATCTCAGCGGGCCTGTACCCGGTGACCTCAGGGTCCCTGCCGGGCACGGATCCGCTGGCGGCCTCCACCCTGAGGACCAGCCAGGGGCTGGTCGCCCAGGACATGTCGGGTACCGGGGCCGTCACCTCGCCGGCGGGCGCGGTCATCCCCGACACCGCCCTGGACGACCTGGCCCTGGACGGGACCCGGCTGCCCGCCGGCATGGTGCGCCTGCGCCTGGAGCGGCCCGACGGCGGGGCGGCCAGCGAGGACGACCTGGAGCGCGTGGCCGCCCGGGTCGCCGACATGGGCCTGACGCCGACGGTCGTGACAGGCTCCTCGCCGGTGGAGGTGTCCGTGGAGCTGACCGGTTCCATGACCGGCGCCTGGCACGGTACCGCCACCCAGCAGTGGACCGAGCTGGGGGCGGTGGCCCGCGTGGAGGCCGCCTCGTCGTGGACCACCAGGATGCTGACCGTCGTGTCAATGCTCACCTGTGGCCTGCTGGCCCTGGTCGTCGAGGGGCAGGCCTCCGCGGCGCGGGTCCTCCGGGCCCGGGTCCTGGTCCAGTCCGGCTGGTCCGGGCCCCGTCTGCGAGCCCGGCTCCTGGGCGCTCGTCTGCCCGCCCTGGCCGCCGTGCTCCTGGGCGCGGCGGCGGCCTGCGCCGTGAGCGCGACGCAGGGGACCAACCCGGTGGTCCTCGTCCTGGCCCCCGCGGTCGAGCTCGTCTACGTGCTGGGGGTGGTGGTGTGGGTCCTGTGGGACGCCGCCGCCGCCCTGCGTCCCCAGCGCACTGGGGCCCGGGGCCGGAGGGGCCTGACGGGGCGGGGTAATACCGACGCCGCCGGAAGGTCTCCGCAGGCGGGCCGGCCGCGACTGCCCGGGTGGGGGTCTCGCGCCGTCCGCGCGCGGGCCCGGCCACGGTGGAGGGTCGTCAGGAGGGTCCGGGCACCTCGCGCCGTCCGCGCGCGGGCCCGGCGGACGGTGCCGGGGCCCGTGGGCGTGGGCTACCACCTCGCAGGCGCCTCGGGTGGGCTCGCCACCGGGGCCGGCGTCGTCCTGACCGGGCTGGCGGCCGGGGCGGGCCTGACGGTCCTGTCCCAGTACACGTCCCAGGCGGGCACCTCCCAGGCCGCCGGGGTCGGCCTGTCCCTGGCCCGGTTGGCCACGACGGTGCTGGTGACCCTGACCAGCGTAGCCGCCCTGGCGCTGCTGCTCACGGGCCTGCGCGCCGTGCGCGCACCGCTCACCGGGAGGCACCAGGTCCTGGCGGCGGCCGGCTGGTCCCGCGTCGCCCGTGTCCGGGTGGAGGCCGTGTCCTGGGGGCGCCGGTACGTGCCGGTCGTGCTGCTCCTGGCCTGCCTCACCCCGGTAGTGAGTCTGTGGGTGCCTCAGGTCCCTGCCGCCGCCACCGTCCTGGCCCTGGCGGTCTGCGCCCTGGCCCTGGTCCTTACCGCCGCCGTCCACCTGCTGCCCGCCGTCAGGGCCTCGCGGCCCCAGCGCGCACCGGATAGCGGCTGGCGGCCCGGCCTGTCGCGTCAGGGACGACGCCTTTCGCAGGGACGCCTTTCGCAGGAGGATGTATGAGTGCTCACGCAGCTGATGGCGAGCTTGCCCGTCCGGCAGGGAAGGTTGCTGCAACAGGGACAGTGCCCGGTGACGGCCTCGATCCTGGGACTGGGCCCAGGTCCGGTGATGGCTCCGATCCAGGAGCTGGCCCCAATCCAGGGACTGGTCCCGGCCCAGGAGCTGGCTCTGGTTCCGATCCAGGAGCTGGTTCCGGGCCCGGTGACGGCCTCGAAGCCGGGTCCGGGGCCCAGGCCGCCTCCGCCTGCCGCCTGGAGACCGACGGCGGATCCGGGGCCCAGGCTCCCTGCTCAGGGCGGGTCCCCGGTGGCGCACGTGGTCAGGGCGACGTCGCAGACGAGGCCTCCATCTGGGCGGGCGACGTCGTCGCCTCCCTGGAGGGTGTTTCCGTCACGTACGCCACCCGGGGCTCCGCCCGCACGGTGGTCAGCTCCTACGACCTGGTCCTGCGCGCAGGCGCGGTGACCTGCCTGGCCGGTCGCACCGGCTGCGGGAAGACCAGCCTGCTGCGGGTCGTGGCCGGGTTCCTCCAGCCCAGCACTGGTAGCGTCATCTAGGCCGGGGAGCCGGTGCCCTGGCGCCGGCCCGAGCGGGTCGCCGCCGCCCGAGCCGGGTTCCTGGGCTACGCCGGGCAGGACAGTCCCGTCCTGCCCGGGCTGAGTGTCCTGGGGAACATCCTCCTGGGCTGCCCACCAGGCCGTGCCTCCCGCGCCGTGCGGGCCGGCCTCAGGCAGCGGGCCGTCGACCTGGCTGAGGAGCTCGACCTCCACGAGGTCCTGGACCAGGACGCGGCCACGCTCTCCGGCGGTGAGCGTCAGAGGACCGCCGTGGCCCGGGCCCTGGTCGGCGCCCCGCGGCTGCTGTGCCTGGACGAGCCCACCGCCGCCCTTGACGAGGAGACCGCCCGTCATCTCGTCGCCCTCCTGCGGGCGCAGGCCGGTCGGGGCGCGGCGGTCCTGGTCACCTCCCACGACCCGCTCGTCCTGGAGGTCGCCGACGAGCTCCACCACCTCACGCCCCGGCCTGCTGTGCCCGGCCCCTCCCCGACCGCACCCACCTGACGGGCCACCACCTGCCCCGGCCGGCTGGAGCACTGACCCGGCGGGCCTGGTATCGCTCGCACGCACCGAGGGCCCGCACGCAGCGGTGCCAGTGACCTACGTCCCGCGGCCTGTGGTGTGGGCGCCCAGGTCGATAGGGTAGGCTCACGTCCACCATCCAGAGCGGCCGAGAGACCTGGCTCCATGACGCCGCAGCAACCCGGTACGCGGGTGCTTCAGCCAGGACCGATGGAGAGATCATGACGTCACCAGCACCGACCCGCCCCACGCTGAGCCTGGAGCTCTTCCCGCCGCGCTCCTCGGCGGCCTGGGGGCGCATTGACCGGCTCCTGGCCACCGCCCCGGACTTCGTGTCGGTGACCTACCGCCCCCGTTTCCTCGCCCCGGGCGGGGCAGGGGAGGGGGTCGACGCCGCCCCTGCCCGCCCGGACACCGCTTCCGCCGGCCCCCAGCCGGACCCCGCCGCTGGGCCCCAGCTGGCCCCCGCTCCTGCGGACCCCGTCCCCCGCGTCCGCGTCGTCAGGGAGCGCAATGCCGCCGAGGACGTCGCCGCCCACGTCATCTCCTCCTCCCAGGTGCCTCTCATGGCGCACCTGACCTGCATTGGCTACACCCGGCGTGACACCGTCGAGATCGTCTCCCACTTCCTGGCCATGGGCGTGCGCCGCTTCCTGGCCCTGCGCGGTGACCCGCCCCCCGGCTTCTCCCCCCAGGACGTCCACGGTGAGCTGCGCTACGCCACCGACCTGGTCCAGGTCATCCGCGAGGTCGAGGCCAGTTACTTCGGTGACGACCGCCGCCACGTCACCATCGCGGTGGCCGCCTACCCGGCCGCCGCCGACCACCTCCGGGAGGTCGAGGTCCTGGCCGCCAAGCAGGCCGCCGGGGCCGACCTGGCCATCACCCAGGTCTTCTACGAGCCCGAGGACTACGTGGCCCTGGTCCGCGCCTGCACCTACGCCGGGGTGACCATCCCCATCCTGCCCGGCGTCATCCCCCTGACGGACCTGACCCGTCTGACCCGCCTGGAGTCCCTCACCGGCGTCGCAGTGCCCCGCAGGCTGCGCGACTCCCTGTCCACCGCGACCGGGGCCTCCCTGGTGGCCCGCGGCGTGGACGCCACCCTGGGGCTGTCAACCGCGCTCCTGGAGGCTGGCGCCCCCGGACTGCACCTGTACACCTTCAACCGCACCCGACCCGCCCTGGACATTATCAGCCATCTGCGACTGGGGCGGATCCTCGACGGCGCCGCCCCGGACCGGGAGGTGCGTGACGCCGTCGACCGCGGCTACCTCCAGGCCACGCCCGGCCGCGGCCCCTCCTTCCTGCGCCGCGGGGGCCGGGCCGCCGCGGGCGCGCCCCTCCAGCCAGCCCAGCCACACACCACCGAGACCACCATCAAGGAGAACGCATGAGCGCCGCCCCCGACCAGCCCACGTCCGGCTCCCTGCCCCCCCTGCCGGGGGCCACGATCCTGGGCTACCCGCGTATTGGCGCTGACCGGGAGCTCAAGAAGGCCCTGGAGTCGGCCTGGCGCGGCTCCACCACCCTGGCTGACCTGCGTGCCTCCGCCGCCGACCTGCGTGCGGCCACCCGTTCGCACCTGGCCGCCCTGGGCCTGGGCGGGCCCGCCTCCGTACCGGCCGACTTCACCTACTACGACCAGGTCCACCAGGTCACCACCGCCCTGGGGGCCGTCCCCGAGCGCTTTGCCGACCTGCGCGGCACCGCCGGCCAGGGCTTCCCCGGACTGGGCCTGGAGGAGTACTTCACCGTGGCCCGCGGCGAGGGCGAGCGCGCCGCCGCCGAGATGACCAAGTGGCTGGACTCCAACTACCACTACCTGGTGCCCGAGCTGGACGAGACCACCCCGGTGCGCTACGCCCTCGGCTTCGGCGCCGTGGACCCCACCGACGGCCCGGTGGCCCAGGTCCTGGAGGCCGCCCGCGCCGGGACGGACGTGCGGCCCGTGGTGGTGGGCCCCGTCACCTACCTCCTCCTGGCCAAGGCCTCCGACGCCGCCGGCCGGGACTTCCACCCCCTGGACCGCCTGGGTGACGTCCTGGACGCCTACGCCCACCTCCTGGTCGACCTGTGGGCCGCGGGCGCCACCTGGGTCCAGCTCGACGAGCCCGCCCTGGCCTGCGACGCCTGGGACGTGCCGGAGGAGCGGATCCTCGCAGCCGTCCACCAGGCCTACACGCTTCTGTCCGCCGTGACCGAGCGCCCCCGGATCCTCGTGGCCGGCACCTACGGCCCGCTCGGCGCGGCCCTGCCCGTCCTGGGCGCCACCGGGGTGGAGGCCGTCGGCCTGGACCTGGTGGCCGGCCGCCTGCCCGACGCCGAGGACCTGGCCACCCTGGAGGGTAAGACCGTGGTGGCCGGGGTGGTCTCGGGGCGCAATATCTGGCGCACCGACCTCAGCGCCGCGCTGTCCACCCTGGAGGCGCTGCGTGACGCGCTGCCCGCGGGCACGCCCGTCACCGTAGCCACCTCCACCTCCCTCCAGCACGTGCCCCACGACGTGGGGCGTGAGACCGGCATCGACCCCGAGATCCGCTCCTGGCTGGCCTTCGCCGACCAGAAGGTGGGCGAGGTCCTCACCCTGGCCAGGGGCCTGGCCCAGGGGCGCGAGGCGGTCGCCGACGAGCTGGCCCGCGACGCGGAGCTGCGGGCCCGGCGTGCCGCTCACCCCGGCGTGCGCCGGGACGAGGTGCGCGACGCCGTGGCCTCCGTCACCCAGGCCGACCGCACCCGGGCCCCCTACCCCGAGCGCAAGACCGCCCAGGACGCGCGGCTGGGCCTGCCGCTCATCCCCACCACCACCATCGGCTCCTTCCCGCAGACCGCCGAGATCCGCAGGGTCCGGGCCGCCTGGCGCAGGGGGCAGACCAACGACGCCGCCTACGACGCCGCCATGCGCGCCGAGATCGCCCGCGTGGTGGCGCTCCAGGAGGAGATCGGCCTGGACGTGCTGGTGCACGGCGAGGCCGAGCGCAACGACATGGTCCAGTACTTCGCCGAGCTTCTCGACG
>ERZ772986.1438-NODE-1438-length-13505-cov-3.650929_pt1 | contig 13505 bp, 10 predicted proteins | sample MGYA00511898_ERZ772986 | MGnify/ENA primary metagenome ERZ772986 (study PRJEB29015, sample SAMEA2737934) | human oral metagenome | biome: human oral; feature: human-associated habitat; material: dental | place: China | collected 2148 ... | reverse complement strand
GAAAGCGACCCACCTGCATCGAACGCTCATAGGCATTAGGAAAGGGCGACCAACATGAGCATAGCACCAGAAATCCAAAGGAAAATAATAATATCTTCATACAAATTATTTTATTGCCTTTTGGAGATTGCAACACAATCTCCAAAAGGCAGGTTTCACACTACCAAAGACTTAATGGCGAATTATGCCCGAAAGAAGAATATGGGCCTCGATATAATTCCTCGCCGAAAGGGAAGAAGTGGAGCATGGCGTATTCCATGCCCCACAACTAATACAGATTCCTTAGCCTTAAAGTTAAGCTCTTACAGATAGTGTTGGGTGAGAGCTAATGCTCTAAGAGCAAAGGCAAGTGCATACTCACCACCGTTTGACCTATTTACCCATTGGGATGTCTTCGAACTTATCCGTGCTGCTGGGTAATGAGAATATCTCTGGTTCACCGCCTTTCCATAAGTCTAACTCACAGAGGCACCCGTCATCATCAGCAAGAAGATACGCTGCGACACCTTTATTATCGGCATCGTAAAACATGCAATCAGAAATAACATGGCTAGGTTTGTACTTCACCGGTTCTCCGTTATTCATCGCGATTGCAATCGGCCCGATCCCCTCTTCCGTAATAGGTTCTACCCATATACCTTGTTGCCAATCGGGCTCTAATGTATATTGAGCTTTTTGTGCTAAATACTCTATTAGTATCAACTCTTCGGGAGTTGGCCGTCTGATGCGTTCGTTGTCTTCCATTTGCTGTTTGTTTTTTAGTTTAACCAAACACGTGAGTTTTCAGAAACCTTTGACAAGTCATTCGCTTTTACTTGTAGTCATTTGACTACTTTAGTGGAACAATAGCACCATCTCTTCTAAATACAATAGGTAATCGCTTTTGGACTAGCTTATTCTTGCAGAAACGTAGTTCCATCCAAGGAACGTCGTTATTCCACGAGGTATGCAAGGTCCGCCCCGTTTCCAACAGTCCATATTCCTCAGGAAAATATTTCCGAGTAATATCCTTATGGAATTGTCCATCTGTAGCAACTACACCGTGACCATATTCTGGTAGGTAGAAAAGTACGTCTCTATTGTTTACTTTTGCAAGTGACACGGGGCAATCTTGTAGGTTCCATGTGTCTAGGGATACCGATATTGAGAATTGAGTGACAGTATCATTCAGAGGCCTTTCAAATACCGTCAATAGATAATTATTTGTCGACACAAGTCGCATCAAAGAAGAATCACAGTCTGATATGGTTGTACGCAACAACGAATCATACTCGACTATTGCACTTCGCAAGTCTTCGTTCTTTATTTCCAGATTCGGCTGTAGAACCCGTTCATTCGTACAGTTATACAAAAAGGACACCAAGACTGTTGAAGTCACAAATAAAAAGTTTTTGCTATGCATAAATCCTAAAAATTAAAAATTAGCTGTGGATAAACAAGACCATTCCCACTTGTGCTTACTCTATAAACTCCTGCTCCAACTCCATTACTAGATTTAATAACTATGATGTCAATGGTTTGAGCAAAATCCGAGGCCAATTTAAAATCACTTTCAGAAAGGCTCAATGGATTATCGGGAGTGAGATTTCCATGTACAAAAGGATGAGTATGAACAAGCCCAGTCACTCTTACTAGGTGTCCATTAATATCCGCATATATATTTCCATCCTTTTTAACAAAATAATTATGTGATGTTTTAAAATCATTTCCCTTCTCTTTGAAAACAAGAACTTCACCGTTTTCTAAATATGCCGCACTTAATTCATATTTCGTTTTTAACGAACGTGATCTCATATAATTGTATGCCCGTGTACGCGCGTTTTTACCACGGAAAAGTAATCCTCGATTAATTGGATCATGTTGTTTGTGGTTTAACAGTCCAATCATTAACCCCTTCATAGCTCCTTGCAAGAAGTCGCCGCCAGTAGCCCATGCGGCGACGCCGCCCATCGCGGTTGTAGAGGCAATCATAAGCCCTGTGTTCATCTTTACGCCTTCCGCATACGAACCAATGCCCGAGGCCAGTGCGCCCGAGGCGAAACCAGAAATGAAGTTGCCCCCTTCTAAAGCTGTTGTCACGCCACTGGATAGGCCATGCGCACCTGCACGTAACAGTTCGCTGCCAACTGTTGTAGCCATTCCTTTGAAAGCCTCTCCTATTCCGTAGGTTGCAACAGAAGACAGCAGACTTATCGCGCCAGCTTTCCATACACTCTGCCCGTTGAACGAAGCCTGCATCATGCTGCTAGCCAAGTTGAATACAGCAAAGGCTATCACCGCATCGTCTATGCCGAATAGTTCTCCACTCGGGTCGGTATACTTCAACGGATTGTTAAGACAATAGCTGTAACGATTAAAGTTTTGGCTATTGTCAGGCATCTGCACATAGTTATCGGGACTAAAGAAACGGCCGATAACAGGATCGTACAGGCGACCGTTCATGTTGATTATGTCATATTCGTTGAGCATCTCATGACCTGTATAGCCACGATACAGCCTGATGTCGTTTTGCGTAATGGTTTGTTTACCCCACGCATCGTAAGAAGCATCGAACACTTTCCGTCCTTCTTCATCGAACACAGAAAGTATGCTGCCAAGGTTATCGGTAAAGGCAAGATAAGGCTTGAACAAACCATCCCTTATCACAATTACGTTGCCATCGAGGTAATAATATCCGCGTGTATCACCATTCTCGTAAACTTCTTCGTAGTCGCTGGCATAGATGGTGGAACGCACAAGCTTGTTGTCGCGGTACAAATCCGAATACCAACGCTCTTGCTCAGGCCCATAGAAGAAACGTGTTGATAAACCTTTAACAGAATCAGTAATCATATCAACTTTGCCATACTCATTATAAGTTGTGGTAAGCAGGTCGCTAGGAATCGCCGCAATTGGATTGTCCACCTCGGTAACGGCATGCGGCCTTACACTTGCATCATAACTATAATTGCCCACACCTGTTTTAAATAACACATTGCCATTAGGGGCGTAATCTATTTTCATCATTCCGCCTTGGCTTGGCTTATACGAAATCAGACGGTCAAGGTTGTCGTAACCGAATTCTTCCTTGGAGCTGTTGTTTCTGCGGCGAGACAACAAATTGCCTGTTGCTTTATCATATTCCGAAGTAAACTCTTCAAGCGTTGAGTTTCCGTTTGTTAATTTCAGATTGGTTTCAAAACCATCTTTGTCTCGTACGCTTGTAGAAACTAACTTGCCCAAGAACGAAAAGCGGTTTACAAGCCCATCATAGTCCTCCTGTTTATAAACGATGTCACCATTTACCTCAACTTGGGTTTTAAATCCGTTGAGATCATACTGGTAGTTCACCTCTAAATTACCAGGATATATAACCTGAGACAGTTGGTTTTTGTCGTTATATGTATACTCAAACTTGTATGCCTTTTCGTGTCCCCTAATGTCTCGTTTCTCAGAAACCATTCGGCCGAGCTTATCGTATTGATACTGAATATAACAACGATCTGTGCTCATTCCCAGTACAAGGGGCTTACCATTGACGTACGTGCCGTAGGATGTAGTTGTCAAACGACCTCCAATGTCTACAAGAACCAGGAGTCCTCGTTCGTCGAATTGGTAAGAAGTCTTTATCCCCTTGCCATCTGTTTGAGCAAGCAGCGTTCCGTCTGCAGCATAGGTATAGGTCGAAGTCCCTGCATCGGGGTCGGCAAGCGAGGTTTGGTTGCCAGCTGCATCGTAAGTCATGCGTACGCTAGAGCCGTGCGCCGTTACATTGGCAGGTTTGCCCACAGAAGCATATTTGTAGGTGACGATGCCCGACGGGTCTTCCACCTTAACCACATTGCCCCACGCATCAAAAGTCTTCGTTACGCTCTGGCCTGTCTCAGCAATCGTAGAGGTTACAGTACGGTTGCCGTAAGTGTATGTGGTGGTTTTACCCGAGCTCAGCACTTCTTTCACAAGTCGTCCACGACCGTCGTAAGTGAGAACTTGTTTCGTTGTAAGTTTGCCAGTAGCCTTTTCAATCTTTGAAACCAGTCCTTTAGTATTGTAGGTTGTCTTGTTATTGATATCTACACCTTTCGGCCCAACCGACTTTTTGCTGAGTTCACGCCCTTTCTGGTCATAGCATGTCAGCACTGTCGGTGCACCGTCAGAAACCACCTCGATATCGTATTGTTCCGTTGAGAATGGGGATGTCCATCTGCGTTCAACTTTTGTCTTTGTCCCATCCGCTGCCACAACCTGCGTTTCCTGTCCCCATCCATCGTAAGTGTGCGTTGTGGTGAGTGGTTCTGCGGAGTTTGTTATATCCGTTTGCGTGAGTAGGTTTCCCCATTCATCGTAGGCGAAGGTGTTCACCGAAGTCTCAGGCGTGGTGAACGTCTTAACAACAAGGCGTCCATCGTTGTCATACTCAAAGTGCTTTGTTATGGGTTTCACCCCTTTGCCCGTGGTAACCGTGGTAAGGATGTTGCCTTGTGCGTTGTATGTGTTGGTGGTTGTCAAAGCCATTTCTGTTCCATAATTTTCCGTTGTGGAGAGAATGTTGCCATTATCGTCATACTTGTACGAGGTTGTTGTGCTAAATGGCGAAGGGTCGTCCTTATGCTTTTGGGTCTTGGTCATGGTTGTGGGCAACCATTGCGCCTGTTTCTTCACATAACCGCCGTACGTCACCCTGCGGTACATGTTGTCGCCATCATTCTCAACCACCTCTTCCACGGGTACGCCTTTCCCATTGTCGTAGGCCGAGCGTGTTATGGTGCGGTTTCCGTCCATGTCCGTTGCCTCTTGCTTGGAAATATAGGCAAAGTAATTACCTTTGTCCTGGCCGACGATTGTGGTTGTAGACAAAGCGGTGGCTGCACAACCGCCTTGCTCCACAACTGTCTTCGTTTCTGTGGGTAGCCACCTGGTTTCATCCCACTTGGTTGTCTCAGTAGAAGTCTTGATGCCTAGTGAGGTGTTTGTACTTGTCACCTTGTTGAAACCAAGCATACCTCTCCCCGCGATATGCAATCGCAAATCTTCGTAGCCATATTCGGTATAGTAGTACCCCGCACTTCCGTCGTTTGCATACACGTATCGTACAACAGCTATCGGCAGTGCATAGGTGTTAACAGGGTAATGGTTGGCGATGGTGCGTTTATACACGATAGGGTTCGTGGCGTAGGCATACAAGATGCTATGAGAAGTTCCCATTCCGTCTTCCATATTTGTCACACGTCCGGCATTGGCTTTCTCACCATAGTTGCAGTAAACGTGTATTGTTCCATTAAATCCGTCGTCTCCGCTGGTTAGCTTGCTGCCGTAGTTTGCCAGTTCCATTTGCCCGTCGCCATCGAAGTCGCCAAGGAAAATCTTATTCTCCAAAGCATCGTCTTCTCTTCCTTTAGATGCGGCGTCGTTGAGAGCGAATCCATTCCCCGTAGAGCGATACCACCGTACTTCGGTAGTGGTGAATTCCGTTTTGAATCTAGGGAATCCCCTGTGCCTGTATCTGGCCTTGCACACCATCACGTCTGTTAGCCCATCGCGGTCCATGTCCCATGCCAAGAGTACAAATTTGTCATCGTCAAGCGTAGTGCCTTGATCTGCGAAACCCATGTTTGCAACGCTGCCGATGCGGAATGAGCCCTCGCCTTCGTTGTAGACCACCCAAAGTTGTTCGTCACCGCCACCGCGGTTATACACAAAGTCGATAAGACCATCCCCATTGAAGTCGCCTTGCTGAATACGCCATCGGTTGCACAGGTTTGTTCCTTCGGCCGTCTTTGTTTCAACAAATTTCTCATCCGTGGGTTTTCCACCCGCATTGAAGTAAATCTTATAGCCATTGGCGTAAAGGAAAATTAGGTCTTGTAGTCCATCGTTGTTGTAATCACCCACAAACATTTTCTCAGGGTTTTGTGGTAGGCGCAACTTATACTCCCGATGGTCCAGTTTATCCCCATCCATATATTTTATGATGGTACAAGGTAATAGCCATCCTTTTGCCTTTGTTCCACACACACCACATCATCCTTTCCGTTTCCGTCTGTGTCGAAAGGAACAAGAAGCGGCACAGCATCTGCGGCCTTCAACCCCATGCCGATTTCTTTCACGTTCCATGTGTTGCCATTTGTAACATCGTTCCCCGAGATGAACTGGAACCTGACGTTATTCCAGTAGCCTTCCACCTTGTCTTGATAAGGTATTAGCAAGTCGTTATAGCCGTCACCGTCGAAGTCCATCACCGATGCCCCACCCATTGTCGTCTTGATGTCGCCCAAGGAAATGTTTGCAGGCAAGGAGAAGACTAGCGGCTTTTCATAAGAGACGTTGCCGTTTGGGGAAACCTTGCTGCGGCTGACATAAACATAGGTATTGTAATGTGAGTGGGTGGTGCCATAACCCTGCCAGTCAATAACCTCTACCGGCGCCACTCTGATGATGTCGCTTACACCGTCGCCGTTGAGGTCGGTGGCAAAGAAACCCTTATCGGACTCTTTCACATACCACCTGTCGTCGTTCGTGCTCACGTCCATTTGGAGAGGATATGCATTGCCTTTTGGCAAGAAGCTCCAATTCAGCTTCACAGGAGGGTATTTCTCACCCTTGCCGTTCTCTTCGCTTACTTGCACAAGTCGTGTCCATTTGGTCTGGCTCGCGTCTGAATGATCATCGTAAGTTAACGAATACTTTCTGAAGACCTCATTCTCTCTTAATATTGTTATGGATGATAAGTAATTCTCCATAATTTCTTGATGCCCATTCATGGCAACCCATCGTGAATTATTTCCAAGTTTCTTGTACGAGAAAAGTGCTCTGTTTCTATAATGTCCTTTTCTTGTATCTTTCACATGCCCATATACCACAGACACAAGTCTAGGGTTTTTGTCTCTTGATTCATAACCATACTCCACCACATTGCCATGTACATCTTGTACATAAGTGAGATACCATGCCATATAGCCATCTCCAAAGTCTTGTCCTTTTCCCCAGTCATGCAATGTGGCATGTTCATATTTCCCATATTCACATATTGTGCCATTCTGCATTATCACCTTAAAGCATCCTTTGCCATGAAAGTAGTCTGGTGCAAAATTATACTGCAATACTTTCGTAAAAGGATTACCCTCCACCGTATATACCACGCAAGAATCTTCCATCTTACCCGATTGGTATATCAGGCGTTTACCATCTAAGTAGAGGTTATCGCTTGCGTTGAACTCTACTCCTTGTTGTTTGCCGTCATGAAAGAGGTCCTTATTCCCGCGAGTGATTACCGAGATACCGCTGATGTTCACGCCATACCCAGCCAGACCATACCCTGCGAACTGACTATTGTAGGTTAAGCTTATTTTGGGCGTAAGCGGGCCTGCATCAGGAACGTCTATCTTGATGTCGTAAATGGCAGCACCCGAATTGGAAACGTTGAACGAACAAGTAGGTGTGCCAACAATGTACATGTCGTTTGCTGGGACTTCATCAGGCGGGATAACCGGCAGTATGCGAGAAGAGTCATTTTGTCCAGGGCATGTACCTCCTCCATGAGGTGGTATACACATTTGTTCAACGTAGGTATTTCGCCGTTGCGTTTCGACACTTCTTGTGCCAAGTTTGCCAAAGGTAAAGATGCTAGGCAAAGCGTTATGAGATAAAAACTTCGCATAGTTAAATTGTTTAGGTGTTGAAAATAAATTCATGTTCAGACTGTTGAGAGATTTTACGTATGCATCACGTAAGCCTCATCGCTTCACGATCTTCTATGCCGAGGTGTTATCGCCCACCACGGTCTTCACCAGATATACGCCATCAGCACAATGCGTAATGCTGATTTCGTTTGTTCCGACAACTGCTGTCCCACGATAAACCAATGCGCCAGCGGCTGAATACACATAGAGCTCGCAACTACTGCCATTTGGTAACATAGGGACGTTTACACGGATAATGCCTTGGGCATAGCTATGCGTTACCCCTTCCATGCTTACAGGCATCCGTTCGTTTGCAGATTGGGTTTGCGCCTTAGCTTGTGCAACTTTTGATTTGGGTACTACGGCTTCGCGCGCCACCCTGTTTCCAGCAGCGTCGTAGCTGAACTTAATCTTGTGTTGGGCGGCTACCAACAGCGATGTCGCAAAGGCGACAATTGTAAGAAAAGCCTTTTTCATAATTCTTTCATCGTCCACTTTCGGTTAATAAACCCTTCATTGGAGTGAGTGGGCATGCGCTCCAAGGGTTGAGTGCACAAAAAGGTATGCACGCCATAGCTAGTAAAGTAACGAAGACAATTTGCCACTGAGGCGAATAGCAACTCCCCAATGGTCGGCAGTATCCGCCGCAAATTTACAAAAAAACACAAAACGCGCAAACATTTATCGATATTTTTTTGAATAAGCACTAAAAGATAAAATGCACACAGCTGACTTTTCCCCCTGAAACTCTACCGTGCCTCCCTTCATTGCAAAAACCATCATGCTAAAATTAACGCACAAATATGGTCATCATTATCGAAAACCAGGCATAGAACAGGGTGAAAAATCACAACAAGTGAGTATTGCCGAAAAAAGAAGTTATTGTTACTTTTGCGGCGTTATAACAGATTAGATTTCATAAAATACAAGTACAATGAAAATCAGAACAACCATCAGGGCACTTGTTATTGCATCTGCCTTGTTCTTCGGTAGTGCGTGGGGCATGGCTGCTAACCACGTTAAAGTGAGCGGCAAGTCGGGTGAGAGCGTGTTCTTCGCACTGGCCGACAAGCCTACGGTGACTTTTACTACCAACAAGTTGGTAATAACGGCAGGCAAACAAACCGTTGAATACCCACTGAACGAGTTCCGTTCATTCGAGTTCGCCGACCCTTCTTCTACGGGCATCAGCACCGCTCCCTCGCCAAACGAGAGCCAAGCCGTGTTCAGTTTCGGCCAATCGGTTCACGGCGAAGGCCTGCAACCAGGCTCGCGCGTGTCGATATTCAATGTTTCGGGGCAGCTAGTTGTATCGGCAACAGTCAACTCCGACGGCTCGGTAGACCTACCTTTGAACGGCCAAACGGGCGTTTTCATCGTTAAATCCACATCAAGAACCTTCAAATTCATTCAGAAATGAAATATCTCTTTACACTTGTTTTCGCCATACTGGCGGGCGTAGCCACTACCAAGGCACAAACAGTAACCATCACCAAGTCCGACGGTTCTACCGTTACATATAAGGCCAGCGAGATTAAGAACATACAATTTACCAACGAAGAGTCGCAGGTAAAGCCCATCCACACCTTTACAGGCTACATCGTTGTCAACTCGCCCATGTTCATGGACACCTATTATGGCGAGGAAGCCAAGATGGAAATATTTGCACAAGGTAAGAAATCCATCTGCAAATTCACCGACGCCAAATGGGGAACAGGCACTTTCGAAGTTACACTCAACGATGGCGAAATAAGAGGTTCGGGCAAGATAAGTGTTGCCGACCCACATAAGGCAGGCCAAACCAAGGAATACGAAGCACTCATCTCGGGTCCCATGGCCGCCGTTAACATTTCCATAAAAGGCCTGATGGGCGGAACAACCATTAAATGGAGAAATGGGAAAGCTCCAGAAAAGGTTAAACTATCTGGCACATACTTGGGTGACAACTCCGTATCGGTGACGGGACTAACGTACGTAGCAAAGAACACAGGCTACAGCTTCTGGGTGAACGACGACGGCACATACACGATTATGGTTCTTGGCCAAAAGCTTGAAGGTACGCTTATGGGCGACTTAACCTTAGGTGCGTACACCATCAACAACCTTGTCTACGATAAGAAAACCGAAACGTTCAGCAAAGACTATTCGAATGATGGCTTGAAACTCAAGTTTAAGAAGGGAGCGGAAACGGAATATAAAGAATACCTACTGACCAAGGCCACCATCAAAGCAACCTTTGGCAAAGACGGCAGCCTGAAGGTAGAAAACAATTTCACTGCCGGCCACATGCCGTTCCCACTCCAAGGCGTGTTCAACGGTAAGATTTACAAAATGTAAAGCCGCCGTACAAGCTTTTATCCCTAGCAAGGCAGTAGAGATTATAAGGGAGAGACACAGCAAACCGCCTTGGGCTTGTGGCGTGTCTTCCCATCCCAATCTTCGTAGTGGGCACGCCTGGACCATTTGCCAGGCGTGCCTCTTAAAAAGTTCACCTCATAGCCTCAAAAACCCATGCACTCCATCATCAAACTGGCCTACAAACTAAGTATGGGTACGCTCATAGCCTTGGTTTCAGCCTGCACAGGACTGTTCGACGGCATCTACGACTCGCCCGACAAAGCTCCGAAAATAAATGCCAACCAGCTGGCAATAGACGCAAGCGATTGGCATAATTGGTATTACATCGACTTCGACTCGCTGCAAATGCTGGCCGAAGCAGGCGATGCAGATGCCTTTCTGCATGCCCGAACCCACTTCACGCCCTATCCCATCCCAACAATCAAAGACGAAACACAGGCAAATAACCAAACAGGCATCTACACGTATTGGTTCGACGTGTTTGGAAAAGGCTTATCACACAACGAAAAAAGAGACTTTAAACCCACTGCCAAGCAGCCCGAACCACCTGCATGGAGCATCGCCATACACCGCGACAACGTGCGAACCAACGGCGGAGCGGTGCTAGAAACCAACTATACGTCGATGAGTCAGCTACCCGAAAGCAGCGCACAGTTTATGGGAGCAACCTTCAAACCCGACGAATGGACCACCAACGAGGTTTGGGTAGACCAGTCGCAGATGGCCAACAGCCTCATTGGATGTCAAGGCATTCACATCAACCGCGTGCTATCTTCTTGGCTACGCCTCGACATTCCCCCCATGCCACCCGCATTCAAGCATAACAATCGGGTGTTTGTGGTGAAACTTAACAACGGAAAGTTTGTGGCCCTGCAACTAGAAAGCTATATCAATCCCACAACCGGCACCAAATGTTATCTCATCATTAATTATAGGTATCCCTATTAGAAGTTGACGAGTTGATAGGCGAAGCCATCTTTTCACCACATAAGGAGTTATGGAGTTAAGGAGTTAAGCCAAATGCCTAGGGGCGGTAGCCACTTTTTCACCATTAGGAGTTATGGAGTTAAGGAGTTAAGCCAAATGCCTAGGGGGCGTTAGCCATCTTTTCTCCATTAGGAGTTAAGGAGTTAAGCCAAATGCCTAGGTGGCGGTAGCCACCTTTTCACCATAAGGAGTTAAGGAGTTATGGAGTTAAGCCAAATGCCTAGGGGGCGGTAGCCATCTTTTCTCCATTAGGAGTTATGGAGTTAAGCCAATAGCTCAGAAAATAAGGAGTTAAGCCAAACGAATAGGTGGCGTTAGCCATTTTTTCACCTTTTCACCTTTTCACTTTTTCACCCTTTACAAGTCAACTTCACATCAAAGTTACGCTCATGTTTCACCGCACATTCATCTTTTTATCCCTCATCATATCGCACATAACGGCCAACGCAGCACTTCCCGCCGACACGCTTAACCGCACCATCGACCTCGAACAGGTGGTGGTAACCGGCACGCGAAGTCCGAAACTGTTGGCAAGCACGCCCGTTCTAACGCGCGTCATCACACGAAAAGACATCGAAAAGACCGATGCCACGAACCTGCGCGACCTACTTCAAACCTCCATGCCTGGCATTGAGTTCTCGTATGCCATGAACCAACAAACCCATATTAACTTTGCAGGGTTCGGCGGACAAAGCTTACTGATACTCGTTGACGGCGAACGGCTGGCAGGAGAAACGATGGACGACGTTGACTTTACCCGCTTGAGCATGGATAACGTTGAAAGGATAGAGATTGTTCGCGGTGCAGCCTCGGCCCTTTATGGCTCTAACGCCGCAGGTGGCGTTATCAACATCATCACACGCAACGCCACACAGCCTTTTAAACTAAACCTCAATGCGCGTGTTGCACGTCACAACGATTGGCGACAAGGCCTGAGCATGCAACTGAAAAAGGGTAAATGGGCCAACACCCTAGCACTTACCCACACTTCGATAGACAACTACAACGTAACCAACGGCCCTTCGCCCATATCGCGTGTTGTCACTACCATCTACGGCGACAATACGTGGAACGCCAACAACCAGTTATCCTTCAATCCTGTGCGCGAACTGAAACTGACTGGCCGTGCTGGCTATTTTTTCCGCGAAACAACCCGAACGATAGACACACCCGAACGTTATCGCGACTTTTCTGGCGGATTGCGCGCACTATGGCAACCATCCGACAAGCAACACCTAGAACTCTCCTACTCGTTCGACCAATACGACAAGTCGACCTATCTACAACAGTATCGTCTCGACCTTCGCTCTTACTCGAACGTACAAAACGCCTTCCGCCTGCTCTACACCCTCAACTTACGGCAAGGCGACGTGCTTTCTCTGGGTGCCGACTGGATGCACGATTGGCTGTTAAACCCCAACCTCGAAGGGCGAACGCGCAAACAACGTTCGTGCGACGTCTTCGCACAATACGACCTTAACCTCGGCAAGGCGTGGGAAGTGGTTGGCGCACTACGACTTGACCACTTTTCCGACCACGCCATCACGCGCCTAACGCCCAAAATCAGTCTTCGTAACACGCCCCTACCCCATTTAAACCTGCGCTTGGGCTACGGTATGGGTTTCCGTTCGCCCACACTCAAAGAGAAATATTACAACTTCGACATGGCCGGCATTTGGCTTGTAACGGGCAATGCCAACCTTAAACCCGAAGTTAGCCACAACTTTAACCTCTCGGCTGAATACACGCGCCTGCATTATAACTTCACGTTGAGCGGTCATTATAATCTGGTGAGCGACAAAATAGCCACAGGCGCGCCTTTCTTCGCCAGCCCTTCAGAGCCTCTCCCCCATCTTCCTTACATCAATTTGGCGCGATATGCGGTGCTGGGCTTTGAGGCCACAGTGAAAGGAAAGTGGCAAAACGGCATGTCGGCACAGCTTTCGTACTGCTTTACACACGAACGCTTGCCCAAGGATAAGGACGGAAAACAACTGAACAACCAATATCAGCCTGCCCGAAAACATACCTTCACTGCACATTGGGACTATTCGCACCGCTTTAATAAGACCTACCAACTGGCTTTTAACATAGACGGACGTGCGCTTTCGCCCGTAGACAATCTGGAATATGTAGACTATTACGACCTGTCTAAGGGCACCAACACCATTCATTATCCTGCCTACACGCTGTGGAAGGTGTCTGCCGTGCAGCAAATCGGCAGCATATTCACGCTCACACTTTCGGTAGACAACGTGCTAAACTATCGCCCCCAGTACCATTACCTTAACTCGCCACTCACCGATGGAGCTAATTTTATGGTGGGAGCAGCAATCAACCTTTAAAGGGGGAAAGGTGCTTTTAAAGGTGAAAGGGTGAAAAGGTGAAAAGGTGAAAAAATGGCTTTTAAAGGTGAAAGGGTGAAAAGGTGAAAAGGTGAAAAAATGGCTTTTAAAGGTGAAAGGGTGAAAAGGTGAAAAGGTGAAAAAATGGCTTTTAAAG
>ERZ772986.1434-NODE-1434-length-13519-cov-3.643939_pt1 | contig 13519 bp, 21 predicted proteins | sample MGYA00511898_ERZ772986 | MGnify/ENA primary metagenome ERZ772986 (study PRJEB29015, sample SAMEA2737934) | human oral metagenome | biome: human oral; feature: human-associated habitat; material: dental | place: China | collected 2148 ... | reverse complement strand
TCATTCCTAATTCTGAAATCATAGCAGCAATTTTAGGATCATTGCTCGCATTGATATCATGACTAAAGTAGTATGATTGGTTTTTCGCCATTTCTATCACTCTTCATTATCGTTAAATAAATTGTCCTGGGATCGACGTCCCATAATAAACCTTACGCATTCATCGATTAAGTCTTGAACAGAGATAGCAAATGTAGAGTCTGCATATTCAACATTTAACCAGTCTGTTTTGAACTTAAATTCATTAGGAGTGTTCATATCAGATACAATGCCTTCAACGCAAACCTGACTAATAAGACCTTCAATGTCGCCATACTTAAATTTGAATGTGTTTACCAAAAATGGAATTTTAAATTCTTCCAAAAATTCAAAGTTCTTCTTCACAATAGACTGCAGTTTACTGAATGCTTGCAGAAGCTCAGGACGCGGATCATCTTTAGATTTTAGCGTGAATACATCTGTTAACCCCGTAGCAGATGGTTTCTGATAGGCAATGCTGATATCGTTATCTTTAATTTGGATTGATTTAATAATCATAAAGGGCTCCTTTCTTGTTCTACGATTACTAATTTGCCAGTAGCAGCTTGAACAGCTTGTTTAAATATTTCTGCATCTGAGTTGCTGTCAGATAAATGTAGTAGCCGTATGTCTTGACACTTAGTTAGGTCCATCGATTTGAGGAATTTAATAACGTTTTCTAGTGAAAAGTGAGATTGAATTAATCGTTCCATTCGCTTTTTATCTAAATAACCGGCTTCTACTTGTTGATTTAGGATTTCATAGGAGTGGTTACATTCAACCATGATGTGATCAATATTCTTAAACGTATACCGGCAGTAATAGGTATCCGTGATATAGAGTAGTTTTTCCTCTCCGTCGGAAATCAAAAATCCAACATTAGGAACGTCATGTTCTAATTCAAAAGGCAAAATGCTGAAGTTGCCTATTGTAAATTGAACCTTAGGCGTAATATTGATGACTTTGTGATGTCCTGTTACATATAATGCATCTGCAGTATCTTTTAGCATATACACACGGTGACCTAGCTTTAATAGATCATTTACGGCCTTGCTATGGTCGCCGTGTTGATGTGTGAGCAACGTTCCGCATAGGTGTAGAAAGTTAAAGCGACAATACCGTTGAATTTCTTTAAATGGTAGCCCTGCATCCAGTAGCAGTTCATCACCATTGGTTGAGGTTTTGATTCGGTAGCAGTTACCTTTCGAACTGCTACCGAATGATTGAATACTAATCACAATTAATCACCGAACATATTGACTGCTTCGCCAGTTTCAGGATTAACAAATTCACTGGCAGGACCAGCGTCGATGTCAATGGCTTCAGAATTTGCATTATTAGCAATCGTTTCTGCTACGTCTGATTGAACATCGATAGTTTCACCTTCGAAATCAGGGGTGAGCTCGCCATTATTATCACGAATGACGGCGCCATCTACAGAGATTGCATTAGCCATGCTCTGCATTTCGACTGATAAGATACCATATTTACTTAACAAACGTTTGAGTACTGTTTTGATGGCCATTGCGTCAAAGTCAGTTTTCCAAAGACCAAAGCCCCTTTTGTATGTTTGGGAATACTTTATAGCGTGTGCTTCAGCATCTTCTTTAGACATATATAAATACTTTTCAAAGCCATTAATGAGTTTGAAATAAGCGATGTAGCCAACTACATTATCACCAGTTCGCTCGCCTAATTCGAATTCGCCTGTAAGCTTGTTATGGTGTTTAATTTCACCTTCGTAGATTTCACTAGCATTAATAGTCTTATATTGACCTGTGCGCATGGCCAACTGGATATACCCTTTGTAACCCATTTGAAATTGAGCTTCATTGATTTTCTTTTTACTGTTGTAGAAAGGGACAATATAGGCAAATCCCAAGTTTTGATTAATTGGAAGATCTAAAGTGGCTGCCATCACACCTGCAGTAATAACTGTAGTAGGGTCAGCTTTAGATAAAAGTTCATTATTGTTAGATACAGAAATCAAGCTAGACACAAAGGCCGCTGATTTTTTACCCAAGATTTCATTAAAACGTTTCTTTACCGACTCACTAGACACCATAGTTTTAAGCGATGGTGTTTGAGTTTGTGCTTTTGTTACTTCACCCATTATGTACCTCCTATGCCACGTTTTCGCATACAGCGTGGATATCTAAATTAGATAAAATGTTATGAATTTCTAAACGGCCCTTTTGAGTCCATTTGGTGGTGATTTTAGAGTCTAAGCGACCATCGCTTCTGCAGAATGTAAAGGTTTCAGATTTAGTGAAGCCCTTCGACATATGCTGTTTGTAGAGAATCCATTGATCACCGACCTTGCGTTGCAGACCCGCTTCATGCAAAATCTTATTCAGCTCTTGAGCGCTCATGCCATAGTCAGCGGCAATCTGGGTGATGGTTAAGCAAGATTTACTTGAAAGGATTTTATCAACATAATCCTTAACCGGCTTAAATTCTGCTATCTGCTGCTCTTGCTGAGCAACAAGAGCTTTTGTTGCATTGTGCGATTCCACCTCGTTGGCGTAAGCTCTTAGAGCTTCAGGCAACGACTTTGGAACCGCAAGGGGATATGACCCTGTTTTACGGATGCTAGGAATTACATCATGAGTGACCCATCGTTTAAATGCTTTTAATTTATTAACACGTTCCTGGATATATTCATCACTAACACCTCTAGCTTTTGCTGGTTGTAGCGAAAATAGCAATTGGTATAGTCCACTTTCATTAACTATGGCTACCTCTTGTATTCCACCAGGGGTATTCATTTGCGTATACCCCTTTTCATCTGCATCTAAATCCTGCATAATACGATTTCTGTTTGTCGCGCCAAATACATCGCATACATCTTTTGCAACAAACCAAGGATTTCCATTTTGTTCGATAGCACGAACTTGACCAAATGTATCATTTTTAAAAATCTGTAAATCATTCATATAACTACACCTCCTCGACAGTTAATTGCGGTTTCGATTCATCAACGATCAACTTAATCGTTTGACTATTAACAGGAATAAAGTCTGTTACAGCTTCAGCGTTATCGATGAATACTGGAGCATTAACTTTAAAATAGCTAGTCAATGCGTTAATGATATCTAAACCTACATTAATGCGTGCTGCGTTGTTCATGCTGCGATATGGCACCCCTTTATAGGTGGTTTCACAACATTCTTCAACATTGCCATTTAGCATAACGTTGAACATTTTGAAACGAGCCAATTTAAACCTTGCATTAATGCTTTTTTCCAACATGTTAACTTTGGCTTTTACGAACTCATCCATCAGATATGATGCTTCATCGAGTTTCATTTTTTCTTCGGATAATTCAGCTTGCTTTGCTTCGAGTTCAGATACACGAGCTTCAATTCGTTTAATTTCAGCAAACTTATTGAGCTCTTGTTCTAACTTCATACGTTCGGTTTTGTTGTCTGATATTTTAATCTCGAGTTCAGCAATTTCTTCAGAGTGATCAGAGTTATCGTCATCAATGGCCATCTGTAGCATGAGCTCCTCTGCTTTTAAATCAGCATATTTAGAGTCATCATTAAGTGATGGTTCAGTCGTTAACTTTTCAATTTCTTCGGTTATGGTTTTCTTTTCGAGTTCTTTTGCTTTAATAAGAGCTTCTATTGTTTCCACAGGCTCTAAACTAGAATTTCGTTTTTTGATACCTTCAATATCTTGTTCCTTTAGCTTGATAGAGTGTTCGATCTCTTCTAGTCGTTTAGACTTCTTGAGATTATAATTCGCTTCTGCTTTAGCATAAGCATCTTGAATTTGCTCTGCAGGAAGTTTTTGTCCACATGTTGGGCAATGGTCATTAACGTCTGCAACAAATGTGTCTTCATTAATCTGACTTCGTTGAATAGTTAATTCACTAATCAGGCCTTGAATAAGATTGATGGTAGCTGCTGAGTCATCTATACGTCGTTTTGTATCCTCGAGTCTAGCTGTCAGACTATTGATTTCAGCTACAACAGCATCATATTCATTAGACTTCAAGGAACATTGTTTTTTATATTCCATCTGCAGTTCTGTTTCACGAGCCATAATCTTACGTTGCACATTTTTTAATTCAGCACGTTTATCAACGATAGAGTGACCATTCTGTAATAACGCCTTATCGTTTTCTAACTTTTCGATATCTGCATTTAAGGTATCGATGTTAATCCGTAACACTTCCGGATTAGCAGTAACTTCAGGCTTACCTCGTAGGGCCTCATCTATACGAACTGGCAACATATCCAATTCTTTATTAATAGCTGCCTTTTTAGATGCGACCACTTTTCGATGATCGTCAACGCTATGACCAGATAAGATATCTGTTAAAACTTTTAATTCATCATGGTTTGCGATAACATCTTCGTCTGAGATGTCTCCGCACATTTCCAAGAGTAATTTGCGACGATTTTGCCAGGAATACGTTTCGTTAAAGTACAATGGATTTGTAATCAATTTGAAGATGTTTTCATCAACCAGAGAATTTACAATCTCTTTGTATTCTTTTTCTTTCTTAGGTACACCATCGACAAAATAGTCTGTCGTATGACCTGTGAGGGTAACTTCACCACCACGAGGGGATGAATACTTTTCACGATATACTCGCTGTAATTCAATCGTCCCTCCATCATCTAACGTAAAGGTCCCAGTTACCTCGTGATTGACTTTATGGATAGGTTCGCCACCATCCAATGTCTTAATTTCGAAATCAGCCCGATCTAGGCTGTCCTTATTAAAGAGGAGCCAGCACAGACCGTCAAATACAGTCGTTTTACCGGTAGCATTATCGCCACGGATTACAACATCGCCTTTTAAATCTAACGTAAAGGACGTTAATCCTTTAAAGTTAAGTAATTCTAATTTTGTGAGTTTCATATCATTCTCCTATACAACAGTGGCATCCACATCGATGGTGTGAGGTTCAATCTTTAACTGATTCGCCCATTGCATTACCGTCGAATTAATCTGAGCATTCTTTTTAAGCTTTTCATTAGCAAATAACTTCGCCTGCACTAAGTCGAATATTTGACGACCTTTCTTCTTACCCTTATTGGCTAATTCTAGGCACGCAACCGGTTTCATTGCATCATCAGTGACTACCACTATTGCAGTAGTCCCTTTCATAACCCTATCTCGGTATGATCCAACACAGTTTTTCAACCGTTTGCCTGCAGTCATTAAATCTGCTGCAGTTTTCGGAACCATGAAGTGCATTCCATTTACATCAGCTTGTAGCTGAGGAACCTCCGGAAGCATTACGTCTCCATACTCTTGCTTGTTGTAAATATTGACTACGACATCATGGAAGTCTTTTAACTTGCAAGCAGTATTCCAAACTTGGGGTAGATATTCCTTATTTATTTGACTATACATATTAACGATATCCTTAATATCTGACGATTCAGCATTTAACAGATACCTTAATAAATTGCGTTCCCCATATTGCTTAGAAAGTTTAATCCACATATTCCGGATTTTAAAAGATTTAACACCCATACATTCACCAAAATGGCTAGCATCAAATATTTTTGCAGATTCATTATCTAGATCTTTGTTCCTCTTAAGAGTTAATATTGTTCTACGGTTGTTTTCGTCCTTAAAAATGCCTAACATATCAGATAGTTTAACAATCATAGGGTCATTAACCATCATGCTGCGTAATAATTTACTATCAGGCGCTCGGTGATAAATCCGTAACGCTTCAAGAAAACCTATTCCCTTTTTAGTCATAGTTAATATTTCATCACTAAATGGAATATCACAAGCTGTGCAGCGCCAATAAAACTCGCCCCATCTAATATTGCTTTTAATCAACTTGGTAATAGGCGGCATATCAGGGGCAGAAATCTTTAAGGCCATATTGACTAACATAGAAAATCCATATCCTCCATATTCATCAATTGAGTGTGGGATATAAATACCTTTTACTTTATATCCACACTGTTTCGTTAAGCGCTTTTCAAACTCGAGACGCAATGCTTTAAATAGATGAGCCAAACGTGATTTGTTAACGTCGTGCACCGCATAAGATTTGCCGATATATTTAAGCACCATCATAATTGGTCTTTCATGATCACGGATATAATCAATTGTCAAAGGATGTTTATTTTTGTATTTATCAATATAAATAGCCTGTTTATTTTTAAAGTCAAATCGCAAAATTTCTTTGTAATAGCCGTCCTTTGATGTTCCATCCCAATATAACCGGACGCCTTTATATCGTATTCGTAAATCGATGAAGTTTTTATAACTTAGAACGTCAATCCGCATCTCTTCAGGAACCACTTCATATTCACTATTGACCGATAAAACTTTGTGCGTAAATGGGTTAGAATGAATGCCACAATTTGGACAAGTATAGTACTTAGCTGCAGTATAATATCCTCTTCCTATATTGTATTTTCTGTTCCAACTACCACCGAACGTATATCCACAATCGCAGTGATGGATTGTGGTATACGAAGCATCATAACCCTTTTCAATTATGATGCTATCGAACATTTTACGGATGTATAAACTAGACACAGTTTCCACAGAACACCACCGCCTTAATCGCCAAACATAGCAAAGAGGTCAGTGTTATCTTCTACACTAGGCTCAACCATTGGCTGTGCTTCATCTGTAGTTGGTTCATTATCAACTGGTGCAGAATCTTTACTTGTTTTGGCTTTGCGAGTGCGCTTTGGTTTTTCTTCCTTTGCCACATCTTCCACTTTGTCTTTAGGAGCAGCTACCTTAGGAGGCTCTACCACATCGAAGGCTTTTACAATTGCATTAGATGCTTTCAGGACACCTTCTGTATACGCTATACCTGCTTGGTATTCTTCAGCATTACCAGGGTCCAGTTCAATTGCCTTTTGTAATATGTCTAGCGACTTTTTACATATGTCTGCTTGGCTTTTAAATTGTTGTTTAGCCATATTTAAGCCTCCTTCTCAGCCATGATGGATTTTAAATCGGTGATAAGATCATCCGTTAAAGAGTCACTAGATGGACGAGTAACACCATGCTTGCTAAAAATTGCAAGTGCTTTTTTTGCTTTTACCCCATCTTCGCCCATCCATTCACGGAATTCCTTATAAAAGGCTTTTTTATCTACAGGTTCAGGTGTTACATCTAACGTGTTTTCAACTTCCTGCGCAGGCGCATCTTTAGGCTCAATTTCTTCCTGTTGTGGCGTCCGCTCTTCTTTTGGTTCAACAGGTTCTGCGTCTAATGGCTGTACTGGAATATCATCAGATGTTTGTTTTTTAACAACCTTTTTGACATCCTTCTTGTCAGGCTGCTCGCGTTCAACACACTTTTTAAATTCTGCATTGAGCGCCTCTTCAGCAAGTTCAAGGCTCTTACCGTTAGCAGGTCGCACTTCGACAATAGGCATATCGGAAGTCTCTGAACAACTACCGCAGCATTGATGATTTAAAGTTGCATTCCATTCCGCGATCTGCAATGCCAAATCTTCTATGTTATTAAAGTTAATAGTTAAAACGTTTTTATTTTCCATGATAGTTTCTCCTTTAGAATTTAAACAGTAATTCATCATCCACTAATTTCCCTTCAACGATTTTGGGAATTCCAATCTCTTGAAGTTTTTGAATTACGCTACGACTTTTGGATATGTAAATAGTATTTCTTTCAATTTGTACTGCTGTTGGCTTAATTACATATGGCTCTGTTGCAAGCGCAGGCGCCACACAAATGACTTTATTATTAATATCTATACCCACCTTGAAATACTCAGGGCCTTTTAACTTTCTGTAAGCCGGCATTGAAAGTTTGATATAGCTATTTGTAGTCACTATCGCTACCTTTTGTAATGATTCGTGCTTGCCTTTATTATCTGCAAAGAAATTAAAGTCGAATACATTTCCAGTGGGTTTGGTTTTTATTGCTTTTATTTCAGGCATTTTATCTCCTTATCTGGTATAATTTACATAGGATATTTTTATCTTTGCTCGTTACTCATTGCCGTGAGTGCGAGCATTTTTACTTTTACGGCGAATATGTTCATCGTGGCAATGCTTACATACTCTAATTGCTTTACGATTAATCTCGTCATAAATGTAACTGTAAGTATATGGAATTAATTTAACTCCACATTTAGTACATGCAACTCGTTTCATGTAGCACCTACTAAATCATCATTAATACGAATATGCTACTAATTAATGCACACACGCTCATGATTAATGCGACGAAGAACATTGCCTGTATGATGGATTGCATATCATTCACTCCTTTCGATAAATGCTGTATATAACAGCAAGATTAGCGATGCGATGAATCCTAAATATAATGCTGCATCTGGAACATCATATCCTTGAATGTCGGACCCTTCCAAAACAAACACCATGCAAGCTGCTAGTGCAATTAAAAACATTTTCATACCTATTCCCCTATTCTTGCCTGGCATCTTTTCCCTAGCCATGCATTAAACGAATCTAAATGGATCAATCGTTTACCTCCTCTGGCCCCTATCTTCATCGACGGAAAATCAAAGTCAGCTGCCCATTGACGAATCACATCTTGAGGAACACTTGCTAGTTCGGCAGCCTCAGCGACTGTTATGCATAATTTATTCCTGTCCACATTAATCCTCCTTTATATCTTCTTTACAGATGTTCATAAAATTTTCATGAATATTTTGTGTATTCTTAAATAATCGTTTGTATAATCACCTTAGAAGGGAGGTGATTATAATGAAAGCAACGATCAGACTTAATAATGGTGATTACATTTATATCGATAACTTGCAGCGCATTCAGCAACACGAATCAAGCTATGCAAACCCTGCCACTATCGAGAACTTTGAAGATTTCCAACTTTACGAGACACAATATACTTTTGTTGGAAACCTTACCCTTTTAGTCTCAGCCTCTGAAATTACATATGTTTACTTCGAAAATTAATTAACGGAAAAGGTCTCTATGCTATTAGAGACCTTTTTGGTATATTAATTGGCCTCGAATATCAACCATTTTTTGAATGTCATCCGTGATAGCATCGACTTCCCCTCTAAGTGCTTTTAAAATAGTGTTATCAAGTTCTTGAAGCATCTCTTCTGTTTTTTCAGTTGTGTTGTACATATTTTCTCCTTTACGGTAAAACCGTAACAAGCTATAAAAAAATAATATCATCATAAGCGACATTGAATACCTGTTCTATCTTAGATATGTTTGGTACATCTGGATAAGATCGCTTACGCTCCCAATTCCCCCAAGTCTCAGTGGATACGCCAACTTCTTTTGCGGCCTGAGCTTGCGTCCAAGACTTGGATGCGCGGAGCATTCTAAGTGTATATTTCATAAATTACCTCCTTTCTTATTAACATCACTTATTACCATGACTAGAGTATACTACGGTTTTACCGTAATGTCTATTAAATTTCCGTAAATTATCGTAAAATTTTAGTTTAAATATTGAATTTATTACGGAAATATCGTATTATGTTATTAATTATTATGAATTTATTATAGAGAGGAAATTTGAGATGAGTGATTTAGGCAATAAGGAAATTATGGCGCAAAATCTCCAAAGGCTAATGGATAGTCGAGGAATAGACCGAAATAAACTATGTGCTGATTTAGGGTTTAAATACACTACACTAACAGATTGGTTAAAAGGCAATACATATCCAAGAATAGATAAAATTGAAATGATGGCGAACTATTTTGGTGTTGAAAAGTCAGATTTGATTGAAGATAAATCTGATATAAACGAACCATATTATATAGATCCGGAAGTATCAGAATACGCACAAGCGGTAAAAGATAATCCGAACTTACGAATCCTCTTTGATGCTAGCAAGGATATGTCTAAGGATGATATAGATTTTGTAGTTAATATGATTGAGGGATTAAAGAAAAGAGAAGGCAAGTAACATGGCAAATTATGAAAATGTAATAAATTCATGTATTCGTGAAATGCAAGCTATGTCATTTATCGTTTCTAGCATTTCTATTTTGCTTGCATTATTAATATATTACTTTACACAGAATGGATATATCTCTTTGATATTACCTATTACTGTTAATGGTATTTTTTTGATGATTTTTACAAATCAAGTACAAAAAAACATGCGTAAAAAATTCCATGTATCGTGATATAAAATATCCCTACGAAGGGGCTGATTCCGTGAATATTAATTTAATCTATGTAAAATTACGTAAAACTCAAACTGCCATTCTAAAACTAAATGAGGATGGTACATATACCATCCTAGTCAATAGCAACAAGCCACGAGATATGCAACGCAAGGGGATATTGCATGAATTAGGGCATATTATACACGATGATATGTATAATATTGCTAATGTTGATTTGATTGAACACATGGCCAATGCAAGGGAAGTTGACAATGTAGAGGGTATTAATTTCTATCATCATGTATTATAGATTTCATGTCTTTTTGTTGATATCAACAAAATCATAAATCACTTATATAGGTCGTTCGAGTTGCAATGGCTACCTTTATTTATTTCATTATTAAAATGGGAGATTTTATTATGAAAAAAACTTTATTAATTACTACTATGCTTGCCTTAGTTACAGTTACAGGATTCGCTAGAACTGAAGTATCTCATGATGAATTTAAGGCCTTAGACGGTCCAAAGGTGCTAGTGCATTACGATGACGGGAGCACGGAATTACTAGACGAACAGGAATATCTTGAACGCACTATTAGTATGACACAAGAAGAAATGGACGACTTACACAAAGTCGACGAAGGTACTAAGAAAGCACTAGCAAATCGACAAGCTGATATCGAGATACTCCGAACTTATCCTGGAGAGGTTCAGCAAGAACCCCCTAAAAAAGAAAAGAAAAAACATTGGTATGACAATGCGTTAGAATCTATATTTTAGCCAGTAGAATTTTGCGAATAAAAAACTAAGCACGAGTGTAATTGTATTATCATTAGAGAGATTATGGAGATGCAAGAGAAAATTCGTTATTGCTTCGAGCAATTATGTATTTTTAGAATACATAATTGCATTTATGTAATTTGAAAATTGCAAATGTGCGTGATAATATAATTGTAACAGTACCCATCACGCTTAGGGTTGATTATTCAACAACTGCGCACCAGGATGGGTCTTTTTTTATACCTAACGAAAGATATTATTTTATGCCTACTAATATAAAACAGCCTACAACTATTGAGCAACAAATTGAACAATTAAAATCTCGTGGCATGATTATTAATGATGAATCAGACATCTATAGATGGCTTAGTACTGTCGGATACTATCGGTTAAGTGGATATTGGTGGATGTACGAAGAACGATATCCTGTATGTGTTCCTAGAGAACATAAATTTAAAAAAGATACATCTTGGGATCAAGTAAAGCATACCTATATATTTGACCAAAAATTTAGGCGATTAATTTCAACTGGTATTGAAAAAATAGAAGTTGCAGTAAAAGCTTCATGGGCTCAATACTTAGCAACACATTACAATACCTCTCACCCGCACGAAGATTCTTCTATATTTCACAAACAAGTTTGCGAACCATCCACGATTAAAGGCGTTTCAACTTCTTTTGATTTACTTGTGCAGGCATATCAAAATAGTAAAGAGCGATTTGCTCTTCATTACAAAACTAAATACCCTACTATAAATACTCCCCCTATTTGGGTATCTTCTTTACTATTAACGTTAGGAGAATTATTAAATTGGATGAAGGGAATAAAAAAAAGACCGGATAAAAAGGCTATATTTGCTAATTTCCCATTTGATTATAAGCCAATGCAATCTGTGTTAAATAATTTAAGATGGGTAAGAAATGTTTGTGCTCATAATGGCAGGCTTTGGAACAAAAGAACTCCATTCGTGTTTGTCCCAATAAAAGATATCGATTCAAGGCTTATAAAATCAAGTTCTAACAATAATGAATTAGATAGTAAGATTTATAATACGATAATTGCTATGGCTGAAATACTAAAAACAATAGACCCTGATTATCCTTTTATATATTTTATAAAGGATTTAATTATTCATAGTAAATACATCAATCCTAAATCAATGGGTTTTCCTGATAATTGGGAAGTTTTACCTGAATGGAAAAATCCTTCCCCGTTACCACGACATGTAATAGCAAAAAAAGAAAAAAGAAATAAGCGTCGATCTAAAAGAAAATAAAAATAAGCCCTCACCGTGGTGAGGGCTACTAAAAACTACATACCTTAGAGGTACTTTATTTTTACTCCAATATCATTATACCATAAAACCTCTAAGGCTTGTTTTGTTATACCTATTTTAAGCCAAGGAGGTTATTTTTATGGCTAAAAAACGATCCGATGGCCGCTACCAGGTATCAAAGGTGATAAACGGTAAACGCAAATACTTTTATGGCAGTACAAAGAAAGCTGCTACGGAAGCTATGGAGAAATACGTAAACGCTAATCAATCATGCGCCAATTTCGACGACACTATCTCATTAAATACCTGGATTAATATATGGCTACAATTAAAAGAAAAGAGCATAACACCAGCTACCTATCAAAGTTATACAGGGATTATTAATCGTTATATTAGAAACAAAATTGGCAATGTAAAGCTAGCTGAGATTAAACCCAATACATTACGATATGTCTTTGAGTCGATGGACGGATTATCATCAAGAACCATCTCCTACACGATGACAATTCTAGGCTCTATATTAGAACAGGCAGTAAAAGATGACATCATTCCTAAAAATTACATGAAAAACTTAGAGCGTCCAAAGCAGATCAAAGTCCGCCATATGGTAACGTTGTCTGCAGATGAAGTTAAGAGCTTCTTATCTAATATATCTAACTCTGAGCATCACTCCCTCTTTAAATTAGCATTCGCAACTGGTATGCGCCGCTCTGAATTGTTAGGCCTAAGATGGTCTGATATCGACTTTAAGAAATCGACCATATCCATTTCACAAACAGCACTCAAAATCGGATCAACTGCAGTTATATCAAATACAACTAAAACTACATCATCAAAACGGATAATAGCCATTGATACGGATACACTCCAGGAACTTATGAAGCATAAAATAGTCATAGATAAACGCAGAATTAAGACAATGAACTGGATTAATAATAATCTGGTATTCCCAGGCATTAAAGGTGCCCCTCGCTGTCCTGATGAAGTTAGTAAGTTATGCAAGAAGTACTCTAATTTAATTGGTAAGCCCTCTTTTACAATGCATGGCACAAGACATACCCACGCTACTCTTCTCATCGAAAGTGGGGCAAATATGAAAGCCATACAGGAACGTCTAGGGCATGCTTCATTTCAAGAAACAATGGATACTTACTCACACGTCACTCCTAAAATGGAAGATGATATCGTGGAACGCATCTCTAAAATATTCTGATGTCAAAATGATGTCAAACCCCATAAGACTTTATGATGTCAAACAAAAATAAGGGCTTACAGAATTACCTGTAAGCCCTTATTTAATTAGCCTGGTGCGGTTGGCGGGACTTGAACCCGCACGAGCGTTAGCTCACCACCCCCTCA
>ERZ772986.1428-NODE-1428-length-13560-cov-4.951944_pt1 | contig 13560 bp, 10 predicted proteins | sample MGYA00511898_ERZ772986 | MGnify/ENA primary metagenome ERZ772986 (study PRJEB29015, sample SAMEA2737934) | human oral metagenome | biome: human oral; feature: human-associated habitat; material: dental | place: China | collected 2148 ... | reverse complement strand
TTGCGACTATACATCACTTGCATTGCATCGTCGAAGCCTCTTTTGCGACTATACACGCTTGCAGTGCATCGTCGAAGCCTTGTTTGCGACTATAACTTGCTGCATCCTACTTGAAAGGCCACGGTTTCGTGCAGGCATCAAAAAAAGAGCACCCGAAAAAGGGCGCTCCCTGATAAAACTTAAATTGATAACAGAAAAACAGTTGGATTCTTCGTCTAACTTAAAATGGCAAATCTTCATTATCAGCAGTTGCTTCGGCTGACGGTTGCTCGAATGGCGCTTGGGCAGCGGGTGCAGCAGGATTGGCAGTTGCCGCGGGTGCAGGAGCAGGCGCTGCGCCAAAACCTGCGGGTGCAGCACCGGCACCTAAGGTGGCAGGATCGATTTGCCGCACATCGAAAGCGCGGATGCTGTTAAACCAACGACCTTGATATTCGTGAGCATCGATGTCGAAAGATACGTTCACCTCCTGACCTATCTGTATGTTGAAACGTTGAAGGCGATCTTCTCCGAAAACAGTAAACGACATTTTGTGTGGATAGTTTTCATGCGTCTCAATTACAAAATCTTGCGCTTTCCATTCTCCACGTGCAGATGTTCCGGTTCGCACATCAAGCGCTGCAATAACTTTTCCTTGTAACTCCATAATTTGAATGTATTTTTTTATTATTTTATTGATGCATTATGCCTAAGGCCCTACAACCTTACTTTTGCCTTGCGAAATTAATAAAATTGTTCTAACAAATGCAATATTTCATTCTTTTTTTTGTGAGGCACACAAGAAATTTGTATTTTTGTGTTCAAAAATAAGTATAAATAACTATTAAACAGGGAATACTGATGAGATTTACATTATCAAGTAGTGCACTTAATGCACGCCTCCAGTCACTCGCAAAAGTAATTAACAGCAAAAATGCACTGCCCATTCTTGACAGCTTTCTCTTTGATGTAAGAAACGGACAGTTGAAGTTAACAGCCTCTGACAGCGAGAATGTTATGACAACCGTAATGACACTCGATGAACACGATGGGGAAGGCAGTTTCGCTGTGCCCAATCGCACCATCTTAGATGCTGTAAAAGAGCTCCCGGAACAGCCGCTGACATTCGAAATCGACCTTGCCGCGCTCACCATTACGATTAGCTATCAGAATGGTGCATATAATTTTACGGCTCAGAATGCAGAAGAGTATCCACGTGCGCAAGTTGTACCCGACAGCGCAACCACGATTGTTATCAATGCAACCACATTAATAAATAATGTGAGCCGCACTTTGTTTGCTACGGCTACTGATGAATTGCGTCCGGTGATGAATGGCATTTATTTTGATTTAAAGCCCGACTATTTGGCCATCGTAGCCACAGACGGACACAAATTGGTGCGCAATCAAATTCTCAACATCAAAAGTGATACGCCGGCGTCGTTCATTCTACCCAAGAAACCTGCGAACTTAATCAAGAGTGTACTCACGAAAGGCGATAGTGATGTAACCATTAAATTCGATGACAGGAGTGCAGAGATAAAGTTCGAGAATGGGCAACTCATTTGCCGACTGCTTGAAGGTAGCTATCCAAATTATAATAGCGTTATCCCCGAGAACCCCAATAATATGAGTATTGATCGCAAGAGTCTGATTGCAATCCTGCGCCGTATACTCCCCTTTGCCAGCGAAAGCAGTCAGCTCGTCCGTCTCCATATTGAACCAGGGAAGTTGGAAGCATTGTCTGAAGATATTGACTTTGCTACAAGTGCCCATGAACAAATCGTATGTGATTATACTGGTCCCACGATGAACATTGGCTTTAAAGGTAGTTCTTTGCAAGAAATATTAAATAATATAGATTGTGATGAAGTAATTTTCCAATTAGCCGATCCAAGCAGAGCAGGTGTTATTGTTCCTGCTGTTCAGCCAGAGAATGAAAATGTTTTAGCGCTCATTATGCCGATGTTACTCAGCGACTAAAGTCAATATATCATTTATATGAAACTCCATTTAACAAAGCCCCTCGTTGTTTTCGACCTCGAAACAACGGGGCTTGACATTATAACAGACCGCATTATCCAGTTCTCTTATATTAAAGTGACTCCTGATGGAACAGAAGTTAGAGGTAATCACCTCATTAATCCTGAAAGAGCTATCCCTGCTTTTGTGACAGACCTAACAGGGATTAGTGACGAGACGGTAGCTGATCAGCCGACATTTAAAGAGATGGCTCCCCAATTAGCTGAGAGTTTTAAAGGTTGCGATTTTGCAGGATTCAATTCAAATCGATTTGACGTTCCCATCTTAGCTGAAGAATTCTTAAGAGCAGGTGTCGATTTCGACTTCACAAAATGCAGATTGATAGACGCGCAAACGATTTTTCACAAGATGGAGCGACGGAATCTTGCTGCGGCGTATAAGTTCTATTGCGGGCGCGAAATGGACGAAGATTTTGAAGCTCATCGTGCAGATCAAGATACAGAAGCTACTTATCGCGTATTGTTGGGCGAGTTAGAGATGTATAGTGAGGCCAATCAAGACGATCCGGAACGTGTGCTACCCAACGATGTGAGTGAGTTAGCAGCCTTTTCAAAGCAAAATGACAACGTTGATTTCGCCGGAAGAATGATTTGGGCTCCCATAGTCGATAAAGATGGGACGCCACTATCTAACGCCGATGGAACCCCACAACTGCAAGAAGTATTTAACTTTGGTAAATATAAGGACATGCCAGTGTCAGAAGTCTTGCACAAAGATCCCGGCTACTATTCTTGGATGCTCGGAGCCGAATTCCCTAACAACACCAAGCAAGTTCTCACTCGCATCCGGCTTAGGGAGTTCAATAAGCACTAATGGGCATAACAGCTCCAGCAATCACACGTACAAGACAGCAGCGGTAATGCTTACAGGAAAGAATATTGTTTTAGGAATTACAGGCTCTATCGCGGCCTACAAAGCATGCTCTCTCATCCGGGAGCTGGTTAAGTGCGGTGCCGAAGTACAGGTCGTCATTACCCCTACCGGGAAGGAATTCATCACACCTGTAACACTTTCGACACTTTCCCACCGTCCCGTTATTAGCGAATTCTTTACACAGTCCGATGGTACATGGCACTCGCATGTTGATTTAGGTCTTTGGGCCGACCTCATGCTTATTGCTCCGTGTACTGCCGGTACCATTGCAAAGTTGGCTCATGGTGTGGCTGATAACATGCTCATAACGACTTACCTGAGCATGAAAGCACCTGTGTTCATAGCACCAGCGATGGATTTAGATATGTTTCAACATCCTACAACGCAAGCGAATCTTCAATTGCTCCAGTCCTTTGGTAATCACATCATCCAACCAGCATCAGGCTTCTTGGCCAGCGGTTTGGAGGGGAAGGGGCGTATGGAGGAGCCGCAACGTATCGTTTCAACCCTCAAAGACTTCTTCTTTCAGGCTCACGAGCAGGAAGAGGTCGGAGCAAACCAAGATCAACTATATCACAAACAGGAAGAGGTCGGAGCAAACCACCATCAAGAGGCGCACGATTTAGCAGGCAAACGCGTGCTCATCACGGCAGGACCTACCTATGAGAAGATTGATCCCGTGCGCTTCATCGGTAATTACTCCAGTGGAAAGATGGGTTTTGCCATCGCCGAAGAATGCCTGCGTCGGGGAGCCGATGTGACACTCATCGCAGGTCCGGTAGCCCTATCGTGTTCATCTGCCATCCATCGTATCAATGTCGAAAGTAGCGATGAAATGTATGCCGCAGCCGTTAGCCATTTCACCACGGCCGATGCAGCCATCCTCTGCGCTGCCGTTGCCGACTTTCAGCCTCTCCATGTGGCAGAGGAAAAGATCAAGCGCCACCAAGACGACCTCGTGATACGACTGCGTCCCACCCACGACATTGCAGCAGCCTTAGGTGAAATGAAACAGCCCCATCAACGTTTGGTGGCCTTTGCCTTAGAAACGCATGATGAGGAGCAACACGCTATCGACAAGCTACACCGAAAGCATGCCGACTTTATCGTACTCAACTCCATGTGCAACCCGGGTACAACGTTCATCAGTGACGACAACCAAATCACCATCATTCATCAACAAGGGAAGAAAGATTATGCGAAAAAGCCCAAAGTTCAAGTGGCGCATGACATTATTGACGAGCTTGCTTTGCTGCTTTAGCACTTCCATCCTATCGCAAGAACTGCAAGCTACGGTTCACATCAATCATTCTAAGATTCAAGGCGTTGAGGCAACGCGCTTCGACCACTTACAAACCGCACTCACACAGTTTCTCAATGACCAGAAATGGACACCGCTCCACTTCCTGACGGTCGAACGTATCCCGTGTAGCTTCAGCATCACGGTGAACGATTACGACCATGCCAATGGTTTCAAGTGTAGCGCCATAGTGCAAGCCAACCGTCCCGTCTATCGCACCACCTACAGCACAATCATTTACAAAAATGTGGATGAACACTTTGATTTCGACTACGCCGATCTGTCACAGCTCACTTTCAGCGAAGATCACGTCGTCCAACAGCTAAGTGCGCTCTGTGCCTACTATGCTTATCTCATCATCGGCATCAACTTGGACAGTTTTGCCCCACTTGGCGGAACCGACGTGCTGCAACGTTGTCTCAACACCGCACATGCCGCACAAGCTCTTCCTTATAAAGGCTGGGAAAGCTTTGCGAACGACAAGAGTCGTTTTGCCTTCATCAATGATTACATGGATGAGCGGCTACGCCCGTTTCGCCAGCTGCAATATGCCTATTATCGCACGGGATTAGACCAAATGAGCCAACAGGTTGAGAAGGCTCGCGTCAACATCTCGGCCGCCCTTACAAACCTTCTGTCGTCAGCCCACCAAAACCGTCCCAACAGTCTGCTGCCCCAACTGTGGACCGACTATAAGAGAGACGAATTGGCCGCCATTTACGACGGAAAAGGCACAACCAAAGAGAAAGAACAACTATATAGCATCCTCTTCTCCATCAACGCCAGCCAAAGTGGCGCATGGGAGAGCATCAAACGATAAACAATATGCTCAAACAGTTATACATTAAGAACTTCACGCTCATCGACGAGCTCAACATCACGTTCAATAGCGGGTTCTCCGTCATTACCGGAGAGACCGGTGCGGGCAAAAGCATCATCCTCGGCGCAATCAATCTCCTCCTGGGGCAACGTGCCGACAGCAAAGCCATCAAGACAGGCGAAAACAAGTGCATTATCGAGGCCCATTTCAAAATCAAAGGCTACGGCATGGAAACTTTCTTCGAGCTCAACGAGATTGACTACGACCCCGAGGACTGTATCCTTCGGCGCGAGATCAGCAGCAATGGTAAATCGCGTGCTTTCATCAACGATACCCCTGTATCACTCACAACCCTGCGCGAGTTAGGCGAGACCCTCGTCGACATTCACAGCCAACATCAGAACCTTTTGCTACAGAAAGAGGATTTCCAGCTCAATGTCGTCGACATCATGGCACACAACGAAGCGCAGCGGAAGCAATTTGCCCAACGTTTCGAAGCCCTCCGCGCTGCACACCAAGCACTCGAGCAACTCAAGGAACGCATCAGCCAAGACAAAACGCAACAAGACTTCATGGCTTTTCAGTTTGGTGAGCTCACACAAGCAAACCTCCAGCCCGACGAACTTGCTACCCTCGAACGCGAGACAGAACTGCTCTCGCATGCCGAAGATATTAAGGCCGCACTTTTCGAAGCCGACCGCCAACTCAATGGTGACAACGAAGGTGCACTCGCCCTGCTGAAACGTTCCATCGGCGAATTGCAAAGCATTGCCAAAGTCTTCCCGCGGGCCAATGAGCTCGGCAGTCGTTTGGAGGAATGTCACATCGAACTCAAAGACATCGGGCAAGAGATAAACCAACAAATGGAGGCCGTCGACTATGACCCCGACCAGCTCAATCGCTTCAATGAGCGCTTAGACCTGCTCTACAGTCTGCAACAAAAGTATCATGTCGACGGGGTGGAAGCGCTGATAGCCATACGCGATGACTTAGGCGAGAAGCTCAACGTCATCGAGAATGCCGACGAGCAACTGGCCGAGCTGACCACACGCTTCCAGCAGTTGGAAAGCGAATGTAAGGCCTTGGCCGCCGTGCTCACACAATCGCGCGTGAAAGCAGCCAAAGCCATCGAAACGGATATGGCCAAACGTCTGGCGCCCTTGGGCATTCCCAACGTGAAGTTCCAGATTGACTTTACCAACAAGCCGCTTGCCAACGACGGTTCCGACCGCATTGCCTTCCTTTTCAGCGCCAATAAGAGCATGCCCCTGCAACCCATTACGCAAGTTGCCTCAGGGGGTGAGATTGCGCGCGTCATGCTTTCGCTAAAGGCGATGATCAGCGGCACTGTGCAGCTGCCCACCATCATCTTCGATGAGATTGATACCGGTGTGAGCGGTCGTGTTGCCGAAATGATGGCGCAGATAATGCACGAGATGGGTGCGCATCATCGCCAAGTCATCAGCATTACGCATCTGCCACAGATTGCCGCACGGGGAGCCTTCCACTATAAAGTATCAAAGACAGAGACGAGCAAAGGCACCAACAGCCAGATGCAGTTGCTCAACGAGGACGAGCGCATTCAAGAGATTGCCCAGATGCTAAGTGGCAGCAGCGTCACACCCGAAGCCATCAGCAATGCCAAATCGCTGCTCAACCACACATAGGCATCCCTGCCCCACTCTCCTTTTACGTCCATTCAGAACAAAACAAAACGATCACATAATGAGAAACAAAATTGTATTGACACTATTCGCGGTGCTCATGGTTATCACCGTGAGCGCACAGTCAGCGGCCACACAGAAAGCCGCTAAAGCAGTGTTTTCACTAACCACTTTCAACGCTGCGGGCGACATCATTGCCTCCGCCCATGGCACGTTCGTCAGTCCGCAAGGCGAGGCCATCGCGCCGTGGAAGCCCTTTGTCGGGGCTGCCCGTGCCGTGGTAATCGATGCCACGGGAACCGAACACCCCGTCGTGGCGATGATAGGTGCCAACGAGCTCTATGATGTGTGCAAATTCACCATCGAGCACAGCACGCCAACCATTCCGCTTGCGCCACAGGCCGCAACGAAGACAGCCTGGCTACTGCCTTATGGTGTGCAGAAAGCCAAACCGTTGTTGCTGACCATTCAGCGCATTGAGCAGTTCAACGAGCGGTTCAACTATTACGTGTTCAACCCTTCAAACCTTTCCGCACAGCAAGTGGGTTGCCCTATCGTCAATGCGCAAGGACAGCTTTGCGGACTCTTGCAGACAACCTCCGATGGCACTTTTACAGCGGTCGACGCCCGTTTCGCTGCCGAGATGCAAGCCAACAGCCTTGCCCTCAGCAATGCCACGTTGCGCACCTGCGCCATTCGCCCTGCCCTGCCCGCTTCGCTTGACGACGCGACGGTGGCATTGCTCATGTCGGCCAATCTCACAGACTCCTTGACCCACCAATCGCTCATCGACGCCTTCATCCATCAGTTTCCCGCCGCCAAGGAGGGTTACACCAACAAGGCGCTGAGCCTCGTCGATGCCGGGAAGGACGAGGAAGCCGAAAAGGTGATGCAAATGGCTCTCGAGAAGGTAGAGAGAAAGGACGAGGCCTACAGCGAATACGCCAAGGTCATCTTGCAAAAGCAAATCCACTATCCCAACCGCGCCTTTGCGCCATGGTCGTTAGACAAAGCACTGCAAGCAGCCGAAAAGGCTGCTACCATTCAGCCGCTACCGCAATACATCCATCAGCAGGCACAAATCTACTACGCTAAGCAAGACTATCAAAAGGCCTGCGACCTCTTTATGCAACTCACCCACACACCGCTGCGCAGTGGCGAGTTGTTCTATGAGGCATCCCAATGCAAGCGAATGCTGCGCGCCCCCATCACTGAAGCACTGGCACTCTTAGACAGCGCAGTGGCCGTTTGTCCGAGACCACTGAATAGCATAGCCTCCACCTACCTGTTGGCACGCGGTGCAACCTATCAGGAGATGGGCCAATACCGCTTGGCCGTGAAGGACTACAATACCTATGACAGTATTGCTCAAGGGCCGTCACGCTACCGCGACTTCTACTATCAACGTTACCAATGTGAGTTAAAGATCAAGCAGTTCCAACAGGCACTCAACGACTTGGCGCGCACCATTCTTCTCAACCCAGAGGAACCCGTCTACTATGCTGAGATGGCTTCGCTCTGCCTACGGGTGAAACGCAATGAAGATGCCGAACAGGCAGCCCTACGCTGTACGGAAATAGCAACCGATTATGCCGACGGATTTCTGCTCTTAGGCATCGCACGGCAAGAATTGGGCAAACTTGAAGAAGCACGCAAGGCACTGCTCCGTGCGAAGGAACTCGGTGACAAGCGCGCCGATGAATACCTTAAGAGGAAATAACCGGCTCTGCTATCATCTCCACCATAAAGGCGCACTTCTCGTGCGCCTTTTTTTGTAGCATATTGTTCATTGTGCCGTATTGGCAGTGTTTTCATATAAACACAATCACCTTTGCTTCGTGTTGCAACAGATTATATTGTATCTGTTTTATTATTATACATGGTTTAATCTATATCATTAATAGTTTTTGCAACATTGCGCAATATTTGAACACATCTTATAAAACATCTATCAACATTGAACGGTGTTTTAACACATTCTATAATATGTTTATCAACATCGTGTCATGTTTTGACAACTTTTATAAAATGTCTATCAATATGGTGCCATATTTTAAGATATTCTATGAGATATATTTCAACATGGCGCAACGTTTTATAATATACCATTGAACGCATGACGATCATGTGACAATGTTGGAATAGATAAAACACACAGACATGCAACAATGAGAATATATGTGACGGATACTTTGAAAGCAAAGACGGATGCACACCATGTGCATCCGTCGAATAGATAATGAGCGTTATCATCCTACGACGATATGACAGCGCTCGTTTAAAGAGCTTCACAACTTTGCAACCACAACGCTGCGGTAGCATCCGATGGCATGCGCCAGTCGCCACGAGGGCTTAGGCTGATGCCCCCCACCTTCGGCCCGTCGGGCATGCAGCTGCGCTTGAACTGTTGCGCAAAGAACCTTCGATAGAAAGAGCAGAGCCAATGCTTGAGCACTTCGTCTGTGTAGCGGTTATTGAATGCCTTTTGAGCCAGTAAGAAGATTTTCGCAGGCGTGAAGCCAAAGCGCATGACGTAATAAAGGTAGAAGTCGTGGAGTTCGTAAGGTCCAATCAGTTCCTCCGTGCGTTGACTGATACGTCCTGCATTGTCGGCAGGCGTAAGCTCAGGACTAATGGGCGTGTTGAGGATGTCCTTCAACACGAGTGAGAGTTCCTGGCTGCTGTGAAGTGCTTCATGCTGCACGAGGCATTGCACCAAGGTCTTGGGTACGCTGGCATTCACCCCATACATGCTCATCTGGTCGCCATTGTAGGTGGCCCATCCCAAAGCCAGTTCCGACAAGTCGCCTGTTCCGATGACGATACCATCCACCTGGTTGCTGATGTCCATGAGTATCTGTGTGCGTTCGCGCGCCTGACTGTTTTCATAGACCACATCGTGCACGGCGCCATCATGCCCAATGTCTTTGAAGTGCTGTGTCACACTTGCTGCGATGGGCACCTCGCGCATCGTGACACCGAGTAGCTGCATCAGCAGATGTGCATTCTGATGTGTCTGGTCGGTGGTACCAAAGCCCGGCATCGTCACACCGATAATGCCTTGCCGATTGAGCTTTAGGAGGTCGAACGTACGCACACATACGAGCAATGCCAGCGTTGAGTCCAAGCCACCACTGATGCCAAGGACAACCTTTTCGGCGTGAATATGCCGGAGCCGTTTGGCCAATCCCATGGTTTGGATGTGGAACACTTCCTCACAAGCCGTTTCCATTGCCATGGCTTCGGGGATAAAGGGTGCTGACGGGATTCTGCGCTCCAAGTGGAAAGGCTTAAAGTTTTTTAACAGGCAACACGGCACAATGGCGGTTTCGCTCACCTCGTGGAACTGGGCTGTGGCAAACGTGGTGTTGTTGCAACGGTCGTAGCGGATGCGTTCGACATCAATTTGTGCCGTCACCAACTGCTGCGACAAGGCAAAACGTTGTCCTTCGCTCAATAGTGTGCCATTTTCATAAATCAACGCGTTGCCACCATAGACGACATCCTGCGTGCTCTCGCCGAAACCGCAACTGCTATACACGTAACCACTGATGGTGCGGGCGCTCTGTTGCGCGAGGAGGCTTTTGAGATAGGCGTGCTTACCCACTAACTCGTCGGTGGCCGAGAGATTGAAGATGAGATCAGCGCCGGCCAGGGTCAGATGATTGCTTGGTGGCGTTGGCGCCCAGACGTCCTCGCAAATTTCTATGCCGAATTTCACGCCCTGAGCGGTTTCGAACAGCTTGGGTTGCGCAGATACCTCTATAGCCGTGCCGGCCAGGCGAATGGTTGTCGGTCGTAGCGACTGCGACGAGGTGAACCATCGCTTTTCATAGAATTCGTTGTAGTTGGGCAGATAGGTCTTGGGGACGATACCCAAGAGCTTGCCCTGTTGCACGATAATGGCGCAGTTGAGTAGCAAGTTGCCCACCTCGAGCGGTGCGCCCACGATGGCAATAACATCTTTCTGAAGGGTGGATTGCAGCAAATGGGTGACAGCGGCATCGATGGTCTCGAGCAATGACCGCTGTCGGAACAAGTCCTGGCAAGTGTAGCCGGTGAGGGACAGCTCGGGGAAGACAATGATTTCAATGCCCGCTTCTTCGGCCTGTGTCAACAGCGCCTCGATTTGTTCGGTGTTGTATTGGACATCGCCAACACGAACGGCAGGAATGGCTGTTCCCACCTTGATAAAACCATATTCCATAACTAATGAATGGTGACTTGTGTTGCGCCATAGCCATACTCGCGGAATGACGCATCTTGATAGGTGAATTTCTTATATTGATAGTTCAAAGCATGGATGAGCGCATGCCGCAGCACGCCCTCCCCTTTGCCGTGGATGAAGACAATTTTCTGTCCCCGATGCTTGCGGTTGGCCTCGAGGGTGTCCTTGAAGACTTGCAGTTGATAGTCTAAGATGTCTTTTGAGGTCATGCCCTGTATGCTATCCAACAGGGCGTCGATGTGCAAGTCAACCACCAACGGGTCGTTGCCTCTCGGCGCTGTGGCAGCTCTGCCAGCCGTGACATGACGGTCGTCCTGCCGCTTGGTCTGCATTGCTTTTGCCAAATGCCCGGCATCCACTTGCAATGCTTTGACGGGTTCATCGTCGACCACGATGGCATGGAGCCAGGCCGGCGTGTCGAAGAAGTCGCTGTCGCGAAACGTGCTCTGCTTATAGCACTTCGTCGCGTCGAGCTTGATGCAGACCGAGAGGGTTGGCTTGAGCAAGAAGCTTTTCTCGCGCTTATAGGCAATGCCTTGCACGGCCAAACGGTTGAGCTCGGCCAAATCGGCGTAGGTGAGCGTGGCGACAAGCTCCATCGTGTTGGGCGCGAGCTCACCTTGAAAGGCCAACGTCCAACTGTCGTTCTCCCCTGTCATGTAGCTCAACTGCAAGAAGTAGTTACAATCGTTCACGAGGTAGATGTCGAACGTTGTGTCTGCGGGCAATGTCGAATCGGAGGGAACAAACGCCACATAAGCCGTGAGCCGATTGCCCCCCTTGCGCTCTTCAACCGGCGCTTGAAAGGTCACTTCGCGCGTGTCGTCGGGTGTGTCGAAAGACTCGTTGCCGTCGGTCTCATCGAAAGCCGGTTCGTTTTGCTTTGCATTGAGCATTGCCTTAATGCTGCGCTGGCCGTTGTGAATGGCATTTTCCTCTTTGTCCATGGCAGCCTGATTGATGTTCAACGCAGCCATTTTGGCCAAACCATGGTCGTTGCTGTCAATCACCACGACTTCATTGATGCGAAAGGGTATCTCGAAGCCATCCTGATCCTCAACGAGGACGATGTCCTTTCCCGAGAAGCCCGTAATCTTTCCGCCCCCCGTTTCGTTCAGGAAGCGCACTGTATCTCCTTTTTTCATTGCTTAATTAATGGTTTTATGGGTTGTGTCGGCTAAGGTATGAGCAACGAGCTGTCGCCATAGCTTAGGAAACGGAAATCATGCGACAGAGCATAATCATAGATCCTTCGCCAATCTCCGTGCACAAAAGCACTCACTAAGAGCAGCAAGGTGCTTTGTGGCTGATGGAAGTTGGTGATCAACATCTTCACGATTTTATAGTGATACCCCGGTGCGATGATGATCTGTGTGCTGCTATGCAAGGCTTCTAAATTGTTGCGCTGCAACCAGTCCAACACGTTGCGAATGGCCTGCTCGGACGAGATGCCATCTACCCACGTGCCGTCACGCCCCGCTTCGTAGGGCTCCCATTGTGTGACATGGAGCATTTCTTCTGTCGCATCCGGATTTGCGGCAAGTTTCACACCCATGTAATAGAGACTCTCGAGCGTGCGCACACTGGTGGTTCCGACGGCGATGGCTTCGCCATGGAAGTGCAAAAGGTTCTCAAGGGTGTGACGGTGCACGACGATATACTCGGAGTGCATCTCATGTTCGTCAATGCTTTCGCTCTTCACAGGTTTAAAAGTGCCCACTCCTACATGTAAGGTGACCTCTTCCTCTACTATCCCGCGCTGCTGAATGGCTTGCAACACTTCATAGGTGAAATGAAGGCCCGCTGTGGGAGCAGCCACACTGCCTTTGATCTTGCTATACACCGTTTGGTAGGTAATCTTATCGCGCTCCTCAGTTTCGCGATTGAGATAGGGCGGAATGGGTAGCTCGCCTACCGCTTCCAAAATGTCGGCAAAATTGATTTGTGCATTGTCCCATCGGAAGTCTACCCAGTAATTGGTGCCTTTCCCTAAGGTCTGCACAGTGTCTTCGCGCCGCTCTACCGTGAGTGTGAACGTTTGACCATTGATGTCAAAGTTGCGTTTCAACACGCCTTCTTTCCATTTCTTTAGGTTCCCGATCATGCAAAGCCACGCACAATGCCCCTTGGACTGGAACATGCGCTCATAGTCGACAGGGTGTGCAGGCTCCATTAAGAAGACCTCGATCAATGCTCCCGTTGCCTTTCGGAAGTGCATGCGCGCCTGGATGACGCGTGTGTTGTTGTACACCATCAAGGAGTGTCGTGGCAGGAACGTGGGGAGATTAAAGAACTGCGACTCAGAGATTTCCCCTTTGCGGTAAACGAGTAACTTGCTATGATCGCGTTGCGCCAAGGGGAACTTTGCGATGCGCGAATCCGGGAGGCAATACTGATAGTCGCTTATTTTAATATGCTTTGTGTCCATACGTTTAAATATTATCTGCATTAGAAATCAATCACCAGCGAAACAATGACATCTGCCAAGGCTGATAACACTAAGACGCTCAGCACCCTGTCAACATCTTGGCAATTGTAGCCGGCTGAAGTGTATTGCGTTGAGACATAGCACTGGGAAGGATTGGTGCGGCAGTAGATAAAATGGTAAAGGCTGTAGGCTAAATATCCACTGAGGATGCCCCATGCCGTCCCG
>ERZ772986.1420-NODE-1420-length-13636-cov-2.781680_pt1 | contig 13636 bp, 11 predicted proteins | sample MGYA00511898_ERZ772986 | MGnify/ENA primary metagenome ERZ772986 (study PRJEB29015, sample SAMEA2737934) | human oral metagenome | biome: human oral; feature: human-associated habitat; material: dental | place: China | collected 2148 ... | reverse complement strand
AGGACTTCGCGAGCGTAAACATCAGTAATAATTGACATTTCTTACTCTCCTTATTGAGTTATATTTTTTACTCCTCTATCATATCGTAATTAGGCTATTTTTTCAAGAAAAAACAAGGAAATCTACGAAAATTGAGAAGTTTTTAACAAGAAAACGGTTCCACTGTCTTATTTTCTTCCATTTCCCCTCCTTATTTAATTTTTTAGCATTCCTCTACTCTTCTGCTACGCTTTATGCTATACTAAACTTATGACAGATATTAATAAAACGATTTTAGAAAAAGCTGCTGGTCCTACTCGGTTCAATCCTGATGAACAGCGTCGATTTTTGGAGACTTATGAGGAGCGTGTGATTGCATCATGTACCTTGGAGGAGGCAAGGGACAATCTCTATTTGGAGCACTATTCTTCAATTCTTACGAACATTTCAGAACGCTTTGAACCTGTATTGGTCAAGATTTCGCCTGCCTTGGATGAAAGCAGCCAACTTCAATATTTGAAAAAGACAAAGGATCTTGGTCTTGTGGCAAGCATTGTTTCAGATGACTGTCGCCACTCTCCCTTTGGTCTCATCATCCATACTGATCATCCATCTGGAATTTCTCCAACCGATATCAGCCTCCAGTATCCAAATTTGTTTGAAAAGAAAGAAGAGAGCACAGCACCTGAAAAAAAATCATTTTGGAAACGCCTCTTTGGCTAAAGAAAGAACCAATTGAAAAGGAATTTCCTTTTCAATTGGTTTTTTAGTTTGCTTTCATTTTTAAGAGGTTACCAATATTTCGAGCACAGGAAATCAGATTCCTTTCAGCATGAGTGAGTGCATCTGCCACCTCACAAGGACCTGGTACAATAGAGAAGGCAGCCTCAATATGATGACTTGGGAAAGCTGGCAAATCCTCTGCTAAGCCGCCACAAATAGCAAGCACTGGGATCTTCTCTGGTGTTCGTTTGGCTACCCCGACAGGAGCTTTTCCAGACAAAGATTGGAGGTCCATCCTACCTTCTCCCACGACGACCAGATCCGCTTTTTGAACCTTACGATCGAAGTCGATTAGATCCAAACTTTTCTCAATTCCTGAGGAAATCTGACCTCCCGCAAAAGCGACCAAGCCTGCTGCCATGCCACCTCCAGCTCCGGCGCCAGGCATGGACAATATTCGTGCATCTACTAATTGGTAAAAACCCTGCATAGCCTGATCGACAACTGGAAACAGAAGGGGATTCAAACCCTTTTGCCCGCTAAAGATATAGGTTGCTCCTTGACTGCCACAGAGAGGATTGGTGACATCCGTTAAGACCAGGAGCTCGATGTCTTGTAAAGCATTTGGAACCGCACTGGTATCTATTCTATCCACACGACCGATCGAAGCACCTACAGGACGAAGCAGATGACCTTGGTCATCATAGAAGGCTACCCCTAGTCCGGCTGCCATCCCAATCCCACCATCATTCGTTGCAGAACCGCCAATTCCCACACAAATCGTTTTAACCCCTTGGTCAACCAATTGCAAAATCAGTTCACCAATTCCTCGTGTCTCTAGTTCTAGTGGATTGCGTTTTTCAGCTGGGATAGAGCCTAAGCCAACAAGAGAGGCCATCTCAAAAAATGCCATCTCATCTTTTTGGTAGTAAGCCATTGAAACAGGCTTCCCAAATGGTCCTGTTACCTGAGTATGCTTCTTGGTTAAATTCAGAACGCCAGCGAGTGTATCCATGGTTCCTTCGCCACCATCCCCTATGGGAAGGAGGTCAAAAGTTGCATCTGGTAGAGCCTCTTGAAATCCTTTTTTTAAGGCTTCTGCTACTTGTTTGGCGGATAAGGATTCTTTAAATGAATCCGGTGCTAGTAGGATATGCATGCTGTTTCCTTTCTATGCTGGTCTAGAATTTCAAGAACAAGGCTTAGATCCCTCGTCTCAATACGGTATGGAGCTCGTTCGGCAACGATCGACTTTGCCATAAAGGCAATCCCGATTCCGGCTGTTTCAATCATGGGAAGATCATTGGCACCATCTCCCATAGCAATCGTCTGACTTAGTGGAATATGATTTTCTCTCGCCCATGTCAGGAGGGAGTCTTTTTTTCTTTCAGGGGTCACAATCTCTCCGAGCACTTTCCCTGTCAGACGGCCATCAAAAGTCTGCAAACGATTAGCACGAACCAGATCAATTCCTAAAGACTTCGCGATAGGATCGATGACTTCATGAAATCCCCCTGAAACAAGGCCAACCTTGTAACCTCTTTGATGAAGTTCCGTGATTAAGGTCTTAGCTCCCGGTGTGACGTCCATCTGCTCTACAATTTTCGGAAAAATAGAGGCCTCTAATCCCTTCAATAAAGCGACACGCGCCTGTAAAGATGCTTTAAAATCCAACTCTCCATTCATTGCTTGTGCCGTAATCTCTGCTACTTTTTGTCCCACGCCAGCTTCTTGAGCTAGTAAATCAATTCCTTCTTGTTGGATCAAAGTTCCATCTACATCCATAACGAGGAGACCGGTTACTTCTTTCATCGCTTTCCTTTCTTATTTCTCCCTTACTATACAAAAATAGGGTTTAAATTTCAAGTTTCAATGATCATTTGAAGATAAAAAAACGACCTCCTAAAAAGTCGTTTTTTTGTTATTAGAAGCGAATTTGCTCCCGAGTTTTTTCATACGAAGTAACAAAGCGATCGGTCACTCCAGCTTCTACCATCTCCAAAGCATCTGAGATGACTTTGAAGGAAGCCGCATAGTCATATTCTCTTTCGAAAATATAAAGGGACTCATCAAAGGCAGCTTGAACATGATCATCAAATGAACGATAGCGATTTGAATATTGCAACAACTGCTCCGTTAAAGTAGCATTTTGTACAATTCGATAAGTCGCTTCTTCCAATTCATTCATATCATTGGTCAAAATATCTAACAAACGATTGGTTGATTCGATGTTGATTTTATCCCCTTCCAACTCATCCATCAAAGCCTCTGTATTGTTGCTTGCTGTGAAGAATAATTCCAAGAATTCTTGAGGGATTCCTGGCAAGTTTCGTTTGTCCATATAGCGTTTAATGGCATGCAAACGGTTGGCATAGATATTAACTTTTTGGCGAGCATTGGCATCGTCTTTTTCAATTTTTGAAAGGGAATCACTTAAGCCAATTTGCTCATCTTCGATTTCTTTCAAGCGAGCTTCAATAGCTTCTAATTCTTCTTCTACAATAGAATAGGCCTTTTGTGTTTCAGATGAATCTTTCAAGGCATCTTCTACCACATTTTCTTGTGAAGATAGCTCAGCTTCCAACTCTTTTAACTGTTGGCTGAAGCTTTCATTCAAGACGAATGTTTTACTAAGGCGTTCCACTTCTGCTGCAAGGTTGCTATTGTTATCTTTTGCGTGTTTCAAATAGCCAGGCAGTTGTTTCACTAACTTCTTCACGACTTTTTGTGATTCGATTTCACGAGTAAAGATGTGATACAATGCATCGATTTCTTCTTGAATTTGTTCATTTTCGTAAATGGCATTGTCCAATTCAAGGGCAGATACATTTGCCATATTGTTCTTCAAGGAAGCATGCAACTGTTGGAAACGAGATTCAATATCTGTTTCAGTGAAGTGGTATCCAGATTCCAAAAGCTTGCGGTAGCCACTTTCCAAATCCTCTAATTGATCAGGAAGTTTTGCTTGAAGAGCAGTGACAATTTCTGGCACACGCTCAACAATTTGTTTTAAGGCTACAATATGATTTTCAGCTGTATCAAGGATTTCAGCCGCTTCAACAGGGTCACCTGAAGAATTCAAGGTTACAAATTGTGAAAACTCAGATTGAATATTTCCAATTTGTTTTTCAATTTCAGGAAGCGCACTGCCATAACGATCTGGGTCTGAAGTGACTTCTTTTTGAAGTTCTTCAAACATATCCAAGGCATGAACCACACGACCGCTATTCTTTTGTTCCTGCTCTTCCAGATCAGAAAGGGCTTTGCGAATCGCCTTGATATCTTCGTCGATCAATTGGATCTGACTTTCGATATTGTCAATGGCTTGTTTAGCCTTCATGAAACGGAAAGAATTGTTATAGCCTTCCGCTTCAAACAGATTGTTTTCAATATCAGCAAATGAATTTAAGGATAAATCTACCCATTTTTGATTCCATTCACGAAATGCAATTTGACTTTGACCAATCAAATGCATGTTTTTTACGGCCTCTACTTCATCGTTGACCGGAAGGTTGTATAACTTTTCTTTTCGTTCTTCCAGTGCTGCCAGTAAGGCTTCATTTCGTTTTCTCAAAATGACTGCAACCACATATCCTACAATCAAGATAAGGGCGACAATAAAGATGAGAACAATTAGTCCACTAGACATATAAAAACTCCTTCATCGTATTACTTGAACGTAATCCTAGTAATTATACCATAAAATATCCATTAATGGGAAGCGTTCGGTGAATTTTATACATCGAGTGTACTATATTCAGCGTTTTCTTCGATAAATTCACGACGTGGTTCCACGCGGTCCCCCATCAACATATCAAAGATCTTATCTGCTTCCGCAGCATCGTCTACTGATACTCGTGCCATCAAGCGGTGTTCTGGATTCATGGTTGTTTCCCATAATTGGTGATCATCCATTTCTCCAAGACCTTTATAGCGTTGGATGGTTGGTTTTGAGCGACCTTCTGAATAACGTTCCATAGCTGCAGCTAATTCAGCTTCTTGGTTGGCACCAGGTTGGATATATTCTTTGATTTCACTACCGACTTTGACCCCATAGATTGGTGGTTGCGCAATATAAACATATCCCGCTTCCAAGACTGGTTTCATATAGCGATAGATCAAGGTCAATAGAAGGGTTCGGATATGAGCACCATCGACATCGGCATCGGTCATGATGACTAATTTTTGATAACGCGCTTTTGTAACATCAAATTCGGCACCAAATCCAGTTCCCATAGCAGTAAATAAACTACGGATCTCTTCATTGGCTAGAATTTTATCCATACTGGCTTTTTCAACGTTCAAGATCTTACCACGGATTGGGAGAATCGCTTGGAATTCCCGATTTCGACCAGATTTTGCAGATCCTCCGGCTGAATCCCCTTCGACGATAAAGAGTTCTGTTTCTTGTGGATTATTTGAAGAGCAATCTGCCAATTTACCAGGTAGGTTGGAAATCTCAAGCCCTGATTTCTTACGGGTCACCTCACGCGCTCGCTTAGCAGCTACGCGAGCTTTCGCCGCTAAAATCCCTTTTTCGACGATTTTCTTAGCAATTTGCGGATTTTCCAAAAGGAAATCAGAAAAGGCATCACTAAAGAGTCGATTGGTAATCTTAACAACTTCTGAATTTCCAAGTTTGGTCTTGGTTTGTCCTTCAAACTGTGGATTTGGATGTTTAACCGAGATCACTGCTGTTAAGCCTTCTCGAACATCTTCCCCAGTTAGATTGTCTTCGTTTTCTTTTAAGAGTTTATTTTTCTTAGCGTAATCATTGATCACACGAGTGAGAGCTGTACGGAAGCCCTGTTCATGAGTCCCACCTTCATGGGTATGAATGTTATTGGCAAAACTCATGACCGTCTCATGGTAGCCTGTGGTATATTGCATAGCCACTTCAACGGTAATATCATCCATTTCACCATCTGTGTAGATTGGTTTTTCAAAGATGACATCCTTGTTTTCATTGATGTATTCGACGTAACTAGAGATCCCACCTTCGTAGTGGTAATGCTTTTCTTGCTCCAGGCCTTCTCGCTTATCCGTCAAAGAAATACGCAAGCCACGATTCAAAAAGGCTAATTCTTGAATCCGTTTATTTAATTTTTCAAAATCATACTCGGTGGTTTCCGTGAAGATTTCTGGGTCTGGAATAAAGTGGACGGTTGTCCCTGTCCGATCTGTCTCCCCGATGACTTTCAAATCATCCACAACGTGTCCACGTCGATACTCTTGGTAATGGATACTGCCATTTTTATAGACGCGAACATCGAGGGATGTGGAGAGGGCATTCACGACGGATGACCCTACCCCGTGAAGACCACCAGATACCTTGTAGCCGCCTCCGCCGAATTTTCCTCCTGCGTGAAGTACGGTAAAGACAGTTTCGACGGCAGGTCGACCTGTCTTTTCTTGGATATCCACTGGGATCCCACGACCATCATCGACAACCGTGATCGAATTATCTGCTTCAATGAAAACTTCAATATGGCTAGCAAAACCAGCTAAGGCTTCGTCAATCGAGTTATCTACGATTTCCCAGACCAGATGATGAAGACCTTCTTTTGAGGTAGAACCAATATACATCCCCGGACGCATCCGAACGGCTTCTAGTCCTTCCAAGACCTGAATCTGACTGGCATCATATTCTTGCGCTTGAATTTCTTGCTGTTTATCCTCTGTCATAATTTCCCTTTTCTATTCAAATATAAACTGGTGTAAGTGGGGCATGGTGTCAAATAAATAGGTTGAAAGCCCTGCAGCCTTCCCAGCTTCAATATCGATCGGACGATCTCCGATGACCAGACCGTCTTGAATGCCATATTTTTCCTTCAAAAAAAGCATAGAGGCTGGGTCTGGTTTTCGAGGAAAGCCCTCGTCTGCTGTTACAATCTCCGTAAAGTAGGGTGCAATGCCTGTCTGTTCAATAAGGGTCAAAACTTGGCGATCCCGATGAGATACCAAAAAATGGCGTCCTCCATGTGCTTGGATCTCTTCTAGTAACTCTTTTGCTCCTTCAAATAAGACCGGCTCTTGCAAGCCCAAGGCTTCTTTTTTCTTGTATTCCGTACGAAAATTGGAAATATGAGGGGCAAAGGTTTGAATTGCATCCTGTGTTGAGATTTTTAATGCTGCATAAACAGAATCATGATCGGCTTGGATGTGAAAGTCCTTCAATGTCGCTACAAAGGCATTTGTGGACGTTTCGTAATTATCCAATAGCGTCCCACCAAGATCCCATATAAAATCATGATAATTCATAGTCAATATTATACCACAAATGGACAAAAAAAATAAGCTAAAACCCTCATTTAGGGGGGATTTTAGCCATTTTTTACGGTCATTTCATTTTAAATCATAGAGAAGTCATTTCCCGTCATAGAATGTAAACTTTCACCAGAAAATATGGTGTCCAAAAGAGCTCTTTTAAGCATCTCCAAAGACATCTTGATAGAGCATTCCTTGACGAAGGCTTTGGGCATCTCCTCCAAATTGCTCTACCAAGGCATAAGCCAAGGCAAGCGCAGTTGAAGGACCACGACTGGTCAAGAGATTCCCGTCTTTCACCACTGTTTCTTTCTGATAGTGCCCATCTTGAATCTCTTCTTCAAAACCATCGTAACAGGTATAGTGTTTATCTTTTAAGAGGCCGGCACGCGCCAAGACAATTGGTGCTGCACAAATCGCAGAAATGATTTTTCCTTTTCTACTTTCTTCTTGAAGAGCTGCAATCAATTCCGGATTATCCCGCAAATTCGCAGCTCCTGGCATCCCACCTGGTAAGAAGATTCCATCATAATCTGACAGGTCCCCATTCCAGAGACGGTCGACTTCCACTGTGATCTGGTGAGAACCTGTGACCGTTTCTTCCATCCCAACGAGGTCACAGTCGATCCCAGCACGTCTCAAAACATCGACAATGGTCAAGGCTTCAATTTCTTCAAAACCGTTTGCTAAAATCGTTGCTACTTTTTTCATTTTCATTCCTTCTTTCTATCTATTGCGCCTTTTTAAGGACTACTTTTTTACGGATTGGAGGCCCTTCTTCTGGCTCTTTCTTTTTGCTACTATGATTATATATTGAAAGGACCAGACCAATACCAATCAGATTACTAATAATAGAGGACCCACCTTGTGAGATAAAGGGGAGGGGAATCCCCGTCAAAGGGAGAAGGCCCGTTACCGCTCCGACATTTTCAAAAATATGAAAGACCAGCATCATAATAAATCCAATGGAAATATAGGTATAAAATTGGTTATTGGACTGGAGGGTAATTTTTAAAATGCGGTAAATCAGGGTCACATATAAAATCAACAGCACCAGAGCTCCAACAAAGCCAAAGTCTTCTGCTACTACTGTAAAAATCATATCACTTTCCCGTACGGGAACCAATAAATTGGAGACATTAAAGCCTTGCCCAAAGAGGCCACCACTTGCAATGGCTAGCTGTCCTTGCGCCTGCTGGTAGGTGGTGGTTTGTGCATAGTCAAAAGGATTTAACCAGGCTAAAATACGGTTCATCTGATAGGTTGGCATCCCTACTTGCTGGTGCAGAAAAGCTCGCCCCCCTTCTGAAAGAAAGAGGAAGAGAAAGCCTGCTAACCCACCTGCTAAAAGCAAGATGACCGGCAAGATAATTTTCCAGGAAACTCCTGAAACGAGCACTAAGCTCGCAAAAATGGCCAAGAATACTAAGGCCGTTCCCAAGTCCTGCTGGAGAGCCAATAAGGCAAAGACCGGAATCGTATAGATGGTCAACTCTAGAATCAAAAACCAATCTTGTCGTAATAATCGCTCACGCCCCTTATTTCTTTGCAAAAATCGGACAATAGAGCGTGACAGCATCAGGATGAAGGGGATCTTCATAAATTCTGAGGGCTGAAATAAGGTGATGTTCCCATAAGCCACCCAGTTTTTAGCTCCTGTTGAAGCTACCAAGTTGGGATTATAAAAAACAAGGGGAAGAACCATCAAGGCCAGGCCAAGCAGGTAAAGAAAGGGAGTGATTTTCCAAAGAAATTTCGTGCTAAAAATGGTCACAATCAGGCAAATGACGCATCCCACACCAATCCAGGCCAATTGCTGCCCTAAAAAAGGCCACACCATTTGGGGATAATCATGAGAAACTGCCACATAAACGGATAAGATCCCAATCATAAGTAGGGTGAAGACAATTCCAATGATCGAATAATCCAGGTGAATCGTCCAAAAATGATGTTTCTTCATTCACGTTCCTTTCTGTGAGAATCATCAAATCAATTAATAGAACAACATTTGTAGAATCAAGCTAGATCCTGCTACACAAAACCAAGCAATCAACCCTACTAGAAGGGGGGCTGCTCCTGCTGCACGGAACTGTTTCCAAGAAACCTTGCTTCCGATTCCGACCAAGGCCATGGCCATAAAGAGGTGAGAAAGGTCCTTAAGGTAAGGAAGAACCACTTTAGGTACCAAGCCGATAGATGAAAGAATAGAAGCCACAATAAACCAGATGATGAACCAAGGAATAATTTTCTTTAACATTCCTTTGTTTCTTCCTTGTTGCTTGCTCCGATACCATTTTAAACCGATCAAGCCTAAACAAACTGGTACAATCATCAGGGCGCGTGTTAACTTAACAATGGTCGCCATTTCACCCGCCGCTTTACTATAAGAAAACGCTGCTGCTACAACTGATGACGTATCGTTAATGGCTGTTCCTGACCAGAGGCCAAATTGAAAATTAGACATATGCCATAAATGGCCTAATACTGGAAAGATAAAGACAGCCAAAATGTTGAAGAAGAAGATAGTTGACATAGATAGGGCTATTTCCTCTTCGTCTGCTTCAATGATCGGCGCTGCTGCTGCAATAGCAGATCCACCACAAATAGCTGTTCCAAACCCAATTAAGGTCCGTAGATGAGATTTCAGGTGGAAGACTCTCCCAAAAATAATAGCTGCAAGAAAGGCAACGGTTATCGTTGGCAGACTAATCTTCAAAGAAGACAAGCCTGTAGAGGCAACCGTCGCAATCGGCAAGCTAAATCCCATGAAGATAATCGAATACTGCAATAATTTCTTACCAGACCAGTTCAGTCCTGGTCGTGAATTCTCTGGTAAATCTACTAATTCATTGAGGACAATTCCTAAAATCAAAGCAAAGACACTGGAGCCAATGATGGGAAAGAAAGTTCCCAATAACATGGCGCAAAGAGCCAGTACAAATGCAATTGCAAGTCCAAATCCTTTATTTTTCATTCTCTCAATTCCTTTCAAAAAAGTCAGCTGCTTGCTCAACAAGACGCTCTCTCACTGTCGTGTGAAGGGGCAACACTTGCTGCAAGCCATCTAAAATTTGTTTTCCATATCGTTTGGTCACCACCCGCTGGTCCAATAAGAGGACCAACGATTCCTGGTCTTGAAAACGACTGGTTCTCCCAATAGCCTGTTTGAGCCTTAAAATCGCGACCGGAAGGCTATAGTCATAAAAGGGATTTTTCCCCTGTTCTCTGAGTTGGGTATTCAGCTTTTGAACCATATAATCCTTAGGGTTATCAAAAGGAAGGCGCGTGATGATTTGAATCACTTCTTTTTGTTGGGAGAAATCGACTCCCTCCCAGAAGCTTCCTGTTCCCAATAAAATAGAGCTTTCTCCTCGGTCAAATCGTCGCTTAATATTGGCTGCATCCCCATTTCGATACTGGGCCAAGTGAGGAAACTTCAATGCATTTGACGTCTCCAGTAACAATTCTTTTGAAGTAAACAAAAGAAAAATTGGCTTTCGTAATGGAAGGAGTTCACCGACGAGCTGACAAATCTCCCCTGCGTACTCCACTGAAGATAAAGAAACAACATCTGGGAAATCTATCGGCACCAACAATTCCTGGTGTTGTTTGACTGTTATTGGCACCCGGTAGATTTGCTGCTCTTGGTATCCTAAAAGAGCAGGTAAATGCACCTTTTTACTGATAGCGATCGTCGCTGATACAAAGAGTACGGGCACTTCTTCAGGTACAAATTCCTTAAAGGATAGTAAGTCCTCCACTCCTCCATGAAGACGAAGAATCTGGTGGCTTTCAACCACTTCTTTGTCTATCCAAAAGGTTTGGTAGCGCTCATCAAACAATTCCTTTAGATTCTCTAGGGATTCGGTTTTCAATTCCGATACATCCTGCCGAATTTTTGCCACCGTTTGATCTGATAAAACTGCCGTTTTTCCTTGCACGACTTCTTTGGAGCAGGCATTTAACTCAAATTGAATACTCTCCAGCAAACGTCGTTGTAGAAGATCTTTTTCCTCTTCAATAGCGTGTTGCAAGTTTAAAAGAAGAGATTGCAAGGTTTCTTCTCTCTGTGAAAATTGTTCTAAAGCAAAGAAGAGTTTTTGCGCTTCATCCACGACCAGAACAGACTCTTGAAGTAGACTCTTATCATCTTCTAGACGGGTTAGCAGATAAGCATGATTGGTCAAAATCACCCGGCTGGTTTTCACTTTTTCCTGACCAAGACGCCAAAAATCTTCCTGATAAAATAGTGAACGTTTCGACAATTGACCATCGTGGCAAATGTCAGCTACAAAATGGACATGACGATAGAGTTGGCCAATTTCACTGAACTCTCCTGTTTCAGTCATGGTCAGCCAAACCAACAGTTGCATTTTAAAGCGTCGAATCATCCCATTATCTGACTCACTCTGTAAGGTCTCATAAAATTTATCGAGTTGGATGTAATCCTTGGGACTTTTAAGGCTATGAAAGGGAATTTGGAAAAGATCCTGGATGGTCTTTCCTTCTTTCTTCATAATTTGATCCTGAAGAATTTTAGTTGGAACACTCACAAGAATGCGCTTGGAGGTTTTAGCCAAAAGCGTTAACAGATAAGCGTAGGTCTTCCCAATTCCCGTTGGCGCCTCGATAAAACTTGGAAGCGGCTGGTGCAAACTGTCCTCGATATAGGCAACAAATTCTCTCTGCTCCGGATAAGCTTCCATTCCCAACAACTGCATATTGAGTTCAAACTGTTCAGACAAATAGTGACTTTCTAAGAACTGCTGTGGCTTTCGCAGGTAGAGTCCATGAACTTCTACTAAATGAGCTGGTAAAAAAAGACTAGTGTCTTCAAGCGCATCTTCTATTAAGAGTCGCGATTCATAAATCAAACAATCTGCCATCGAAAGAAGTTTTTCGATCAATCCTCTTGGTAAGCTCGCAATTTTCTCTCTCAATTTCAACAGCAGCTGGGCTGTTGCCATAGCATCCGCTAGAGCGGAGTGAGCATGGTGCAACTCAATTTCCAGTTCAGCCGCAAGCGCTCCTAAATTGTAGCGTTCTAAAGTCGGATAGAAAATTTGAGACAATTCAACCGTATCAATTCGAGGAGTCGTTAGTTCGAATCCTTCCCAAAAGAGAGCTTCTGCCAATAAATTCGCATCAAATTTGACATTATGAGCCACAAAGACGGCATCTTCTATTAATTCAAAAATTTCTTTTGCCACTTGTGCAAACTCTGGTGCTTTCCGTAAGCGAGCATCTGTCAGGCCAGTCAGTTGTTTGATATGCTCATCCAATCGTTCATGGGGATTCACATCCGTCTCATAGGATTGCGTAATCCTCCCATCTTCGATGATGACAATCCCAACCTGAATGATCTTAGCATTACTTCCAGCACTGGTCGCTTCCAGGTCCACAATGGCATATTTCCGTTTCTGTCTTGTCATAATACTTAAAATTATATCACGTTTGAGCAAGCTCTGCAGATTTTTTTCTCCTTTGAGGCTGACTTCAATCCAGTTATTTTCTTCGCAATTTGATACACTATTCTAGAAAGGAGTCCTTATGAAAATCTATCGTACTGTAAATCCTGTAGCTTATGAAAACACCTACTACCTTGCAAATGACCACTCCCTCATTCTTGTCGATCCAGGTAGCGACTGGGCGACTATTCAAAAACAAATTGATCGCGTAGGAAAACCAATTGTAGCGATTCTTTTAACCCATACACATTACGATCACATTATGAGTCTTGAAAAGGTTCGTCAGACCTATCATTTCCCATCTGTTTATGTCCATTCAGCAGAAGCCAGTTGGTTGTCTTCTCCTGTCGATAATTTATCTGGTTTGGATCGTCATGCGGATTTAGAAGATGTTGTATGCAAGGAGGCCGACTTCCTTTATGACATTCGCTCCGATTACCAAATAGCCGATTTCCACTTTTATGTTCTGGAGACACCAGGCCACTCTGCAGGAGGGGTCTCTATCGTCTTTCCTGAGGATCACCTGGTTCTATCCGGTGACGCCCTTTTTCGCGAAACCATTGGTCGGACCGATCTTCCAACAGGGAACGCGACACAGTTGCTTAGCAGTATCAGAGAAGAACTCTTTACCCTTCCATCTTCCTACACTGTCTATCCCGGTCATGGCCCTGAGACTTCTATTGGTCACGAGAAGATGTTCAATCCCTTCTTTAGACAATCCTAAAGAGTCCTTATCATCCTTCCTGTCCTCATAAAAGTAGACAAAAAAAGCAAGTGCGAACTTGCTTTTTTATTATATCTTAAGAAAACGTCTCATGGAGATTGAAGAACCAATCGCTCCAATCAAAATTCCTAATCCAAAGAGGCCACCGACCATGATCGGTACCAAGAGATGAGGACTATAGAGATACAAGTTTTGATCTGCCAAGTTATTGTTCATAGATGTATAGACAACATTATAAACATAGAAGACCAAAGCTGAAGGAACCAAGGCTCCCAAGAGACCGATCCAAGCACCTTCTAAAAGGAATGGTGCACGAATATAGCCATTTTTTGCTCCTACCAGTCGCATAATCTTAATCTCACGACTACGTGAAATGATGGTAATCCGAATGGTATTTGAAATCAAGAAGACTGCGATGAAAATCAATAAAGCTACACCAATCAAGCCCCAGTTTCGGATGAAGGTTCCAAGAGCA
>ERZ772986.1418-NODE-1418-length-13658-cov-5.591634_pt1 | contig 13658 bp, 10 predicted proteins | sample MGYA00511898_ERZ772986 | MGnify/ENA primary metagenome ERZ772986 (study PRJEB29015, sample SAMEA2737934) | human oral metagenome | biome: human oral; feature: human-associated habitat; material: dental | place: China | collected 2148 ... | reverse complement strand
CGGGGATGTGCGCGGAGAAACTCCTCCATCGCGGCAGAAATCTGCGCGACAAGATTCTTTTTATTCATGTGGTACACCACTTTCTGGGGAATTACTGATAAAATGAAGTTCGTCAAATTAGCGTAGATTTTTCGCCGAAGTGCGGGCAAAAGATGTGTCAAGATGGCGCAGCTGAAATTATCAGTGCTTCTCTAGGACGTCTCGATAGGCGTCCTTTCTCTGCAGCATCATCTTCGCGGCGTAGGAGCAGACGGGGACGATCTTCCTGCCTTCGCGGCGTGCCGCCGCGATGATCTCCTCGATCAGACGGCGGGCGATGCCCTGTCCCCCGTAGGCGGGATCGACCTCCGTATGCGGGATGACCCAGCGGCCGCCCCTCTCCTCGATGACGGCATAGCCGATGCAGGAGGCTCCGTCGTACGCCGCGCTGCGGCTGCACTCTTTTTCAAATACAATGTTCATGGGGATTTCCTTCCTTCATATACTGCGCAACAAAGGCGGCAATATCTTCCCGCGCATGCAGCGCTGTTTTGCACCGTCTGTCATAACCATGCCGCACTCCTCCGTGCAGTTCGGCGCAGAGAGCGCCTCCTGCGGCAGGAGGGCGGCGGTGAGCAGAGCCGCGGCGAAGAAGTGCATCATGGGGACGGGATCATGTATCTATCTCCTTTCTATCGTTATAGCGCAGAATGGGGCACGGGTCAAGAGGCGTGCGAAAAGCCTCCCCCGCGCGGCGGGAGAGGCTTTCATAGATAGAAGGAAGTTGACCAAATGGAAATCGTTTAGAAGAAGAACTCGACGCGGCCGAAGATCTTCGATGCCCTGTCCTTGTTCGAGCCAAGATAGCGCGCATAGAGATCCTTGCCGCGGAAATACTTCGCAGAGAGTACGACATTCGGAAGCAGCGTGTAGTCTGCGCCGATCTCGACGCCTCTTGCCCCCTCCATCGCGCCATCCGTCGTCGGTGCCACGGAGGCACCTGCGATCTGGCGGTAGGCGACGTATGCCCCCCACGAGCCGCGATCCTCAGGCTCTGCACCCCTGTACTCGTACGCGATCTGATAGGATTTGTCGGGCATATTCCCCCACTGGAAATCCTTGCTGTATGCGTACGCACCCGAGAGGAAATTATACTTGTCGAAGCGATAGGCGAGGTTCACCCCGAAAATCTGCATCGTCTTCTTGTTGTTCTTGAGCATCCCTTGGAAATCTTCTGCATTGAGGCGGTAGTAGCCGAGCCCTGCCGTCAGGCGTCCGTTGTACTGGAGCTCTGCGCCCTGATAGTTAGCCGCCTTGTCATTCTGGAATTCGTCGCTGCTCATGCGTCCTGCCTGCAGCTTGACACGCAGGTCCTTGCCAAAGTTGACCTCAGCTCCTGAAAACTCGCGGTCGAAGACGAGCGCACCCGGCTTGGCATACGCCTCTGCCGAGAGCAGCTCCAGCTTGCCGAGCTTGACGTTGAAATTGCCGTAGTCGCCCTGTGCCCATGCGCGCTGGAGCGTTACCTTGTCGTTGTCCTCTTCGCCCGCGTCCTTGTTCACCTTTATCGAGGCATCGAGGCGTGCATTGACGTGCCAGTGGCTGTTGATCTCGGCAGACGGCTCAAGACGGAACAGCAGATTGTTGTCGTTGACTTTTGTCGCTCCTGAGGGCGTACGCGATACTTCCGTGCGGTCGCTCGTGTAGGTATACTCAACTTTGCCGTTCCACTTCACCATGTCGGCGTTGCGCTCGAGGTTCGATACGCGCACGCCGAGATTGTTCAGCTCGTCGGCGAACTCGGCGGCGAGGCGATCAACGAGCGCGCGGTCGGAGGCGGATAGGTCGCCCTTTGCCATCGCCTTCGCGACCATCTGTGCCATCTCGTAGCGCGTGATGTTGCGGTCGCCGCGGAACGTCCCGTCGCCGTAGCCCTCAACCACGCCGTCATTGGCGAGCTGCGTTACGGCATCATACGCCCAGTGGTCGCGCGGCACATCGCTGAACGGATTCGCTGCCGCGAACGTTGTTCCTGCCGCCCCGACGACGAGAGCCGCCGCGAGTGCGGACACCAGAGTTTTCTTCATCGGAAAATCCTCCTTTTCGGATCATGCGAACCGGCACCGCCTGTCTGTGTTTCCCATCGTGGATGGTGTCCGTGACGTTTGCTGCATCCATTCGCATAAATAATAATAACCTCTCTCATTATATATGAAACTAAGATGAGACGTCAAGCATAATATTCTAAGGAATCACTGATAAAATGAGGTCTGCCAGATTGGCGTAGATTTTTTGTCCGAACAAGGTGGAAAACCGGACGCATAGCAAAGGCTATGTGGAGGATTTTCCGCCGAAGTGCGGGCGAAAAAGATGCGTCAAGATGGTAGTGCTGAATTTATCAGTGCTTCCCTAAATACAGAGAATAAACATGACGAACATGATTCGTATCATTAGAGCGGGAATCTATGGTATAATAAAAATACAGAACTATTTCAATGGACGGAGGAAAGAATCGTATGAACGAATCAATCAAGGCGGCACATCTCACGCATGATGCAGCGCCGCAGGCAGATCTCACGCCCTACAGTGCAGAGGCAGCAGCGCGTGTGGAGGCGTTTCATCGGACACTGCCGACATACGAGCCGACGCCGCTCGCCGACCTCAGGCATCTCGCACGGTCGCTCGGACTGGCGCGTGTCGCCGTGAAGGATGAGAGCAAGCGGTTCGGGCTGAACGCGTTCAAGGGGCTCGGTACGAGCTACGCCGTGGCGCGCTATCTCGCGCAGTATCTGGGCATCCCTGAGGAGGAGATGACCTATGAGCGCCTGCGCGCACCGGAGAACCGCGAGCGGCTGCGCGGCGTCACCCTTGTCACTGCGACGGACGGCAACCACGGACGCGGTGTTGCGTGGGCGGCGAAGCTGTTCGGGATTTTTGCGCATGTCTTTATGCCGAAGGGCGGCTCGCCCGAGCGTCTGGCAAACATCCGCGGACTCGGCGCAGAGGCGTCGTTCACCACCTACAACTATGACGATACCGTGCGCTATGCCTCGCAGATGGCGCAGGAAAAGGGGTGGGTGCTCATGCAGGACACGGCGTTCGGCGGCTACACGGAGCGGCCGCAGTGGATCATGCAGGGCTATTCGACGCTTGCCCATGAGGCAATGGAGCAGTACGCTGAGATGCCGACGCATATCTTTTTGCAGGCAGGTGTCGGGTCGCTGCCGGGGGCGATCACGGGATACTTTGCCGCGCACTATGGGGCGGAGTGTCCCGTCATCACCATCGTCGAGCCGAACCGCGCCGACTGCATCTATCGCACGGCTGCCGCCAGCGACGGCGAGCGGCATATCGTGACAGGCGAGATCAGCTCCATCATGGCGGGTCTCTCCTGCGGCGAGCCGAATCCCCTCGCATGGGACATCTTGCGGGACTATGCCGACCACTTCGTCTCCGTCCCCGAGTGGGTCGCGGCGAAGGGTATGCGCATCCTCGGCAACCCGCTGGACGACGACCTGCGCGTCGTCTCGGGCGAGAGCGGTGCCGTCACCACGGGACTCGTCGCCGAGCTCATGCAGAACGCGAGCCTCGACTACCTGCGCGACGCCATCGGCCTCACGAAGGACTCCCGCATCCTCTGTATCTCCACCGAGGGCGACACCGACCGCACGAACTACCGCCGCGTCGTCTGGGACGGCCTGTATCCGAGTTTTTGACCCTAAATAGATACAAAATGCCCCTGCATCGAAATGGTGCAGGGGCATTGTCATAGGCGAAAGCACTCTTGCCGCATCATATCAAATAGTGATGTGTACGCCACGTGAAAATGACGTGCGATATCGGGAAGTTTCGGATTGTTCGAGCTCGTCGTTATGCGACCTGCTGACTGCTCGAAACTCAGAATCGTGTAGTCGTAGGCTGCAGCAACGGCGATCAGCCACGGGTCAGCAACATTTTCTCGCGACCAGAGACGAAGCGCGGCTTCGCTGTATTGATCGCTTTGCTGAATAAAGCTCAGAACGTCTCTATACATTTGAATAATTTGTATATCCTGCGTCGACAGAATACATTCGTTCGGAAGATCGCTTATCCATGCGGAGAGTTCGTCTGTTCCCTTTAGAATCTCATCGCGCACCTTGTCCAGAACGGCTATTTTATCCAATGAAATTTTAGGACGCAGCTGCTGCCAGAAAGATGGGGCGAAATCAAAAGGATAGTATGCACGGGATGGGCGTATCAGGCTATTGGCATCGATGAGATATTTTTTACTCAACTCAGACGCCTCCCATCCGCTCAAGCGCCCCTCTGTAGGTCTTGCGATTGGTTGCTGTCAGTCGGTAGGCATCCGTATCCTGCGTGTTGCCCTGAATCACACTCCGTTCAAGGGCGGCGAGGAAACGATGATCAAGGTTTGAGAGCAGCGTGTTGTAGAAATCTCCGCCGCTGCTTTTCTTTTTTTGTGCCTTTGCATGCTCGAAGCGCTCCTTTTGCAGAGCAAGCATACGCGTATATACATCCTGTGGTATTCTTTTCATCTCATAGGCGCGCCGCAGAATTACGGCTTCACTGCATCGGAAATGACGTGCGGCCCGTTCTATCATATCTTCAACAGGAATGGACGACGCCCATACTTCGGAAAAATCTACTACAGGGACGAGCAGTTCTGCTGCAACGGCGTTGCACTTCTGTTCGAGCAAACTTACGTGTTCATCCGACCATTCTGGGTTGTTGAAGAGGCTGTTTTTGCCGAGCCATACATGAACCGTTTCGTGTAGGAGAGAGAAGAGACGTCCGTTTGCTGTGTCTGTTGTGTTTATAAAGATGAGTGGCGCATGGGTATCAATCAGGGTAAACGCACGAAACTCCTTCACATCGAGTGGACGATGTGTATTTGCTCCGATCTTTCCACCCGTAAAGATGAGAAGTCCATGCTGTGCGAGTGTACTGCGGAGGCGATTGAAATTATCTTCCGCATTTTTTCCCCCTCTGTACCAGTTCGTTTTGAGTGCAAGATCATCTCGTATCCGTTGTGCAATCTCACTCGTGGAATCGCGGAGGCTGCAACTCCCGATAAAAGTAGCGGCGTCCGATTGTTCCCGTTTGAGGTCATCCCTCATCCAATCCTGAATTGCCGTCATCTGATCCAAAATGTCGATGAGCTCACGGCTCGGCTTTTGATGTTTTTTACTCCCAACCGTGCGATATTCGGCAAGCGCAATATCCTCGTCAGGCGGTGTCTGTAAAAGGAAATAGCCGAATGGAATACGTGTCTTCCTGCTCATCGCTTCCAGCTGTTTCAGCGTAGGCTGCTTCTCGCCGGTCTTCCATGCGTTCAGCTGGTCGAGCGCATCAGGGGTGACCTGATCTTCATGGATGTTCTGCACAATCCAGTCGATCACAGGTGCATGAACCGGTACGGTAACTCCCGCCATACGGCTCACCTCCTTTTGTTCATTTCTTTTATGATAACATATCGAGAGAGCGAGTTCCACACAAAATGACCTACTGGATGCCGAAATACAGAGCTCCACCGGAGCGGTGTTTCCGTTTCTGTTGAAAAACGGAAATACAAAAGGGATAAGGGGCGTAGAAAATTCCGTTTGTATGGGAGGGAATCGGTATGGACACGCGCGCAGGATATGAATGCGGCGATGTCCGCACTTGAGACGTATATACACGCAGAGGACACACTCGAACCACTGATTCGTACGGCACTCGTTCACTATCAGTTCGAGACGATTCACCCCTTTCTTGATGGGAATGGACGCATCGGACGGCTGTTGATTACACTTTTCCTGATGGAGCAAAATCTCCTGAGTACGCCTGCACTCTACATCTCCTATTTCCTGAAGCAAAACCGTATCGAATACTATGACCGTATGACCGAGGTGCGGCGCACCGGGAATTATGAGCAGTGGATCCTGTTCTTTCTGCGTGCTGTTGTAGTGTCATCAGAGGACGCTGTGAATACCATTGACCAGCTGCACGAGCTTCATGAAAAAAATGTTGCACTACTTGCGGACGGGGCAAATCATCGTCAGCTTGCCACACTAACAAAACTCTTCTCCTACATCGAGTCGCATCCCATCATTGAGATAAAAAAGACTGCTGAGGCGCTGAACGTCTCCTATAATGCTGTTTCACGAGGTGTTTCTATTCTAATGGGAAAGGGGATCTTGGAGCAGTGTCAGCGGGTCGGAAAAACGCGGATTTACTCGTATGCGCAGTATGTAGAGGTACTGCGGAAGGATATATAAAGAAATATGTACTTATTGGATCACATTGAAGGATTATTATTGCAGTTCATAGAATTATTGTTTTATTAATTGCTTTCACAAGAAAGGGATGTTGCCTTATGCCACAAAAGAGAAAAGAACTTAGTGAGAAGGAAATCAGTAGAATACGTGAGGTTACAGCATATGATCATCACGATAAAAAAAGGTCGAATAACCCTGCTATTGGGATGGCAAAATATGATCGCAGCGATGAGGAGATGACAAAATATGAATATGATCCACATATCGATCCGTCACTGCAGTGGGCTGGCAAAGCCGAAGGAATCTCGTTTGAAGTGTCAGCATCGTCTATTCATATTCACGAATCAATTAAACCATCAAAAATACTGCGCGCTGTGCAGACAATCGGAGATGACTTTGAAGAGGTTCAAACATCGCTTTGGGAGAGTCCATTAGAACGGCAACGGCGTCACCGGGATGCTCTCGAGTTTTATCAGCATGGAGTGGATTGGACCAATCGTCTTATTGCTGGAGATAGCCTTGTCATTATGAACTCACTGCTTGAGAAAGAGGGATTGGCAGGGCAAGTTCAGATGGTATATGTAGACCCTCCATATGGAATAAAATATGGATCAAACTTTCAGCCATTCGTAAATAAGAAAGAGGTGCAGGATAATAAAGATGACGATTTGTCACAAGAGCCTGAAATGATTACGGCATTCCGTGACACATGGGAACTTGGAGTTCATTCTTATTTAACCTACATCAGAAATCGACTACTTTTAGCAAGGGAATTATTGGCAGATAGTGGAAGTATATTTATTCAAATTAGCGATGAGAATGTACATCATATTCGTGAAATATGTGATGAGGTGTTTGGTGGACAAAACTTCATTAGTCAGATTTATGTACGGAAAACAGGAGGATTCTCAAGTTCTCGTATAGATAATGTTGGAGATTATATTATTTGGTATGCAAAAGACATTAATATGGTGAAATACCGCCCTCTTTATAAAGAGAAAAGTTTATCGAAGAGTGGTGTTTCTAATTATTCTTATGCTTTGTTGCCGGACGGAACATCTCGTACATTAAAAAAGGAGGAGAAAATAGATTTTACTATTCTTCCAAAGGGTACAAGACTATATGGTATTCACTCTTTAACCAGTAAGGGAGCTACCAATACGTCGCAAATCTATGATTTTAATGGGAAAAAATTTTGCCCTAAAGAAAATGAACATTGGAAAGCCTCCTATCCAGCTGGCCTTGATAATTTGAAGAAGGCCGGAAGATTAAGAGATACTGGTAAGCGTTTAGGTTACATTCGCTACTTCGATGATTTTCCTCTTGTGAGTATTGATAATAATTGGGATGACACACGAGGAGAAATGGATATGATCTATGTTGTTCAAACTGCGGAAAAGCCAGTTCAACGTTGCCTTTTAATGGCAACAGATCCTGACGACCTAGTTCTTGATATTACATGTGGAAGTGGAACAACCGCATATGTTGCTGAACAGTGGGGACGTCGCTGGATTACTTGTGATACATCGCGCGTTGCAATTGAGCTCGCAAAAGAGCGGTTGATGACAGCAACTTATGATTACTATAAGCTTGCGTATCCTAAGCAGGGCATATCGAGTGGATTTATCTATAAGACGGTTCCGCATATTACCTTAAAATCTATAGCGAATAATGAACCACCGCCAATGGAAATCCTGTATGATCAGCCGGAAATTGATAAAACCAAAGTACGCGTCTCTGGCCCCTTTACAGTTGAATCACTTCCTGCACCCCTTGTGAAACCTCTTGATGAGGTTGTTACGCCTTCAGAGGTTAATGCGGTAACTTCAAAACAAGATGGCTGGCGCGCAGAGCTGCTAGCTACAGGCATCCTCGGGAAAAATGGGAATAAGTTGGACTTTTCTCGTATAGAACCTCTTGGAGGAACAACATTTTTCCAAGCGGAAGGTGAAACAAAGGAAACGGAACCAAAACGTGTTATTATTTGTTTTGGCAGTGAAAATAAGGTTATGGATGCTCGTTACATCGAAGCTGCTCTTGATGAAGCTCAAACAATGCGTCCGACGCCAGGTTATATTATCTTTGCAGCGTTCCAATTTGGTCCAGAAGCAGCTCAGCTTGTAGATGATGTTGTTTGGCACGGTGTCACTGTGCTTAAAGTTCAGATGAATACTGACCTTATGACAGATGATCTCAAGAAAAAAAGATCATCGAATCAAAGTTTTTGGCTTGTTGGTCAGCCAGATGTTGAGCTTATACAAGATCAACGCAGTAAAGGAAAGTATAAAGTCAGAGTGAAGGGATTTGATTATTATGATGTAAAAAATGGCACCGTAAAATCTGGATCGGCCAGCAATATCTCGATGTGGATGCTCGACACTAAGTATGATCCGATGAGTTGTATTGAGCCTCATCAGGTCTTTTTCCCGATGAGTGGCACAAAAGGTGGATGGATAAAGCTTGCTAAAACTCTTAGGGCGGAAATTGATCAGGAACGCATTGAACGCTATGCTGGAAATGAATCGCTCTGGTTCACAGCAGAGCCGCATAGCAAGATTGCTGTCAAGATTATTGATGATCGGGGAATTGAGAGTATGCGAGTATTAAAGGTCGGTGAGGAATGATGTCTGGAATCAAGCAATTAATTATAAACTCAGCTTACCAAGAACCTTCTTCTCATTGGAAATATAATATTGAAACACAGACTTTTGTGCGAGAACAAGGGAGACGCCCCGCTGGTTATATTGTAGCTGGGCAGCAGCGGAATAGTTACAATGATCAAGGCGAATTTAAGCTCCTTCCGCTTGTCAACAAAATCCGACCACGTGTAAAAAACTGGCGTGAATCAGGTTATCCTGGCGTTACGGGGATAACGAGACGTTTGTTGGAGTATTGGTACGATACAGAAGCACGGCAATATCCCTTTTTCTTCTGCCAGCTTGATGCCATTGAAACGATTTTATGGCTCGTTGAAGCCTCTGATATGGAGAGGATAGGAATTGAGGTTCCGAATGACGGCGGGACGTTTCAGCGTATCTGTACAAAAATGTGTACGGGAAGCGGAAAGACCACTGTCATGGCGATGCTTATTGCATGGCAAATTTGTAACAAAGTTGCTTATCCGCGTGATAAGCGCTTTGCAAAAGATATATTCATTGTTGCTCCTGGGCTTACGGTCAAAAGCAGGCTCTCTGTATTAGAGCTGGGGGGGATGGATAACTATTATATTCAATTTGGTATCGTTCCGTCCAGTATGTTGGATCAGTTGCGCCAGGGACAAGTTCGAATTACGAATTGGCAAGCTTTATCATGGGATAGCGATCAAGATATTGCTAAGAAAAAAACGGTTGATAAACGTGGTGCTTTGAGTGATGAGGCATATACGCGACAAGTACTTGGAGAAATGTCGCATGCACGAAATATACTAGTTATTAATGATGAAGCACATCATGCATGGCGCAAAAATCCAGAGGTGAAGGTCGCGTTAAGTGGGAGGGATAAGAAAGAGTATATTGACAATGAGGCCGAGGCTACTGTTTGGATTGGCGGATTGGATCGCATTCATAGGACCAGGAATATCCTTTGCTGTTATGATTTTTCTGCGACTCCATTTGCACCTTCAGGTAAAAAAAATGATGAGGGCTCATTATTTGGCTGGATTGTCAGCGATTTTGGATTAAATGATGGTATTGAGTCTGGACTTGTGAAGACACCTCGTGTCGTTGTGAGAGACGATGCAATTCAAACTAAAATTGGGAATAAATTCCGCTCAAAACTGTATCACATTTATTCTGACCCTACAGTTAAAGATGATATTAATCGTTCAGCTGATGAGACCGAGCCGTTGCCAGACTTGATAAATCAAGCATATACGTTGCTTGGAAAAGATTGGCAGGCAACGTATGAGGAGTGGAGGTTGCTCGGAATGCAAACGCCTCCAGTTATGATTACGGTTGCTAATCGAACAGAGACTGCTGCAAGGATAAAAAACGCATTCGATAAAGAACATGTTAATGTGCCGGAACTATGTGTTCCTGATTATACTGTGCGTATTGACTCGAAGATTATGAAAGAAGCAGAGACTGGAGCAGGCTCTAAAAAGGAAGCCGCTGTTGCTTTACGTGAAAAAGTTGATACTGTTGGGAAGAAGGGAAAACCTGGAGAAAACGTGCGTAATGTTATTTCTGTTGGTATGTTATCTGAGGGATGGGATGCCAAGACTGTCACCCATATCCTTGGACTTCGAGCATTTAGCAGCCAACTTCTTTGTGAACAAGTGATTGGTCGAGGCCTGCGGCGTACTTCGTATGATCTTCAAGATGGTGAAGATCAGTTGTTTGTTCCGGAGTATGTTAATATATTTGGTATTCCGTTTCGTTTTCTTCCAACGGAAGAGGATAGCAGTCAAAGTCCTCCTCTATCAAGTCCTAAAACTCAGATTGAATCCATACCAGAGCGTGCAGAGTACTGTATTTCTTGGCCCAATATTATCCGGCTAGATCGTATTTGGAAGTCTAAACTAGAACTTGATGTTAATTCAGTTCCCTTGTTGGAAATTGACGCCAATGAAACACGTATTAGAGCTGACCTTGCACCTGTTCTGGACGGGAATACTGATCTTACGAAATGTGCCGAAATTGATCTTGAGAAATTAGATGCAGAGATGCGCATGCAGAGTATTATCTTTAAAGTCGCTGGACGTGTTTTTGATGCAACAAATGCGAAATGGAAAGATAGTGGCACAAAATATGGGCTTTTGGGACAATTATTTCGAGTTGTTGAACAGTATTTGGAGCGGCCTAACACAATCCATGTGTCGCCGCCTTTGTTTTTCAGGTCGGAGCTCAGGCGTCGTATTGTTTATATGCTGAATATGAATAAGATTGTTCAGCATATTGTGGATTATATTAAAACGTCACAGTCTGAGAAACTTATTCCTATCTATGACACAAATCATCGTATATGCAGTACAGCTGATATGTTGACATGGTTTACCTCTAAACCTGTGGAGCTTACGAAGAAGTCTCAAATTAGTCATGTTGTTTGTGATGGTAGCTGGGAAGGGACAGAGGCCTATCAAATAGAAAAGAATCAACACGTTCTTTCATATGCCAAAAATGATCACCTTGGATTCAAAGTGCCCTATACGTTCTCAGGAGTTATTTATAGCTATATCCCAGATTTCCTTATTCGACTCAATAATGGGGTCACACTCGTACTTGAAGTAAAAGGGCAAAAGAATGCTCGATCTGAAGCTAAACGGAAAGCTTTGGAAGAATGGGTACGTGCAGTTAATGAAACAGGTGAGTTCGGCCGGTGGGAGAGTGATATATCGTATGCAGTAAAGGATGTTGATGGGATTATAGAGAAATATTTGATATAACCTGCGGTAAAGAAGGCTATGGGTGTATTACGTTTCACTGCCGGAGTCGATGGAATGATGTTGCGACTGCAGAGGATATTCTCTGCGAACTGACGATCCGTACGGAGCACCAGGGCACGTTTGGCACATAACGCCGTTTGCCATGAATTTTCTCTTACGAATTTTCCTGTGTGCACTTGCTACACGACGCGAGAATGCAATCACTTGGATGATTGCAGAGATGTTACTTGGATATTTCTGGGTGGTCGTGGAATGTATACATATAGGGGGCGGCGATGGCGCGCGTCGATCCATTTCCGCACGTCTTCGATCTTCTTCGGGAGGAATATATCTCTGGTCGGTGGTCTATAATGAGGAGAAGGATGAGCTGCGTTGGGAGGAGGAGATCCAGTAGACGACGGCCATTCATGAAATGGATAGCCTTCACCTTGCCAGTGCAGAGTTTGGTCGTGCTGATGTGTTCCTGGCAACAGATGCAAAGCTGATTCGTGCTTGCCGGAATACGGCGCTCCGTATGCGTGTGATGAATCCTGTATCCTACTTGGCAGAAGATGATGGATATTAACGTGAACAGCCCTCGGCGACGTGAGGGCTGCGGGGATGCACGTACTGGCTGCTGCACTGGGACCCGTTGGGTTCACGAGATGCCTCCAGCAGTTCGAGAACGGGTGGGGGAACTATACACAGGAAAAGTATGAGCTGCCTGCGCTGACCTTTGACATGATGGATGAGATGCTTCGCGCCTACTCGTAGACAATCAAGGATGATAAGTGGGTCCGTGGGGCTAGTTCGTCAGTGCTTCCTTAAGGCTTTGCCCCATATTTTTTAGAGGCTGGCATCAGTAGAGGAGATGAGTTCCTTTCAGTTATCGTTATTCATCCATGGCGGGACATCCAGTGGCTGCAGATTCTCTCCTGTGATGGAGGATTGCACCGTTCCGCTTGGCATATAGAATATCCGGTCTTTTCCTTTGATTTGGACGACATCGTCAACAATAAATTTGATCAAAGGGAATATTTCTGACATATTGGGAGGGATAATAGGGCCCACATCGTATTCTCTTGGCACACGACCATCAATTTTTAGATAGCATCTATGCCCATCCAGCCCAATCATACGATCAACGAAAGATGATCCCCAATTTGCATTTATGACGGCGTTGATAAGTGACATATCGTGTTCTTTCAGTACCTTCTCGTTTACCGGAGTAAACTGCTTCACGCAGCGAATAAAACCGTTATCATGTTCTGCCATTGTGACAGCTTTGTTTATTTTCATTTTGGATAGAGCATCTCCCATTCTTGGGGAGTAGTAATCCACTATTTTGTGAAAGTAGTCGATAGAGGTCAGCCCTACGTTCCAGTATATCCTGTAGTCATTATTGCCCATCTGATATACTTGGGCGCAAATTGCAGGGGGCCGCTGAGAACAGACGATTTTCAATTCAAGGAGTCGCTGTCCATTTTCCACACAGAAGGAAAAACAATCTTCATAATTACTCATTGCAAATATTTCCTTGGTAGTCGCATCCGTCCATGCTGGGGGACGAATGTTGTTGCTCGGATGTGCGAATTATGTTATTCTGAGCATGTCAAAGAATGGATGAGCAAGGGTCAGCTCCACTTTCCCTACTCGTTTTTGCAGTGATGCATAATGGCTGTGCCGCCAACAATAGTGGAGCCTCTCGCGAGTTGTGCGGACGGCCGTTTTCTTTGATGCGCTCGTGCGCGTGATGGGAGGCATTCATTGTGGAGGCCTTGTATGTCTGCGTATGCGTGCCCTTGTCCCCGTCCTGAAATGAGGGGACAGGGCGACCCATCACAAAACTGAATGTCGGCACCTACTGTTATGGTAGGTGCTTTTTTACTGGTTCGTATTTGCTGTGTCGTATACCGTGTTTATCTCATGACGATCTTCCCTCTTGCCCCTTTGTGTGCGACGCGTTGCTCTCATCCGGCGGGATGCGTGCGCTGTCATGTCCGTTCGGGCGGGCGCGGTCCTTTGGCAGCCAGAAGCCCCACACGTTGTTGGAGAATTCA
>ERZ772986.1411-NODE-1411-length-13683-cov-7.374743_pt1 | contig 13683 bp, 15 predicted proteins | sample MGYA00511898_ERZ772986 | MGnify/ENA primary metagenome ERZ772986 (study PRJEB29015, sample SAMEA2737934) | human oral metagenome | biome: human oral; feature: human-associated habitat; material: dental | place: China | collected 2148 ... | reverse complement strand
GGCGGGCCGTACCGGCCGGCGCGGGGCGGGGCGGGCCGTGTCCCCGCGCAGAGGCGCGGCGGAGGCGTCATCGGAGGCAGCGGGGCTCATGGGGGCAGTCTACGAGCGGGCCATGGCCTCCTACCACGGCCCGCGAACAAGCCGATGGAACCATCTGCGTTGCAGCCACATTACTGCCCGCGTCTCGCGCCGCCGCCCCGCACGCAGAACATGCAACAGACTGTGCGGGTCAGCGACGCGCTATAGAGACAGCCTGCAGAACAAAGAGCTGCGACGCGCCCTTGTACTCCCCGACCTTGGCAACCACATGAATATTGTCTCCGACTGACAGCGAGGCACCTGAAGGGCTCACGATACTAGGGTCGTCGGTATTCAGGTTCTCGAACTTGAACGAGGGCCCGTGGGCCTCGTCACTACTGTAGTCGCCCGCGCCAACAAGAACATCTGCCGCAGATCCCGCGGACGGGTTCAAAGAGGCGACATTCCCGTCAAACTCGATCGTCTGACCACGATATTTTTCGGAAAAGTCCTTTACCGAGGCGTCTCCAGGGTCCTTGACCTGCAGAAGCGCAGCAAACTCTTCATTGTTGTCCGGAGTGATCGGGAGGCTGTCGGACGGCTCCGGCGCCTGAGACGGTACCGCCGTGGGAGACTCTTCCGAGGTAGTAGCCTCGGAAGGTGTCTCTACTGTGCGGGGAGTCGGCTTAGAATCCCCATCAGGGGTAGCCCCCTCAGGAAAGGCATGATATTTCACGATGATAGTCGCATCGGCCGGGAAGTACTTATTCTTTGAGAAGGTCTTGTCGCCATCTGCGACAACTTCCTCGACCTCACCCTCATCATGGAGCCAACCGACTATCAGGTCACGATCGGCCTCCGCGGTGACATTGGTGAATCCGGCGTCATTCAAAGTTGCGACGACATCCTCATATTGGCTCCCCTTGAAGTCCTTGGAAGACGATGGCATTGCAATTTTGTTGCCCCCACCGCAAGCGGTTACCGCAACCAAGCACATCGTGAGCGACAGCAGCGCAACGGCAGCACGAATAACTCGCACCTTAGCTCTCCTTATCATGAGACATTGAGCATGAGTCGGGCACGCAGACTGGGTGCCCATGATTTTTTTTAGCGTCAGGCTCCGTCTGCGCCGGCACCCCCGCACCCAGCAGCTCATTTGCTGCGCCGCCAGCTCTGCGAGACACCATCGTAAGCGCTGACATCCATTTTATTGGAGGCACAGGAACCAGCAGATCCACCGACGGCATCTCCTACTTGGCCGAGATCATGAGTCACTATGCTGGCATCAGAAGCAGGCCGGGCGGACACTCCCGTACTCACCTCATTGTTTTTCGACGCCCGAGCCCCTGACCCACGCCCGCCCTCGTGCATGAAGCTGGATTTTTCGTCGACCCCCTCAAAGAGGCGGCGAGCCCACCGCTTCCTTCGGGCTGCGCCCGAGCCTGACTGTTGTAGATCTTTACTTGGCTCAACGGGTAGCAGTCAAGTCGCTTCACCGTCTTCAAGAACGCTCTTTGCCGCGAAGCGCATGTTGAGGCTCGCCAGAATCAGCACGCTGTCGTAATGACCGCTCCTGCGCACCACGTCACCGGTTCCCAGAAGGAGAACCTCGTTGGGACGCAGCCGTATACCCTCCATGATACGTCTCCTGGAAGAAAATTAGCGAAGCAGAATGCCGCGCCCATCTCAAGGCAATTGCTCGTCCAACTGCCCGCAGGCCGAATGTTACGCCTGAGAACGGTCACCGCAGGTCTACGTTAATGTGATTTACTTCATATTAATGTTGAAGCAGTCTCCGGCTTCCTCGTCTTACGCACGCAACAGCGAGTCCTCGCAAACGACAGGCACAGGCAGCGTTTGCGAGGACTCGACCAGGATAATTGTCGCCGGTGCGGAGACGCGACCGAGCGCTCAGGCCCCGGGGGCGTTGACGTCCTCGGGCAGGGCGCCCCGGGCCGTCTCCACGAGGGACCTGAAGGCGTCGGGCTCGTTGACGGCCAGCTCGGCCAGCATGCGACGGTCGACCTCGACGCCGGCCAGGCCGAGCCCCTGGATGAACCGGTTGTAGGTCATGCCCTCGGCGCGGGCCGCGGCATTGATGCGCTGGATCCACAGGCGGCGGAAGTCGCCCTTGCGGGCACGACGGTCGCGGAAGGCGTAGACGCCTGAGTGGGTGACCTGCTCCTTGGCCTTGCGGTAGAGGCGGGAGCGCTGGCCGCGGTAGCCCGAGGCCTTCTTGAGAACGGTACGACGCTTCTTCTGGGCGTTGACAGCCCGCTTCACACGTGCCATGTGATGACTCCTTTACGTGGTGGGACCGGTCAGCGACCGAGCAGCTTCTTGACCTGACGGGTGTCAGCCTTGGCAACAGGCTGGTCCTGGGCGAGCTTGCGCTTGCGACGGGAGGACTTGACCTCGAGCAGGTGGCGCTTGTTGGTCTGCTCACGCATGAGCTTGCCACTACCGGTGACCCGGAAGCGCTTCTTGGCACCGGAGTGCGTCTTGTTCTTCGGCATTGTAGATATCCTCTTCTCGGCCCTGGCCGGGTGGCCCGGGCTGCGGATCCCTGGCGGACTGCCGCAGGGATGGGTGACGGGCTTGTGCGCCAGGCTCAGCCGGCCCGGCCCCGCGCCCGCCCGCCGGAGCCGGCGGCGGACGCCTTCCTGGCCCTGCTCGCGTGCTTCTCAGCGCGCCGGTTCGCGCGGGCCTCCTCGCGGCGACGGCGCTGGTCGGACTTGACCTCGGCCTTCTTGCGGGTCGGCGCCAGGACCATGACCATATTGCGGCCGTCCTGACGGGGCTGGGACTCGACGTTGCCCAGCTCGTCCATCTCCTCCGCGACCCGTTGAAGCAGCCGGATGCCCAGCTCGGGACGGGACTGCTCGCGGCCGCGGAAGCGGACGATGCACTTGACCTTGTCCCCGCCCTTGAGGAACCGCTCGATGTGCCCCATCTTGGTGGCGTAGTCGTGCTGGTCGATCTTGGGGCGGAACTGGATCTCCTTGAGTTGTGTGTTCGCCTGGTTGCGGCGGGCGTCACGCGCCTTCATGGCCGACTCGTACTTGAACTTGCCGTAGTCCATGAGCTTGCACACCGGGGGGCGTGCGTCAGGCGCCACCTCAACCAGGTCGAGACTCGCCTCCTCGGCCAGGCGCAGAGCGTCCTCGACGCGGACGACGCCGACCTGCTCGCCGCTGGGGCCGACGAGGCGCACCTCCGGGACGCGGATCCGTTCGTTGATACGGGGCTCGCTGATGGCTTTTCCTCACTCTCGGTGATGATGACCGCCGCAACGAAAAAAGCCTTCGCCGCGAATGCGCGCGAAGGCCGTACATGTGCTCGTCCGAGCGCGGCCACCGGCGCTGAGGCGCCCGCGACCGCCGAGGATCTCTCCTCGCATGACCCGGCCCCATGAGGGACCCAGGTGGGATTTCTCCGCTTGCGCGCCGGGGCAGGAACCCCGGCCGGTCGGGAAGACACTACCAGGTCGCCCATCTTTTGCCCAGGATCACCAAGACGACGGTTCGGTGACCCCCGCCACCGAACCGATCTCGACGCGGAATACGACCGATCTCGGCGGACAGAGCGGGCAAGGGTCAGGCGGGCAGGGGGCAGAGCTCGACGGTGTCGATCAGCTCCCCCCAGGCGGGGTTGACCATGACGTGCTGGCAAGTCTCCAGGGTCCGGGCCACGGCGCTGCGGCCGCGGGAGGCGTCGATACGGATGAAGACCCGCAGCTCGGCGTCCTGCCCGGGAGCGAAGGCCACCCCGGTGACGCCGTCGATCTCCTCCAGCTGAGCACTGACCTCGGCCTGGACCGGCCCGTTGCGCCACGAGGGCACCCAGTCCTCTCCCCCGGCCAGGGCCACCACAGCGGGCCGGGGCAGACGCAGGTCGCGACTGCCGGGGTCCAGCACCCACAGCTGGTCGGTGGACAGGCAGGCCACCTGGGCGGCGCGCCTGGGCTCGACCGGGACCGGCCGTACATCGTCGCGCCAGGCGGACATGGCCTGCGCACTGGTGAAGACCGGCAGGGCGACGTGCCCGTCGGAAAGGCTCACGGCCAGAGTGGCCGCATCCTGGCAGGCGTCGGCCGTATGAACCTCATGGTCGAGAACGTCGGGCTTGACGCCGCCCCGCGAGAGCCTGACGCGCTGCGGGCCGGCCCCGCCCGCCGGGGGCCGGGAGGGCATGGGGTGCGCGGCTACCGGCACGATGAGGCGCCCACCGGCCAAGGCGGCCCACAGCCGGTCCAGGTACTCATGACGAGGCAGGCCGTCCGCCTCCAAGACCGCGCTTACCTCGGGACGGATGGCGCCGTCGTCCCCGGCGAACGGGGTGGGGACGGCCAGAAGCCGCTCAAGCTTGGCCCTGGCCGCCATGGCCGCGGCCACTTGGGGAGATGCGGCCGCATCGGAGGACGAACCGCCTGACTTCCCTGCATGGCCGGCCCCCTGAGCATCCGATGAAGAAGGACGCCCCGCAGAGGCGACAGGGGCAGAGGACGACGCCGCATCTGAGCGAATGCCCGAGTGGGCATCGGACGTGTCATCAGACCGGGGACCTGGACGGGAGTCGCTCACGCGCCTCACGGTAGCGCCTCGAAGCCCTGGAGCCCAGTGAACCGCCCGTGAACCAGCAGTGGACCACCCGTGAACCGCATGGCACTGAACCAGCAGGAATCGGCAGGACTTCCCGTCCTCGACTGTTCTCCCGGAGGCACAGCGCCGATAGCCTGTTCGCCGTGGCCTCGCTCTACTCGCTGAAGTACTGGTACACCCGGCGCCTGGGCTTCCTCATCCAGGGCTCGGTGCACCGCGGCATCTCACCCGACGCATGGACGGCCGTCGGCGTCCTGTCGGCTGCTCTCGGCTGCGGAGCCCTGGTCATGGGATGGTGGGTGCCGGCCCTGATTCTGCTGGCGGCCAGGCTCGGTGGAGCCAACCTCGATGGCGCCGTCGCCCGCGCCCGCGGAGTCTCGCGTCCTTTCGGCTTCGTCCTCAACGAGATCGGGGATCGAGTCTCGGACCTGTTCATCATGGCGGGCCTGGTGGGCTTGGCCCTGCGCATAGGAGCCCCTCCCTCCACAGTTGCCCTCACCCTGATCGCGCTGACCGCGGCGACGCTGCCCACCTTCATCTCCCTGGCGGCGGCCGGGGCGGGGGCTGCGCGGCTCAATGGCGGCCCCTTCGGCAAAACGGAGCGATGTCTGGCTGCTGTGGTGGCCGCGGCCCTGCCCCAGCATCTGACCGTCATCGCTTGGATCATCGTGATCGGCTCCCTGCTGACGGCGGCAATCCGCCTGGCGCGCACCCGCAAGGCGCTCACGGGGCGCACGGGCCCCGCCATGGCCGACACGATGGCGCCCGCACCGCCGGAGGACATTGCCCGCCTGGGACTGGGACACGGCCGCACCGACCGCGCGCATCACCCTTCAGGCATAGGGGGCTCCCCCGAATCTCCCAGCCCCTCCACCGCGCTGGGTTCCGGCCAGGCGAACCCGGATCAGGATGACCAGCAGTGAGCGCCGCGATCATGAGTGCAACGGGTCTCGCCGGCGCTGCCGGCGCTACGAGTACAGTCGATGCCGTGGGAGACGCTGCCGGCCCCGCGCTGCACGCCGCCCACGCCTCGGTCGCGGCAGCCCTGCATTCATACCCGCTGCAAGGAGGGTTCCTGGACTGGTTCCTGGGAGGGGACCGCTCCTGGACCATCACCGTGCCCAGAGCCGGCTGGGTGCTCACCGGCCGAGCCGTATTCCTGGCGGCGGCCGCTGTCACAATTCTGCTCCTGGCCGGCATCGGCGTGGCCCTGTCAGGAAAGGCGGAGCTGCGCCGCCGCTGGGTCACCTGGGCGATCATCATTCCGGCCGTGGGCATTCCGATCTGGATGGGCAGGGGGACAACCGCACTGCTGGCTGCGCTCCTAGGCCTCCAGGCGGTGCGGGAGCTGGCCCGGCTCACTCGGCTTCCAGGAGCCGAGACCACGCTTCTCGCCATCCTGTCCGTCGCCTATCCCCTGATGGCCTGGCTGCGCCCCGGGACACTGGGCATCGCGCCTCTCATGGTCCTGGTATGCGCCGTACCCGCAGTCCTGGCCGGGGATGTCGAGGGCGGGATGAGACGGGCAACGGTGGCCGGCTTCGCCTCGGTGTGGATCCCCTGGTCTCTGGCCCACCTGGTGGTCCTGTGGCAGGACGCCTTTCTCATCGCCTTTGCGGCGGCCGCTGCGGACGTGGCGGCCTGGACCGGAGGCACCTTCCTGCGCCGCATGCCATGGGCCGCATGGGCTCGCCGTCCCCTATCACCACTGTCCCCGAACAAAACGCTCGGTGGACTGGTCGGCGCGGTGCTGGGGGCGGCTCTCATCCTCACTCTCCTGGGAAGGATCACGCCCGGCCTAGTAATCGCCGTCGGCCTGGGAGGCGTGCTCGGCGACCTGCTGGAGTCCCTGGTCAAACGCACTGCCGGAGTCAAGGACGCCGGCTCCTGGCTGCCCGGATTCGGCGGCCTGCTGGACCGCATCGACTCCCTCCTCCTCGTTCTGCCGCTGGCCGCCGTCCTGGGAGACCTTGGATAGGCTCTACCGTTCACGCCCGACACCACCCCGTACGGAAAGGCTCGCCGCCATGCCGCCACTGCCCGCGCTGCCATCACTGCCGCCACTGCCCGGATCAGCCGACATCGCCTCAGCCGGGCGACGACTGCGCTCGATCGTGCGCACCCCCCAGAAGGTGACCTGGCGGGCGGTGCTGCGCCAGAGGTTCTGGTCCGCGGTCATCGCTCCGTTCGGGGGCGTTCACGTCGAAGGCGAGTTCGAGGCCGACGGCCCCTACGTCGTCGTGACCAACCACAGCTCGCACGCGGACACGATCGCCATGATGAGCGCCTCCCCCACTCTCATGCGGGTGGTGACCGTGGCCGCTCAGGACTACTGGTTCACCCGACGCTCACGGCGCGCCGTGGCGCGAGGCCTGCTGGGCGCCTATCCGGTGCGGCGCGACGGCGAGGGTGCATACGAGGAGCTGCGCGGAGCACTGGCGCACCGGGTGGCCGAGTCCATGAGCGTCCTCATCTTCCCCGAGGGGACCCGCAGCCAGGACGGTCAGATCGGACGCTTCCACTCGGGTGCCGCCCGCCTGGCTCGGGACTTCGGCATCCCGGTCCTACCAGTGGCGCTCGTGGGCACCCGGGAGATGATGCCCAAGAAAAGAGGCCTGCCAAGTTATTCCCCGGTGGAGGTGCGAGTAGGTCGCCCGATCGCTCCTTGCGACGATGTGGAATCCGTGAGCGAGCAGGCCCGCGCACAGATCATTGACATGCTCAAGCGACCCCGCAGGCCCTACCCCGTCTCCGACATCCACACCGTGCTGCGCACGGCCATGGAGGGACGCCGGGGTGACGCCGTCATGTTCGCCTGGGGACTGGCCGAGGCGATCTCCTTCCCAGTCATGGCGGAGATGAGCCAGGTCTGGCTGGGACTGACTGACCCTGAACGCATGTGGCGCCGATCCGCATTCGTGGTGGCCGGATCGGTCACCGGCGTGGCCGTAACCCACCTGCTCACCCGTGCCGGTCACCGCCCGCCGGCACCTTGGACGACACCCTCCATGGAGGCGGCCGCCTCCCGCTACCTGAGTCGAGGGCCGGTCGGCTACTGGAAACAAGCGCTCACCGGCATCCCGGTCAAGCTCTTCGCCGCCGAGTCGGGGCGCCGCGACCTGCCCCTACCCGCGGTACTGGTCCACGCCGCCGGGGAGCGCGCTGCCCGAATGGCCGGCTCCACCGCCGTCGTATCGAGTCTGGCGAAGCCGTTGGGGCCGATCACCCGCCAGCACTACGGCCCCTACCTGATCACCACCGGGATCGTCTTCGCCACGGCGCTGCGAGCCGTGGTCAAGCACTGGAAGCGCCGCCAGGGCTGAGGGATCAGCGGGCCAGGCGGTCGTTCTCCCCGCCGTCGGCCACCGCCAGCGCCTCCGGAAGCGTGAAGTTGCCGTTGTACAGGGCCTTGCCGACGATCACCCCTTCAACGCCCTCGGGCACGAGGCGGACCAGGGCGCGCAGGTCGTCGAGCTGGGCGATGCCGCCGGAGGCGACGACAGGCGCGCGGGTGCGCCGGCAGACCTCGGTCAGCAGCCGGATGTTGGGACCGGACAGGGTGCCGTCCTTGGTGACGTCGGTGACCACGTAGCGGGCGCACCCGGCGGCGTCCAGGCGCGCCAGCGTCTCCCACAGGTCGCCGCCCTCCTTGGTCCACCCGCGGGCGGCCAGGGTCGTGCCGCGCACGTCGAGCCCCACGGCGATCCTCTCGCCGTGCTCGGCGATGACGCGCTCGGTCCACTCGGGGTCCTCCAGGGCGGCGGTGCCCAGGTTGACCCGGGCCGCCCCCGCGTTCAGGGCGCGGCTCAGCGAGGCGTCGTCGCGGATGCCGCCGGACAGCTCGACCTTGATGCCGACCTCCCCCACGATCCGGGCCAGCAGCGGCGCGTTGGAGCCGCGGCCGAAGGCGGCGTCGAGGTCGACCAGGTGGATCCACTCGGCGCCGGCCCTCACCCAGTCGCGAGCGGCGTCGACGGGGCTGCCGTAGTCGGTCTCGCTGCCGGCCTCCCCTTTGATCAGACGGACGGCCTTGCCGTCGGAGACGTCGACGGCCGGCAGGAGAGTGAGCATAGCGGGTCCCTTCAGTGGTGCGGTGGGCGCAGTTGAGATGCTGCCGATTGCCTGATTCCAGGCTGGTTACAGAGTGGTCAGCCAGTTGCGGAGCAGCTGGGCGCCGGCGTCGCCGGACTTCTCGGGGTGGAACTGGGTGGCGCACAGGGGGCCGTTCTCAACGGCCGCCACAAAGTCCTCGCCGTGGGTGACCCAGGTGGCGGCCGGGAGCCGTGTGGGGCCGGGTCCCAGAAGCGCGGCGGGGTCGGTCTTGGCCGCGTAGGAGTGGACGAAGTAGAAGCGCTGGTCGGCCACGCCGTCGAAGAGCACCGTGCCGCGGGGCGGACGGACCCGGCTCCAGCCCATGTGGGGGACGACGTCGGCCTGCAGCCGCGTCACGGCTCCGGGCCACTGGCCGAGTCCCTCGCTGGTGGTCCCGTGCTCCTCGGAGCGCTCGAACATGACCTGCATACCCACGCAGATGCCGAGCACCGGCCTGCCCCCGGCCAGCCGACGGTCGATGAGCCGGGGGGCGTCCACGGCCCGCAGCTGGTCCATGACGGCGCCGAAGGCCCCCACGCCGGGCACCACGAGTCCGTCGGCGGCCCCGACGGCCGCCCGGTCGGCGGTCAGCTCGACGTCGGCACCCACTCGTTCCAGGGCGCGCACAGCAGAGCGGACGTTGCCGCTGCCGTAGGACAGGACGACCACGCGGGGCTGGCTCATGCGCACAGCCTACCGGTGGAAGCGCAACATAAAGTCCCCGTCTCGGAGATCGGTCCGCGCGGGGCCGCCCCGGCCGCGGTCGGACGCCGGCTCCGCTGGTGGCAGGATCTGCACATGCCTGTCTCACCGTCCGGCCCCGCACGCCGCACCGTCGTGCACGGCCTGCTGGCCGCCGCAGGGCTGACGGCCCTCGGCGCGTGCGGCCGCAGGGCCCCCGCAGCCTCCCCGACCGACCCGTCGCCCGCGGCCGAGCCGGCTCCGTCGCCCGCGGCCACGACGCCGGAGGCCTCCCCGGCCCAGGAGGCTCCCGACGTCGCAGCTTCTCCCTCCCCCGAGACCCCGTCGCGCGAGGAGATCGTCGCCGAGTTCGCCGGGCGCGAGCCCACCTGGTTCGACCTGGTCGGCGAGGGCATCGTCTCGTCCACACCGGCCTCTGGCGTGTGCCTGACGCTGGACGCCTGCGGCGGCCCGGGAGGGTCGGGCGCGGACACCGCGCTGATCGATATGCTCATCGGCGACTCGGTGCCCTTCACCGCCTTCCTCAACTCCCGGTGGGTCGAGGCCAACCCGGACCTGACCGACAGGCTCGCGGCCTGCCCGACCGTGGAGATCGGCAACCACGGCACCAACCACCTGCCGATGTCGGTGACCGGCGCCTCCGCCTACGGCATCCCCGGCACGCGGGACGCGGGCGAGGTCTGGGACGAGATCATGGGCAACCAGACCGCCCTGACCGAGCGCACCGGCCGGGCGCCGCGCTTCTTCCGCTCCGGCACCGCCCACTGGGACGACGTCGCCCTGGCCATCGCCGCCCGCCTGGGGCTGAGCGCCGCGGGCTTCTCGATCAACGGCGACGGCGGCGCCACCTTCCCCGCCGGCACCGTCGAGGCGGAGGTGGGGCGGGCCGGCGCGGGCGACGTCGTCATCTCCCACATGAACCAGCCCGCCGCGGACACCGGTGCGGGCTACCTGGCGGCCGTTCCCGCCATGCTGGCGGCGGGCACCGTCTTCCTCACGCTCTCCGACGCCCTGGCCGCGGGGTGAGCGGGGCCCGCGCGACGGCCCCGGGGAAGGTCAGCTCTTGCCGCCGCGGGGGCGGCGCAGCCCCCGCCCGAACCACCTCATGGCTCGGCCCGGCCTGACCTCGGAGGACCTGACCGCCCCCTTGATGTCCTCGGCGCGGGTGACGCCCAGCAGGACGTCCTCGACCTCCTGGTCCATCGAGGCGAGCAGCAGTCCCGCGGCGGCGTCCTCACCGGCCTCGCCGTCCGTGTAGCGGCGGGCGGTGATGGTGCCCGACAGGCCCGACTCGATGCCGACGTCGGTGGCCAGGTCGGCGGTCATCAGCACGACGCCCGCGCGGCTGAGGCGGGAGAGGGCCGAGGCGAGCTCGGCGGCCTCGGCGGGCTCGGTGTCCGCTCCCCCGAGCAGCTCGGAGACGTCCCACTCGGCGTGGGCGGACACGAACTCCTTGACCGCGAAGGCGCCGGAGCGCGAGGGCACGACGGTGCACTCCAGGTCGCTCATGGCGCACAGGGACGCCAGGGCCTCGGCGCTCGCCAGTGGCGTGAGAACGACGGCGACCTTGACCGCCTGCGGCGTCCGGGGCGCCTCGGCGTTCAGCGCGGCCGCCAGTGAGTCCGCCTCGGCGGCCTGCTCCGGGGTCAGCCCGTCCGGGTCGTCCGGGTCGTCCGGCTCCCGGCCGGTCGCGTCCTGCTCCCGGTCCGGGCCCCGGGCGCCGGTCAGCGGCTCTCGCGGCGCCGTGTAGGTGTTGTGGGGCACGTCGTCCACGGAGATGACCGACGGCCCGGTCTCGTCGAGGGACTCCAGGTCCGCCTGCATCTCGTCGGGCAGCGACAGCCCCTCCATCATGGCGGCGAACTCGGCGTCGATGTCGGGCTGGGGCCCGCCGCCGTCGGCCCGGCCCGCGCCGGTCTGCTTGTCGGGGCCCTCGGAGCCCCCGGGCCGGTCGCGGTCCTCGGGATCCTGGCGGGGCGTGGGATCGGAGTCGTGCATCACAGTGCTCCCTTGGTCGAGGGGATGCCGTGAACGCGCGGGTCGGGCTCGACGGCGGTGCGCAGGGCGCGGGCAAGGGCCTTGAACTCCGCCTCGGCGATGTGGTGGGGGTCGCGTCCGGAGACGACGCGCACGTGCAGGCAGATGCCAGCATGATAGGCGATGGCCTCGAAGGCGTGCCGGACCATCGAGCCGGTGAAGTGCCCGCCGATGAGGTGGTGGACGAAGGCCTCGGACTCGCCGTCGTGAACCAGGTAGGGGCGGCCCGAGAGATCGACGACGGCCTGGGCCAGGGCCTCGTCCAGCGGCACGAGGGCGTCGCCGAAGCGGCGGATGCCGCGCTTGTCCCCCAGGGCGGCGCGCAGGGCCTCGCCGATGCAGATGGCCGTGTCCTCCACCGTGTGGTGGACGTCGATGTGGGTGTCGCCGGTGGCCCGCACGGTCAGGTCGATCAGGGAGTGCTTGCCCAGGGCGGTGAGCATGTGGTCGTAGAAGGGGACCGTGGTGGAGATGTCGGTGGCGCCCGTGCCGTCAAGATCGAGCTCGACGACGACGTCGGACTCGCTGGTGGTGCGCTCGATGCGGGCGGTTCGGCTCATGCGCTCTTCTCCTCGTTGTCCTGTTTGCTGTTTCTGCTGCTCCTGCCGGCGCCCTCGTTGGCGTCGGCCGTCAGGACGCCGGCCAGGGCGGTGCGGAAGGCGTCCATCTCCTCGGGCGTGCCGATGCTGACCCGAAGGTACCCCTCCGGGCCGACCACGCGGATGAGGATGCCGCGCTCCAGCAGGGAGCGCCAGACGGCGTCACGGTCCTCGAAGGGCCCGAACAGGACGAAGTTGGCGTCCGAGTCGTGGGCGGTCAGGCCCCTCTCGCGCAGCCAGGCCACCAGGGCGTCGCGCTCGGCCCGCAGGGAGGCGACCTGGCTCATGAGCTCCTCGCGGTGGGAGAGGGCGGCCAGGGCGGCGGCCTGGGTGAGCGCGGACAGGTGGTAGGGCAGGCGGACGATTCGCAGGGCGTCGACCAGCTCGCGGGAGGCGGCGAGGTAGCCCAGGCGCAGCCCGGCCGCCCCGAAGGCCTTGGACATGGTGCGGGTCACCGCCAGGTGCGGGTAGCGGGGGCCGCTGCCCTCGCCGCCGTCGGCCCGCTCGGCGAGGAGCTCCAGGGCGCTGGGCACGCCGGGGCGGCGGAACTCGCCGTAGGCCTCGTCAATAACGACGACGACGTCGGCGGGGGCGCCGCCGGGGCCGGCGGGCCCGCGGCCGCGGGCGGCCTCCAGGATGGTACGCACGTCGCCCAGCGGCAGGACGGTGCCGGTGGGGTTGTTGGGGCTGGCGAGGACGAGGACGGCGGGGCGCAGGCGCTGGACGGAGGCGGCGACGGCCGCGGTGTCGAGGGTGAAGTCCTCCCGGCGCGCCCCGGTGACGTAGTCGGTGAGGGTGTCGCGCGCGTACTCGGGGTACATGGAGTACGTGGGGGTGAAGGACAGGCAGGTGCGCCCCGGGCCGCCGAAGGCCTGGAGCACGTGGAGCATGACCTCGTTGGAGCCGTTCGCGGCCCAGATCCCCTCCGGGCCCAGGCGCGCCCCGGACTCGACGGCGAGGTAGTCGGCCAGGGCGCGGCGCAGGGCGGGGAAGTCGCGGTCCGGGTAGCGGTTGAGGCCGCCCGCGGCCCTGGCGGCGGCCCGGGCGATGGAGTCGACGACGGCGCCGGAGGGCGCGTAGGGGTTCTCATTGACGTTGAGCCGCACGGGCACGTCGAGCTCGGGGGCCCCGTAGGGCTCCTCGCCCTCCAGGCCGGGCCGCAGGGGAAGAGTGCTCACGCACGGCAGTCTAATCCCCGCCCCTTCGGCGTCCTGCGCGCTCAGGCGCAGCGCCGCGCTCCCCGCGGCACAGCGGCACCCGCTCCCCGCGGCACAGCGGCACCCGCTCCCCACGGCACTACGGCGCCCGCTCCCCACGGCACTGCGGCACCCGCTCCCCACGGCACTACGGCGCCCGCTCCCCGCGGCCCCGTTCGGTCCCGTTCAGCCCCGCGGGAAGGGCCGCCCGGGTAACCTGGAGGGGCCAGGCGATCCAGGGAGCGCGATCCTCATGAGCCAGCCGTCACAGCAGTTCCAGCAGGTGCGCCCGCCGGCGGTGGCGGGCCTGTTCTACCCCGCCGAACCCGCCCGCCTGCGGGCCGACGTGGAAGCCATGCTCCAGGCGGCGCGGTCCGCCGTCAGCGCCGGCGATACTCCCCCGGCGGCGCTGATCGTCCCCCACGCCGGCTACGTCTA
>ERZ772986.1406-NODE-1406-length-13708-cov-3.634000_pt1 | contig 13708 bp, 15 predicted proteins | sample MGYA00511898_ERZ772986 | MGnify/ENA primary metagenome ERZ772986 (study PRJEB29015, sample SAMEA2737934) | human oral metagenome | biome: human oral; feature: human-associated habitat; material: dental | place: China | collected 2148 ... | reverse complement strand
TGCGTGTGCCCGTACATTCTCCCGCGCGGATGGAGGCGACAAATCCATCCTGCTCCTCTTTGGACAGAGCAGCGACTTCCGTCGCGACGCTCTTTCCGATCAGCCCTTCTTCAAGGGCTTTTCGGGCTTCATCAGTAAGCTGTGAGAGTACCTGCAGCCGCTGCAATGCAGATTTTGAAATCGAAAGTATATGTTCGGCAAAGAACGTGCGGAACTTCATATTCGCACCGTTTTCGTCCGTGAGATCGCCCTTTTCCTTTGCCTCCTGATAGATCGACCGTGCGATTGGTTCGAGCTGCTTGACCTCGTTCAGTTGATCCAATACTGTCTTCTGCCTGTAATTATTGGCAAATATGATGGAGAGCATCTCGACTTGCTCCGCCGAGAGTGCCCCCTTTGCCTCAAAAGCCGGTAAAACATGACACGGCAACTCTGCCTTGTCTATTTCACCGCGACGGATGCGGCAAAGTGTTGCAGAGAGCCGCCGCTCGCCTGAGATCAGGCGATATGTTCCGTCACCATTGGCAACGACTTCCAAAGGTGCCATGTGATCGGAAACGGCGAGAGAGTTCGCCATTTCCTCAATGCCCTCAACCGAATAGAAGTTCTTTTCGTTCGGTATGATCTTCTCTGCGTCGATGTTCTCGACATGATAAACCGAACGCTGAACAGCAGCGTTTTGTGTCGCTGTGTTGAAGTAAGCCATCATGCTTCCGTTATGCTTTTTCATTGGAACAGCTCCTCCGCAAATCGCATGACATCCCTTGCTACGCGGCAATTCGGACAGACCTCGAAGATACTCTTACGCTCACGGCTGGCAGCGAGAATGTAACGCTTCGCCATCGGCGTCGCGTAGGAAATACGCGACTGAAAGAGGGAAAAGCCCTCGTCTTCAATCTCCCTGCTGAGCTGGACGGCTTCGGGATATGCCATGTACTGATTGACGAGAACGCCCTTGATTGACAGACGCGGATTAAAACGCTGCACGTCTGCAATCTGATCGCGCATTTTACGGATGCCCTCGATGCTGTCCGTCTCGAGGAGTGTCACAATAATTACATCATCCGTACAGGCGAGTGCATTGAATACACTCATATTGATGTCCGGCGGATTATCGATCAAACAGGCTGCGTAGTCTGCGGAGATTTCCTCAAGTGCTTTTTTGAGAATCATATCCTGCCGGATGTTCTCATCAGCTGCAACGCTGTAGTTTGCCTCAATGAGTCCCATATCCGCAGCGATAAAGTCAATATTGGGGTACTGCGATTTCTGCAAAACGTCACGGGCAGATGCACCGTCCATCAAGATATTGGTGAGCGTTCCTTTGTTCTCGTCTGCGCCGAGCCAACGCGAAGCATTCCCTTGCTTATCGTTGTCGATAAACAGGACACGCAACCCCCACGATTCGGCAAGGAGATATGCCATCCATGTTGAGATCGTCGTCTTTCCGACGCCTCCTTTGAGATTGATGAAACTGATGGTTTTCATGGTTTCCTCCCTAATTTTGATTTATAAAAATTTTTGCTGGTTCGCCTCGTCCTTATAGGTAAAACGCTCAAGCTCACTGATGACCTGTCGCATATAGTCAATCAGATCACTCACACGCGCTGCGTTTTGAGGATCATGTTCCATCGCTTGAAACTCCGCAGAGAGCTGACGGATGCCGGATCGTATGTTGAGCTTCAAACGATGCAGGTTTTCCTCAAATTTGGATATGTGGTGTACCTCGATGATGGTTTCAAGGTATTGGACTTTCTGTTCGAGAGCTGCAATCTTTTGCATAAGGGCATAGCGGGACTCCTGCTCATTCATCTCATACCTCCTCATTTGTCCTAAAATTCAATGAAAATGTCCTTGCAGTTTTAATAAAATTCTGCTACGCTATGCAAGAAACTGGTGGTGAAGGTGAAAATCTCGGTCGCAGAGTTTATTCATCATCCCTCCTAAATCCGCATTGATGTCGGTCAATGCGGATTTTTATATGCCCAAATATCTCGTAAGTTATCGACCCCCAGAGCATCTGCGATGCGGATCGCCGATACAAGATTGGGCAAAATAGATCCGTTCTCATAGCGTATATACGTCCTGCGCGATATACCAGCAAAATCAGCAATTTCTTCCTGCTGCTTTTCTTGCGCGAGCCGAATCTCCTTTAATCGGTTCTCAAGCCCGTATCTCATGCAAGGTCATTCCTCTCAACGAATGTTTCGCGCCGAAAGCCGATTCTGCGCTCCACATTCTCCTCCGTATAACCGGAAGACCAAACAGAGATATGATCCCCGTCCTGTTCGTACTGTAATATCCCCTCTGCTTCAAGCTCATGGAGGCTGTTTCCGACCTCCTCGATAGAAGCCACCAAATACCGAGAAAATTTGTGGATGTTTAAGCGAAACCCATGCGGAGCAGATGCTACGAGTCCGATGAGTACGCCGCGTACGAAAATCCTCATGATACAGTCCCCCCTCCAAGCTGATCTCCCCAAATCTTTAGCACATCTGTGCCGAGATAATTGGCAATCTGCATTGCGACTAGGGTCGGCGGCACTTCTGCATTCGTGTCATCCTCGTATCTTTGATACAGATAGAACGGTATGCCGATTGCTTCAATGACCTGCCCCTGTGAAATCTTCTTCTGTGCCCTGATCTGCCGCAGTCGATTTCCGATCCGGCGCTGCCCTCCAGCAAGAAACGGACTTGCCTCTACAAAGGTTCTTCCGCAGTCTTGGCAACGGTAACGGCGGCGATTATAGACATACCGCTTCGTGGTATTTGGAATCCCGCGCAAAGTCTGCGTGCGATACTGATGCACTTCGGTATGGCACGACCCGCACGAGGGACATTTCACCTGATCCACACGGGGCAGGTGGAAGCGTATCTCATCCTCCGATCGAGCCTCAATGCAATCATCAGGAAGCCCATCAACATAACTGACAAACTCAGCAGGCTTTATCATTATGGTCTCACCTCTTTTCGCACAAAAAAATAAATGCTGCGGGACACATAATGTGTCTCCACAACATTTATCATAGAGCCAAATTTTCTTCATTATCCCTTGACCCCGATTTGGATACACTTGAATCCATTTTTTTCGACAGCTTCTCTATCATATACATTTCGACCATCAAAAATAATTTTACGGTTCATCTTTCTACCCATCAACTCAAAATCGGGATTAATAAATTCTTCCCAATCTGTCAAAACAATTAAGCCATCGCTGTTGTTCAGAGTCATATACTGCTCATAAAAAAATTGAACACCTTCTTGATCTAGTAACACATCTTTGACCTTAGGGTCATAAACATATAGTCTAGCGCCTTTTTTCCGTAATTCATCAATAATGGTGATAGCTACCGACTCTCTAACATCATCAGTATGCGCTTTAAATGACAATCCCCAGATGGAAAATATTTTGTTTCTCAAATCGTTACCAAAGATACCACACACTTTTTTCACTATTACCTTTTTTTGGCATTCATTAACTTGATTGACAGCACGTATCAAGCATGTATCTATCCCGACGCTTTCGGCTTGACCAAGTAGGCTCTTTACATCTTTTGGTAAACAACTCCCACCATATCCGCACCCCGAAGATAAATATGACTGCCCTATTCTTTTATCTGCACCTACAGCAACTTGAACTTTTTTTATATCAGCATTAAACGCTTCACATAACAATGCTATCTCATTTATAAAGGAAATTCTAGTTGCAAGCATGCAATTGGAAGCATATTTAGCAAGCTCGGCACTTTCAAAACTCATAAAAAAATACGGTGTGTTTACAGGTAATATTGTCTCATAAACTTGTCTCAAACGAAAATAATGTTCTTCATCATCGGTTCCTATGACAACTCTATCGGGTTGCAAAAAATCATTACACCCATTCCCTTCACTTATAAATTCAGGATTAACCACTACGGAAATTGTATTGGAAGTTTTATCTTTTATATATTCACGTATCCTTCTTGTAGTCCCAACTGGAACAGTTGACTTAATTACAAGCAATGTAGAATTCGTAGCACACTCAAGAGTAGATTCTATCACATGATCTAAATACTCTATAGATAAATGACCTTGTTTATTCATAGGAGTTCCAACTGTAACGAAACAAACATCACATTTTTTCAAGGCCACCCGATAGTCTGATGTGAAATCTAACATTTGTTTTTTTTGACAAACTCTGACAAATTCATCCAATTTAGGTTCATATAAAGGTAATTCCCCTTTTTTTAACTTCTCTATTCTCGTAACATCTTTATCTAAACACGTTACATGATGTCCCTTTATAGAAAATCCAACAGATACGATCAGTCCTACATGTCCCGCACCTATCACTGTTATATTCATTCTTTCACCCACCCTTATCAATATGGCAAAATCTAATTATTTGCCAACATAACGCTTCAAAATCTTTATTCATATTTGTGGTGTCAATGATTAATTTATTTTTTCCAGAGGGTATATGTATTTTTTTTTGTAAAACTTGTGCTAGTTCAGTATTTACTGGGGGGAGAAGGAGTGTTTTCTCGTCATCAACAGGGTATACATTAAATATAGAGAGTGATATATGCCTGTCTGATGAATCAACTCTTTCGTTATATCTACTTGCTAAGATTGCTGGATCTGCCATACAAATAATCCAATAGACTTCACACTTACAAATGCTGTCGTTGTTATAAAATGTTTTTCCCCCTTTGTAATTAGCGTCAACTATTAGGTTCTTGTCTATACTAACGTAATATTCGATATATCGGTATAGAACAGACTCGGCTATATGGCTTAATCTCCTCTTTTCTGTATTGGTATTAAATCCATAAGACTCAAACAAAGATACCTTAATTTCATCTTTAGATATCATGTCAATGTGCGTATATTGTGAAATCCATGATGCCAGTGTAGTTTTTCCACTTGCCGAAGCACCTGTAATCCAGATAAGTTTCACATGCATCCTTCCTCTTTTCGTTTGATCCTCCCATCATGAGCCTCATTAGACAAACTAGTGCGAAGAGCTAATGAACAATAATAGGGCGTGTATCCATGATAATTATTAATTCTTTCTAATTTAAAGAAAAAATCAATTACATGCTCTATGCTTGGAACACCACAATCCAACCGATTTCCCAGATCTAGATGAAGTACGTTTGCGCCCATAACAATTCCATGTTCAGCCATATTTCCACAACGGTCTATAGTCTCTTTTGATGGTTCTAATCCATATACCAAATTACTCCATACATTTCCTTTTCCAAACACTCTTACTGATTCTTTTAATCTATGAATTATGTACTCATATCCTAAATCCTCCTTTCCTGGACAATATTTTTTAAAATACTTAGGTTGTATAGCCTCCATATTGAATACAATCTTTCTGGTGCCAGAATTATATAACATTCGCAACTTTGAGATATCGTGTGGCGGCGTGATGACCAATACAAGACCTTCTTCTGACTTTTTTTCAATAAGAGGACTAATATTTTGTGCAATTTCAGCAAAAATATCGGCTTCTAAGTCTAACATATCATTTGCTAAATTTCCTGCAATTAGAATCACATGCATATGTTCTGAATAGCAAGCATCATTTTGGGCGATCTCTATTGATTTACAGAGTTGATATATGTATAAGTCCCTATTTTTTTCCCAAAATCCCGCATCCATGTTTTTAGCACTTATATCTCCCTCTTTCACAAAAAAATTTGTTCCACAAAAAAGACATGGTTTCGAAATTGCACATCCCTTCCATGGAAAAATATTTAATTCATCTAATCCACACGCAGAAACATATTTGCTTACGCATTCGCCATTAGATAAGGTTTTTCTATAATAAGTCGGCTCTGGAACGAATTCTACATCTAGCATATTTGCAAAATCAATATCATCGCCACTCTTGACTAAGATTCTACCATTAGTAGATGCATCTAATACGATAGGTTCTCTACATTTATTAGCTGCGACACAAGAAACAACAGTCCTGTACCCATCTGACCTACTAGAAAGTATCAGTTCTTGTGGACGAAAAGCATCTGTATTCAACGGCATATTATATACCAGGTTCTGTCCCTTTGCCTTTTTCTCTTTTGCTAATTGTATTGCAGTCTGAGTAAAAACAATGCCATGTGTTAAAATTTTCGCTTTTAAAAAGGTTTCTTCTGATACAATATAGTCATTAATGTTAACCACACTAACACCTCATTTTTACAAATTCTTTGGTTAGCTGTATATACCATCGAATATGAAATACAGGAAACAGTACCTGATATAAAATGGCATAACACACTTTTCCTTTTTTATATCCACTTATGATATACGATGTGACAAAAAGATAAAGGACACCGAGTATAGAACTAAGTTGAAAAGAAAAAAATACAATCAGCCATTGTAAAATCCAAAAGAAATGATAAAAAAAACCGTGTATCAGAACTTTTAATCGGCTTGTTCTATCTTTCACATTACATAATATCGTTGCATAACCTTTAGCCCATCGAGTTCTTTGTAACCACAACCCCTTAAATGAAGTATTTGGGCATTCATACCCGAGCACCTTATTCGAAATCATTATTCTTTTCGATGTATTACTTGAATATAAGCCAATAGCTAAATCGTCTAAATATGTATCAATTTTCATTAGTTTACCACGAAAGGACTCTGCCTTTAATAAGAAAAATTGACCTGGTACAGAAATACCAATATTCATTTTCCATAACAAAGGGCGTATTATATCATGTGATAAACACTTATCTACGAAAACAAACTGTGCAATAACCCCCTGCTGATCAAGAGCTTCTATTTTCCCCCACCCAATATCATACTCACTGTCGATTATATCATTAACGAAATTAATGATATTAAGTATATTCCCCTTAATGTCGTTATCAACACTAATATAGTAAGAAGAATCATCTTTTTCCATAATATTAATTAGTCGCTGATACTTAGTCCCAGAGATTCGCACCACTTGGATATCATATAGTTCCTCGATGAAAACACAGGATACATCTTCACAGCAAATAATCACTTTAAATGAATCTTGAAAGATACGATAAAGTACATCTGCGATTTCTTTCAGATCTTCAGTAAATTTTTCATTGTTTTGCATATATGTAATCAAGCATATTTTTTTCATGCGGTAATATCACCTCAAAAATTTTAATATAACCACAAATCTTTTCTCGCAGACATGCTATAGTCAAAGTTCAAGATGGTCTCATCCACTCCCAACGAAGATAGTATTTCCACAATTTTTTTTATCATAGACTTCCTATTTAATACATTGAGTTGCGAGGAAGTAAATATTCCTATTGGCATAATATATACGCCTTCTTTTTCTGCAAGGCTCTTCGAAATATAGTTCTCATTCTCCATGTTAATGTCAACATAGCGATCAAATATAACAACTGGATAAAGATAAGACCGCTCATTAAGTCTTGGACATAGAGCATAATATTTTTTAGATTTAACACCAGATTTTTCACCAAGAAGCTGTTGCACAGCCATTGTTTTACCTAATTGATTTCCAAAAACTTTTTGACAAGACTTTAACATACTGCACCATTTGATCTTAAAGTGGCTATATCTAGAAAACGGCCAATCCTCCACATGCCACTTTTTTTCAAGATTTAGGAAGTGCGTATATTCTATTTTTATCCCCATTCGAGTGGTAAGAAACCACATAGCCACAACGTATTCAACTTGCAAACTAAATTTGACAATCCGATGCTCCAATGCTGTTATATTTAGTTCGGTCGATAACAACATAAAATACAAATCATTAATATCTTTTATAAATGGTATTTCATGTTTGAATAAGTGTGATAACGTAATGCAAAATAAATCCTCAAGCAGCAAGTTCTTGGAAACAGGTAAATTAATTGCTCCTATTCTCCCCATCGGAAATGCACCAATGTTTATATCAATAATTACCTGGAACGAATCCTGAAGTATTTTTTCAAGATGAATATGGGCCATAAGGATCTCCTCATTTTCTTTCATTACAGTTTTAAAAGAAAATGGAACGGAACCATTTATGACCATTTTAAAATTTCGATCATTTATCAAAAAAGAAATTATATGAAAAGCTTGCTCATAATCAGGAACTAAATAGTCATAATCCATATGTGGTCTGAAACCATCGACAGGATATAAAGTATCTGCTCTTTGCCCCTTTACCCCATATGCAATGAACATATTGCTTTGTATATATTGATCGACTATCTCAATTTCCTTATGGGCTATTTTTGTACTTATGATTTGTTTCATTGCAATATTATTAACTTTTTCGTCTAATATACATTGTATTTTTTTAGACTTATTCTTATATGGTGCGGCTAATCGTAATTTTTTTATTTTTTCACATAGTGATTCATCTATACGTGAAAAAAATTTGCAACAAAAACTAATATCCTCCTTGAGAAATACATATACCCCCATGCGTTGAAGTAATATTTCATCATAATCTATATCTTTTATTTTTTTTAAAATCTCCTTCATTCTTTGCTTATACGGAGGCATCTTCTCTTTTTTTTTTAGGTAGCAAGCACTGCATACTAACACACGCATCACACGCCAAAGGCGAAATTTGATATTCTGTATCACAAATACTAACACTGCTAAAATACGTTTTAAGTAGTTGCACCGGTGCAAGAAAGCAATTGAAGTCACGAGTATTTAACTCTCTTATCCACTGTTCATTTGATAACAGACCAGTCCTTTTCTCTAGTCGAGCGATAAGCATATAAATATCACTTGCATTTGCACCAGAATATGATTCAAGATATATAGCTGCCTTAGTCGCAATCTTACATGCATCCCCCCAAAAGGAAAAAACAAGTCCCGTCCCCTCACTATATAAAAAGAGTTTCATTCTATCCCCACATGATACACCAGAGGACTCAATCACATATTCAGGAGCAAGCATTGCAGCTTTCATACCGTAACCTTCCCAAAAATCTCTGACAAAACATTATCAAGAGCAACGATGTCATTAGTATCATTGTACAAGCCACATGATATCCGAGAAGCGCTTGTTTTTCCAAACGCGCTGATTGTATGTTGTGCGCACATATGACCTGTGCGAATTACTATACCATATTTATCAAACATTCTTCCTATATCATGGGAATGAATATTATCATCATAGAACGAACATAACGTAGCTTTGTGATGATTATTCGGCAGTATATGTAATGTCGGATATTTTCTAAGAACCATTTTTATATATTCCATAATCCTATTTTCATGTTCGATGATATTATGCCATCCGATATTTGTTATATAACGGCAAGCTGTTGCCCAACTCTTTATTAACCCCACATCGAAGGTACCTGCATGAAATTTCTCAGCCCCCATTTTCCAAGACTTTCTTTCCCCAATTACGTTATCGACCATTCCTCCCCCAAGATGAAACGGCTCTGCTTGATTGCATAGATCCTTTTTTAAAATACACGCTCCAATGTTTTTTGGCGCATACATTTTATGCGCTGATACAATGTACGCCGAAGCGTTAATGTCGGTTAAGTTCAACTCCATATGCCCGGCTGCCTGTGCAATATCGAGTATGATCATGATATTACGAGGCAATTTTTTTCTTATCTCTTCAAGTGAAAGAATATGACCATTCACATTGGAAACAAGAGACAGCACTGCTGCTTTTATATTTTCTATAGGTATTAAATCAATAATCGTATAATCTAATGCCCCATCTGCCTGTAGAGGTATCATCACAATTTGTACACCTGTTTTTATAGCAAGCCTTCTCCAAGGTAAAAGGTTGCTATGATGTTCATATTCACTTAGCAATATCACATCACCTGGGTGCAGTATTTCTTTAAACGAATATGCTAACATATTTGACGCTTCAGTTGCATTTTTAGTAAATATCAGATCATAGTCATTTTCACACGAAAAAAACCTAGATATAATCTTAACGGATTCATGATATATGTCCTCGGCCTTATGAGAGAGTCTATTGGTTCCATGACCTATAGAAACACCTATTTCGTTTTGGTATTTCAGCCAAGAGTTAACCACAGCATCCGGAAGTGGCGCGGTCGCAGCACAATCGAAATATGACAGATCTTTATTATTTCTCAAGAGAGGGAACTCATTGCGCAAACACAACATGTTTATTTCCTCACATATATTTTCTCACTGCACTATACACATCATCGACACTGATTTCGTCTAAACACTTGTGCATTTTGTCACAATTCCCCTTCCAGACATCACACTTCGTTTTACACTGTTGAGGACAAACCACACTTGCACCATCTGAATACTTCCACACACCGTTTATAATATGATTTGTGGGGCCGCATATCATAATTGTCGGGATTTGCTTCCATATCGCTATATGTAGATACGCAGTATCATTTCCTATTACAATGCGACTTTTTTCTATGATTCTTTTTGCATCATTCCATGTCTTAATCCTAATAACATCCTTATAAAGTTCTTCTGGAATGAAGCTCATTAGATCATATTCATCGGGGCCCAAAATCAACTTTGCTGAATATTTTTTTCCCAACTTATTTCGTAATTTTTGATATTTCGTAATAGACCATCTTTTTAAAATTCCAAGATGACTACTTCCTGGAAAAATAGATATGAGTGTATGGTTTTCCCATTCTGTACTAGCGCAATTAGGTTTTATTGCTGGAAATATTGATTTACACACATCGAAATGTCGTTCCGTTTTATTGAGTGATGTTACTGCTTGTATTTTAGTATAAAATAAATATGCACCATCTTTGGTATTGTTTCTATCTTTCCCGATCCTGCATTGTATATTTGCAAGACACCCTACCAATGCACTTTGAAACACCCCCTGCAAATCGACATATATATCAAATTTAGCGTCACGAATCCTGTTTATACTTTCTTCCAACATACTACAGTTTAATAGCCGAGTTCCACCAACGTTATCAATGACTGGCGGTATTCGAGGTTGCACAAAGACGCCATCAATCGAAGAACAAAGATTACATGTCTCAACCATATTCTCATAACAAGTATAGCCGATATATGTGTCTGGGCACATCTCTTTTATGCTGTCGATTATCGGAAAGGTTCTTATTATATCTCCATGTGTCCTAAGATGACAAAACAACAATCGCATATTAAACCCTCATTTGAGAAATTTCATTTTCTTCAGGATATGGTTGACATTTTCTTGAAAGGAAATATATCTATCAGGTTCTATGTAATCTTTCACAACTTTAATTGCATCATCTGTTACTTTTCCAAATTCAGTTCTTGTACACGGAGAAAACACCTCATCCATATAACGAATTGATGATGTTATATTTTCAAGTACGTTAATATGATTTACCGTCTTTTCTTTACTATGCTTTCTTAACTTATTCTGCGATATTTTTTTTACTCTATCGTACCATAATTCAGCTATATCAATAACGGAGAGAGTATAATCATTCCACTCAACGATATTGAAAGACGACATTTCTTTAATCAAGAGTGTATCTATCTTGTAGTACGTTCCGTTGCAATCCAACCAAAAGGCCGTTATAACTGATTCTTGAAATGTATTTTTGTTTATATAAATTACATCAGCTGATTTAGAGAAAATTTCTAACATCCGTTCAGATTCCGATTCTTTACAAAGCAAGTCTATATCTTTCAAAGTATAGCCCATGTCATTAGACAATAGTACATATGCCAGTCCGCCACGTATTACAGTAGGCTCTTTTTGTTGTGTATCCAATAACAGCCTCCAAATATACGTCGGAATTTCGCTTATAATATATCGGTTCAAAGGATAAGCCATGCAATCATACTGACCTTTTACAATCTTCCCCATATCCTACCTCATATACATATAAATCTTTTCCAGAACCTGCCGGGTAACATCATTTCGTTCCAATGAACCATTTATGAAATACACTGGAACAGATGACAACCTAGATAGGTATTCTAGAAGAATTTTCTTATCCTCACGCATTTGAGAAACTGTGTCCATTTTCCTCAACGGCATCCGGTTTCTATGCAATACTCGCCGACGAGCTTCTTCTTCGTTTATATCCAAAAAGAATATCGCAGTCGGCATATAAAATGAAGACATATGATTTTCCATCGTTTTCCAATTCTCCATGTTATTACGATCACCATACGCATCAATATTGTAATAATATGTCGACAGAACTCCTCTTGACATTAATGCGCATTTTGCTCCAAAGTTTCTAGCTGTTTCAACAGCTAGATGCAAGTCAGTTGATAAAAGCACAGGATTTAACCACGGATGTTCGTAACGAATTTCATTCCATTTTGTTACGTCATTATACATACACTTTAATATTTTGCCTATCACAGATTCAGTTGGTAAATCAATATAGTGTGCAGTATATCCTTCACTATTCAACGTTTCTGCTACAAGTTGTATTTGTGTTGTTTTCCCTGCACCAGGTAGCCCCTCAAAAGAAAACAAAGGTATAGGTGCTATATTATCACTTTTGGAGCCTAAAACATCCTGAAGTATATTACATAAACAACTTATTTCATCCACTCAAATCACCCACATAGTCAATCCAACAAGAAATCATATTCAAAAAATATCATGTCTAACAAAGTAATCTCCTCCTTAATCAGTTGACAGAAACTAGATTCAGTATAAATGACAGTAGGAGGAAAAAGGTCACCTATCAGGCAACCTTTTCAATTTTACGAGAAAAATCGTCATATATTTGGATTTTTCTTCGCCTTCTATTATAGTATGACTCTCACATATGGTAAAGTTTTTTCAATCGATATTTAACGCAAAATAATATACCTAGACAAAAACATCATTCTTAATAGGACATGAAAAAACCGAGGGAAAATCAGCCGGATTTCTCCGACGAAATTCCCCTCGGGTGGAGTTTTGAACAGAGTTCATCTCAAAATGAGGAACAGCAGTTTTTCTTCTTAATACATAGACCGTTCCTGCTAATCGTTCAACATCTTCCTACATCAACGCCACTCGGCAGACACGTCTTACAACGCCAGAATCTCCGCACGAGTCAAGCCGCTCGACTTCTCGATCACTTCGACAGGCACATTCAGCATGAGCAGGGATCGTGCCATGTCCAGCATTCCCTCACGGTGTCCTTCCACCCGTCCTTCCTCACGCCCCTCTTGCAACTTCTTCTCCCCGAATTTTTCCATCAGTTCGCACATGGCATTTACCCCCTCTGCTTCTGCCTTGAAGTAATCTGCTCTTTGAGCAAGCTCCTTATAATTCATCTGCTCCGGACGCTCACAGAAAAAATCCTGCATGAGCCGTCCGAGAGGTGTGTTGTCCCGATTCGCCCCGTTGACGTAAAGAATATGCGCTCCATCATCAAAAGGACGCTGAAGCTCCTCTATGATTCGTTCCACATGATACAACGGACACCCTGCCCCATAGAGGTCATTCTCCGTGATAAAGATAACCCACGTTTCGGGAAGGTCGGAGAACTCCGCTCCTTTTGCCAGCTCACGTGAATCCATCATGCTGCTGTTGTAGCGTGCCCGACGTGGAGTTGCACCCTCATTCGCCCGTTGAACTTCGCAGTCATAGAGCTTTCCCTCGCTGTCTTCTGCCAACACGTCGAAACGCACACCGCGACCATAGAGATTGTCCGCGCTCTGCTGCGTGACGACTTGTTTTACGATAAGATCATCGCGGTCAAAGAAGATACGTAGCAGGAGCTGCATTCCCTCGGTATAGTTGTCAAAGCACACGTTGA
>ERZ772986.1400-NODE-1400-length-13735-cov-3.009357_pt1 | contig 13735 bp, 5 predicted proteins | sample MGYA00511898_ERZ772986 | MGnify/ENA primary metagenome ERZ772986 (study PRJEB29015, sample SAMEA2737934) | human oral metagenome | biome: human oral; feature: human-associated habitat; material: dental | place: China | collected 2148 ... | reverse complement strand
TAGCTTGCTTCAAAGAGTGCTTTTGTATCAGTTTCTACCTCCGAATTTGTATCTGTATCAATGTCTGAGTCGGTATCGGTGTTCGAATCAGAATCGACCTCAGAATCAGCGTCAATGTCAGAGTCAGTTTCTACCTCTGAATCAGTCTCCGCGTCAATGTCAGAGTCAGTTTCTACGTCCGAATCAGTTTCAACATCTGAGTCAATTTCAACATCTGAGTCAATTTCAACGTCCGAATCAGTCTCGACGTCAGAATCGTTTTCTGTATCTGAATCAGTATCTACTTCTGAATCAGCATCGACATCCGAGTCATTGTCCGCGTCTGAGTCAGCGTCAACCTCAGAATCAGTGTCTACATCCGAATCGGTTTCTGTATCTGAATCAGTGTCTACTTCTGAATCAGCATCAACATCTGAGTCGGTTTCAACGTCAGAATCAGTATCGGCGTCTGAGTCAGTATCTACGTCAGAATCAGTCTCAACCTCTGAATCGGCATCGACATCAGAATCGGCATCGACATCAGAATCGGCATCAACATCTGAATCCGTTTCGACGTCCGAATCAATCTCGACATCAGAGTCAGTTTCAGCCTCTGAGTCGGTATCTACGTCTGAGTCAGCATCTACATCAGAATCTGTATCAACCTCTGAATCTGTATCGACATCAGAATCAGTTTCAACGTCGGAATCTGCGTCAACATCGGAATCAGTATCAGCATCCGAATCATTTTCAATGTCTGAGTCGGTATCGACATCAGAATCAGTCTTAGCCTCCGAGTCGGCATCTACATCAGAGTCAGCGTCAATTTCTGAATCAGCTTCTGTGTCTGAGTCAGTTTCAACTTCTGAATCGGTTTCAACCTCTGAATCAGTATCTGCGTTCGAATCGGTTTCTGTATCTGAATCAGTGTCAACATCCGAGTCAGCATCAACCTCTGAATCAGTTTCTGTTTCTGAGTCAGTTTCGACCTCCGAATCAGTCTCGACGTCTGAGTCAGTCTCAGTGTCGGAATCAGTCTCAATCTCTGAATCAGTGTCAACGTCCGAATCAGCATCTGCTTCTGAATCAGTCTCAACCTCTGAATCGGTATCGGCGTCTGAGTCAGTTTCAACATCTGAATCAGTCTCGGCGTCTGAGTCTGTATCAACGTCTGAATCAGTATCAACGTCTGAGTCGGTTTCAACGTCCGAATCGGTTTCTGTATCTGAATCGGTGTCTATTTCTGAATCAGCATCAACGTCTAAGTCAGTATCAACATCTGAATCAGTGTCTACGTCCGAGTCGGCATCTGCATCCGAATCAGTATCAACGTCTGAGTCGGTTTCAACGTCCGAATCGGTTTCAACGTTCGAATCGGTTTCTGTATCTGAATCAGTGTCTATTTCTGAATCGGCATCGACATCCGAGTCAGCATCTACCTCAGAATCTGTATCAACGTCTGATTCAGTTTCAACGTCCGAATCTGCGTCTACATCGGAATCAGTTTCAACGTCTGAGTCAGCGTCAACTTCTGAATCGGTCTCAACCTCTAAGTCAGCATCAGCCTCTGAGTCATTGTCAGCATCGTTGAGTAGCTCAGTCTCAGAAAGTCAGTCAGTCTCTACTTCAGAGTCAGTTTCGACATCCGAGTCAGTTTCGACATCCGAGTCAGTGTCTACGTCCGAATCAGCCTCTGCTTCTGAATCAGTGTCAACATCCGAGTCAGCGTCTGAGTCAGCATCAACGTCTGAGTCGGTATCGACATCCGAGTCTGTCTCAACGTCTGAATCAGTTTCTGTATCTGAGTCAGCATCAGCCTCTGAGTCGGCCTCTACATCAGAATCAGTCTCAACCTCTGAATCGGCATCAACATCCGAGTCAGCCTCTGCTTCTGAATCAGTGTCAACATCCGAGTCAGCGTCTGAGTCAGTTTCAACGTCCGAATCGGTTTCTGTATCTGAATCAGTCTCAGCATCAGCCTCTGCGTCCGAGTCAGCATCAACTTCTGAATCAGTGTCTACGTCTGAATCGGTGTCAACATCCGAATCAGTTTCTGCATCTGAATCAGTATCAATATCCGAATCAGTGTCTACGTCTGAATCAGTTTCAACATCGGAATTAGTATCAACGTCTGAATCAATCTCGACCTCCGAATCATTGTCAGCATCGTTGAGCAGTTCAGTATCAGAAAGCCAGTCAGTCTCTACTTCGCTTTCAGTTTCGACATCAGTATCTGCATCTGAGTCAGCATCATTGAGTACCTCTGCACCTGAATCAACTTCAACATCAGTAAGTACTTCAGTTTCAGTGAGTCAATCACAATCAGGATCAACATATGGTAGCGGTTCATACTCTAACTCAATGAGCCAATCAATTTCTCATTCAGAGTCATTGTCTGCATCAGCATCAGCAAGTGGATCACAAAAACACAGCCAATCTGTGGTCCTTCCAAATACTGGCGAAACAGGATCTGTAACATCAGCTCTTCTCGGAGTAGTTACAGGGTTAGCTGGAATTGCTGGACTTACCCGACGTAAAAAGAAGGGGAACTGATCTAGTAGGAAATATCATTTTTTTCGAGTGAATCTCATGGGAGATTCACTTTTTTTCTAGTAGAATGAAGTATTTTTAATGTGTTACAAAAAAATTTGAAAATTAAACGATAATATATAAGTTTTTTGTAGCAAATTACTTGAATCTACGTAGTATTGCTGTATAATGAATAATGACTACAATGTAAGGGGAATATCATGCAATTTAAGCGTTCAAAAGGAAACTTTCGTGAAACAGATCGTGTCGTACGCTTCAAATTAATTAAATCAGGAAAAAATTGGCTTCGAGCATCAACAGCTGCTCTAGGCCTCTTTCGCGTGGTGCGTGGGCAAGTGGAGGAGACCATCATTGCCAACGTGCAGCAAGATCAAATAGAAAGTAAAAAGAATGGCCAAGCCTTCTTAAAGGGTTTGATTACGGTAGGGACTGTTTTTGGTGGTGCTGTGATTGCTACGACTGCTAAGGCGGAGGATGCAACATCACTTGCACCAACGGTTTCTGAGACAAAACAGGAAACTTTGGCAGAAGTGGATAGTGTGGTTTTAGCGAAAACTTCAAGCCAGCCTTCAGAATCCAGCTCTGTTTCAGGATCAACCAGCCTTTCTACATCTGTGAGTGCATCTGCTTCGATCAGTGAATCCGCATCTTTATCCTTGAGCGAAGTTGGATCAACTGCATTATCAACGGCACTTAGCGAGTCTACCCAAGCTCTAGAGTCAGAAGCAGGTATTGAAGAGCCGACTGGTTTAGAAGAAGCCGTTGTTTTGGAACAAAATACCTCTGAAGCTGAATTGCTTCAAGAAATTGCAGGGAATTACGCATCTAAAATGACGTACACTGATCGCCGAGCAGTGGTCGAAGCGGTCATTAATAAAGTGCAGGCTGAAGTGACTGCAAGCAATAACTTGATCCACACCAATGCCAGTGCTCAAGCTTATGCTGACCAGCGCGATCGTTTGGAGAAAGCTGTCGATGAGATGATGACGACCTTGACAGCTGCAGGTTTTGTGGGAAATACAAATGTAGATGGGAAACCTGCGATCTCTGCTCAGTTGGCTCCCATTGCTGAGGAAACATACTTGGCTGATGATGTATTGGATATGACCCCGAACCCAGAAGATCCCAATGGTGCGAGTGTAGAAGATCCTACACTTGACACACCAGGATATGCTAAGGATCCTCATCTAGATAAAGATCTCTTAAGGTTTTCGCCTGAAGAGTTGAAAAATTTTTTAGGTGAGCCCTACACCAATCGTTATACATTTGGTATTTGGGACTTTGTGAATAAACAAGGAGAGTCACTTGGTTACTATGCGACTATGTCGATTGATATCAGTGAGATAGATCCGGAAAAGCATAAGGCAATGGATGTTTATTTCCGCATTGTCCGAAAATCAGATGGGGCTGAAATTTTTTCACAAACTGTATCTCCAAAAGGATATGGCCAAGATATTCAATTACCAAAAGAAGTACTGATTGGTCAGGCTCCCTTTGGGAACAAGGTTTTTAATTCGGAACCTTCTACAGGTAATGGGACCTTTGGAATGCTGACGAATTTTATTCCGGAACAGGCTTTCTTATTCCGGAGTATTTATGATGTCATGACGCCTGAGAATCAAGGGCAATTGATTAGGACGTATCCTAGTATCAAAATTCCATCTATGATGGGACAACAATCGACCTTCTATAGAGAAGTGGACCCGAATGGTAGATGGTTTAATGGGCAATATGAACCAACGGGGAAAGAAAGATCCTTACTAGAGTATAGAATCTACGGATTGGAAGGCCAGCATTATACAGCTTCCAATCCACGAGAATTTCCTGGTTATGTACAGGTCCCAGCGCACACCGTGTTCCCGAATCGTAAAAGTGGGGTGTTCGATAATAGTAAGAATGGGAAATCAAGAATTGAACTATTAGGGGATGCGCGTGAGCATTTCATTAAAAGTGAAGTTGTCACCCTTAATCAAAATGGTGATTATTCTCTTCGCTACTATGTTTTAGATCCTTCTAAAATCCATGATGTTAGTAGTGGTGATGTAGGAAATGCTAAGGTAACCGATGTATATACACTTGTTTATGAGAAAGAATTTAAACAGGATAGTACGGATAAGCTTTCAGATTTAGGTGGAACTCGTAAAGTTGAAAGTAAAAACAAGGACTACTTCCTAAATGTCACACCAAGACGAATAGATTACCAACATTTTGAGTTGGATATTACAGGTTGGTTCTCTAGTAAGGAGACAGTTACTTACACTGATGAGAAAACAGGAATAGAATATACTGTTCCAAAACCATTCACGGAACTTCCAAAATCGGCCTACCTCGATAAAAATACGACCATGGTCGTGGGAGAAGATGCAACACCTCAGGGAGCAGATGGTTTTTCCAACTTCAAACAAACGATCAAAAAAATAGTAGATTCATACCCCTTAACGAGTGTGAATTATTACTATCGGAAGATGACACCGTCAGAATCTGCTTCACAATCTCAAAACTTCTCGATTTCAACTTCAGAGTCACTAGTTTCAGAATCCATTTCATCTTCTCAATCTGTTTCGGTCAGTGAGTCCGTTTCCTTGTCACAAGCATCTAGCTCCGCCAGTCAATCAGACTCACAGGTTTCAACCTCGATTTCCTTGTCACAATCTGTCTCGACAAGTGAATCCAACTCGTTGGTTCAAGAATCGATCTCCACAAGTCAGTCCGAGTCGTTGATTCAAGAGTCCGTTTCAGCCAGCCAATCAGACTCGTTGGTTCAGGAATCTGTATCGGCAAGTCAATCAGAATCCTTGGTTCAGGAATCCGTATCAGCAAGTCAGTCAGATTCATTGGTACAAGCCTCCGTATCTGCCAGCCAGTCAGAATCCTTGGTACAAGCCTCCGTTTCAGCCAGTCAATCAGACTCGCTGGTTCAGGCATCTGTATCGTCTAGCCAATCAGAATCCTTGGTACAAGCGTCCGTTTCAGCCAGCCAATCGGAATCGCTGGTCCAAGAGTCGGTTTCTGCAAGTCAGTCAGAGTCATTGATTAAGGAGTCAGTATCAGCCAGCCAGTCAGATTCCTTGCTTCAGGAATCCGTTTCCGCCAGTCAGTCTGAGTCGTTGCTTCAGGAATCCGTATCAGCGAGTCAATCAGACTCGTTGGATCAAACGTCCGTTTCAGCTAGCCGGTCAGAGTCGTTAGTTCAAGCGTCGGTTTCTGCAAGTCAGTCAGAGTCATTGATTAAGGAGTCAGTATCTGCCAGTCAATCAAACTCCTTGGTTCAAGTCTCGGTTTCAGCCAGCCAGTCTGAGTCGTTGGTTCAGGCATCTGTATCGGCAAGTCAATCCGACTCGTTGGTACAAGCCTCAGTTTCTGCAAGTCAGTCTGAGTCGTTGCTTCAGGAATCCGTTTCGGCCAGCCAGTCTGATTCCTTGGTTCAAGAATCAGTTTCTTCAAGCCAATCTGAGTCGCTTGTTCAAGAGTCGATTTCAGCGAGTCAATCAGAGTCATTGATTAAAGAATCTGTATCAGCTAGTCAATCCGACTCACAATCAAAAGCAGCATCAGCATCTAAGAGTGAGTCTGAAAAAGCCTCGAAATCTGTTTCGTTGAGTCAGTCGGTATCCTTATCTAATTTAGCATCTAGATCAATTTCTGTGTCTCAATCGCAGTCAACATCGGCGGTTGGATCGGAGGAAGTGGTTTCTCAACTGATTTCCTTGTCACAATCTATTTCGATGAGTAAAAAGCTGTCAGAATCCGTTTCGTTGAGTCAGTCAGAGTCGTTGCTTCAGGAATCCGTATCGGCTAGCCAATCAGACTCGTTAGTACAAGAATCAGTATCTGTCAGTCGGTCAGACTCGCTGATTCAAGCCTCAGTTTCCGCGAGTCAATCCGATTCGCTAGTTCAAGAGTCAGTTTCCGCCAGTCAATCTGAGTCCTTGATTCAAGCATCAGTTTCCGAAAGTCAATCGCAATCTACTTCTGATGTCGAATCTAAGTCTCAAATTACAGAATCTATATCCTTTTCTCGTTCTGATTCAATGAGTCAGTCGGAATCGCAAGTATCGACTGATTTGCAATCAACATCATTGAGTCAATCAGAATCGTTGGTGCGAGAGTCAGTTTCTGCGAGTGAATCGGAATCATTGGTTCGGGAGTCTGTATCGGCCAGTCAATCAGAGTCGCAGGTTCAAGTCTCAGTATCTGCTAGCCAATCGGATTCGTTGGTTCAAGCATCTGTATTGACCAGCCAATCAGAATCGCTAGTTCAAGAGTCGATTTCAGCTAGTCAATCAGACTCGTTAGTACAAGAATCCGTTTCGGCAATTCAATCCGACTCCTTGGCCCAAGCATCCGTTTCAGCAAGTGAATCAGAATCGCTAATCCAAGAGTCGATCTCAACTAGTCAATCCGAGTCTTTGGTTCAAGCGTCCGTTTCTACTAGTCAGTCCGACTCGTTGATTCAGGACTCCGTTTCAGCGAGTCAATCCGATTCGCTAGTCCAAGAGTCGATCTCAACTAGTCGATCCGAATCTTTGACCCAAGCATCCGTTTCAGCAAGTCAATCCGAGTCGTTGGTCCAAGAGTCAGTTTCCGCGAGTCAGTCAGAATCCTTGGTTCAGGCCCCGGTCTCAGCTAGCCAATCATACTCGCTGATTCAAGCATCCGTTTCAGCAAGTCAATCTGAATCCTTGGTTCAAGAATCAGTTTCTTCAAGTCAATCTGACTCCTTGGCCCAAGCATCCGTTTCGGCAAGTGAATCAAATTCGTTGGCCCAAGCATCCGTTTCGGCCAGTCAATCCGACTCCTTAGTACAAGCGTCGGTTTCAGCTAGCCAATCAGACTCGCTGGTACAAGAATCAGTCTCAGCAAGTCAATCAGATTCATTAGTTCAAGCTTCTGCTTCGACAAGCGAATCGGCTTCAACTTCTCATGTCGTAGCTGCATCGCAGGTTTCAGAGTCTGGATCGTTCTCTCGATCCGTTTCTGAGAGTCTATCTGCTTCACAATGGACATCCCATTCAGAATCTCTAGCATCAACATCTGTTTCAAAATCAGACTCCTATAGCCAATCAACTTCGCTCCTTTCAGCAAGCGAATCGGCTTCAACGTCCATGCCAGTATCTGAATTTCCTTTGACGAGTGTTTCAGATTCTATAAGCGCATCATCAACAGAGAGTCAATCCTTATCGCAGGAAATTTCTGAATGGATCAGTGTGTCTTATGCGTCAAGTTTCTCTGCTGTGACAAGTTCTTCGGAGTCTGTCGTGTCTTCGTTAGACACCTCTTACTCAGAATCTCCATCAGATGCAAGCTCGCTAAGTGCGACACGTTCTTCAGGACCTGCTCTTCCAGAGACAGGTGCCCATCCTTCATCTAATATTCTTGCTACAGGAGCTTCCATTCTTCTGTCTGGATTAGCCCTTTTAGGAATTCGGAAAAAAGATGGCAAATAAAACCTTAAAAGACCGGAATGAACCGGTCTTTTATTGATCTAGAATGTCTAAGAAGTTGGGAAATATGTTATAATGAATGAGGAAGTTTTCGTTGAGGGATATGAAAAAGGTTACTTTGTGAAAAGCTCTGTTTGCCTTCATATCTTCAGAAAATATGGGATTAAAAAAGAAGAGTCAGAGGAAAGAGATGAAAATCCATTTTACAAATTTATTCGGGCAATCTTCGAAAAGTGTTGCCCTGATGGCACAAAACGATATTATGAATGTCGTTCGTGAACTTGGGGTTAATGAACTAGGGATCTACTTTTATGATCATAGCAATGAACCAGCTAGCGAATTGAACTCGCGGATGGATGGGATTTTAGCAGGCGTTGCTTTTGGGGATATCGTCTTCGTTCAATCTCCTTCTTGGAATGGAATTGAGTGGGACCGCCGTTTGGTTGATAAGTTAAAACTCCTTCAAACCAAGCTGGTCATGTTTATCCATGATGTTCCACCACTCATGTTTGAGAGCAATTATTACCTAATGCCTAACTATATCGACATGTACAATCAGAGTGATCTGGTCGTTGTTCCGTCAGAGCAAATGTACCATCGTCTAGTATCAGAAGGGCTCACAGTGAAAAAATATGTGGTCCAAAAGTTGTGGGATTTGACCCACAGTTTGGATCTCTATACTCCGCAATTTGAGAAAAAACTGATCTTCTCAGGGAATCCGTCGCGTTTCCCACATATCATCGATTGGAAATATGAGACACCCCTTCATGTCTATACCGAACCAGTTGAAGGAGTCGATTATTCTAAGGTCCATATGGAAGGCTGGCGAACTAAGCAAGAGTTGCTTCTCGAGCTTTCCAAGGGTGGTTTTGGGCTTGTCTGGGGAAATTCTGAGAATCCTGAGGATGAGCGGGATTACTACAAAGAAAATATTTCCTACAAACTATCAACTTATCTATCTGCTGGTCTTCCAGTAGTAGTGCCAGACTATTTGTCAAATGCAGACTATATTCGAGAAAAAGGGCTCGGTTTTGTAGCCTCCAGTCTTGAAGAAGCCAATCGTTTGGTCCAAGACTGTACAGAAGAAGAGTATGCCCAAATGGTCCGAAAGGCTCAATATACTTCTTATTTGATCCGCAATGGCTATTTTACAAAGAAATTATTTGTCGATACCATCATGGCTTTAGGAGAATAATATCCAAGTAAACAAGATTCTTCAGATAAACATCTGAAGGATTTTTTGTTGAATACGGTACCAAATGGAGAAATTGAAATATTATCAAATATTAGTGACAAATGAGTTTGGAAAAGTCGCAAATTATGGTAAAATAAGTTGAGATAAATGCTTCTAAAGGCACATATTTAAAGGCTGTTTCCCTGGTGAAAGAGTCAAAATGAGTAAGAGAAAGTTAAAAAGAAATGTTAAAACGATCTGAAGTAGGAAAGAGATTTTGTTGGACGATATTTTTCGTCTTTATTTATGTTTTGGGAAGTAAAATTTCCCTGCCTTTTGTTGACTTATCAAAGGCATTGAGACTCAATGAGGGAACGACAACGGGCTTGCAGCTCTCAAGCGCTGTGATGGGGGGAAACCTCCGCGGAATGTCGATCTTTTCGATCGGTCTATCCCCATGGATGTCTTCCATGATTTTGTGGCGGATGTTTACCGTTTCAAAACGCTTTAACCTTGAAAAAACCAGCACGGAGATTGTGGAGCGGCGAAAGATGTACGTGACCTTGGCGCTCGCTATTGTCCAGTCTTTGGCAGTGGCCATGTATCTCCCCTTGAAGACAGGGTTGAACTCCGGACTTGTCATTGCAGTCAATACCATGATTATGGTAGCCGGAGCCTTCTTTTTAGTTTGGCTCTCCGATCTAAATGCCGCTTTGGGGCTTGGAAGCTCTGTTGTGATCATGATGGCTGGGATGGTTATGTATCTGCCAGAAGACGTGATGCAGACCCTTTCAAATGTCAATAATATCCCAGAAATCGCTTATATTCTGGGCGTGATTTTCATCTTGATTTTTGTCTATGTGGCAGTCTTGGTGGAATATTCCAAGTACCAGATTCCTGTCAATAAATTAGGAATCCACAACAACTTGAAAAGTTATACTTTTTTGGATATCAAGCTCAACCCGGCAGGAGGGATGCCCTTCATGTATGCCATGACCTTGGTGTCCATTCCTCAGTATGCTATGCTCTTGATCTTGTCAATGGATTCCAATGCCAAGTGGGCTGCTCGTTTAGCCAAACACTTGGTGATGGGAGATCCGATTTGGATCCTTCTTTACATTCTGATGATCGCCCTTCTCTCTTTTGCTTTTGCCTTTGTCAATGTGAACGGAGAAGAAATTGCAGATAAGATGATGAAGGCTTCCGAGTATATCGATCATGTCTATCCTGGAGCAGATACACGTCGCTATATCAATAAAATTGTGCTACGCTTGACGGTTTTTGGGACCTTGTATCTGATCCTCTTCACGGCGCTTCCTTTTTCTCTCTTGTTATGGGATAAAGATCTCTTGCGCTTGACCATGATTCCAGGAACCTTCCTCATGTTTGTCGGGATGATTTACAATATCCGAGAAGAAATTCGTGCCCTTCGTGTGAATCAACGTTATACAAGAATATTCTAGGAGTAACCATGTATTATTTTGTACCAGCCTGGTATGGAACGGAACGCATCTGGCAGCAAACAGCTACCCCTTGGTACTGGATGCGAGAGTCCATTGAATTTGACGATACCATTAATCAAGTTCGTATTTTTCAAGAAGCAGAAATGGATCGGATCTTATTGTTGCCTCAGTATAGTCCGCAACTGCGCTATTTTTTACACCGCCAAGATTTGTTAGAGACAGATGTGCTCTCGATTTTTGATAAGATCCAACAGGTTCCGTCTGATTTGGCTATGCGCCCAGTTCAGCTTCAGGACATCGAATGGCCGAGTGAGACCACTTTTTCCTATACTCCCTTTTTGGTGATGGCATTTCAAAAGGGCCACCACCTAGCAAAAATTGATATGGGAGTGGATGGGAACCTTCTCTCTTTGACCCGTTATAAGAATGACGATATCAGCTACATCGAGTACATAGATGATCGTGGCTTTATCTCTAGTAGAATCTACTACAATGAGGGAAAACCTTATTTCCAAGAGTATCTGAGTTTTGATGGGCAATGGGTTTTGAGAGAGATGTTGATCGAAGAGAACCACTCCGTCATGGTTAATGAAGCTTTCTTTCATGCCTTCAAAAAAGAAAGCTATGCCAATATGGGAGACGTTGTCGCTGAAAAAATGAAGGAACAGCTAGCAACCTTGGTTCCAGGACGAGATCAGTTGGTTTTGGCAGCTCATCCAGCAAATTTGGCCTTTTTACAAGATACAGCAAGTAGTGTCAAGAAAGTCTTGTCTTTCTACGGGGATCGCCAGCCCTTGTCTGCCGAAAACTTTGCCCTCTATTTTGATATGATTGATGCCCAGCTCTTGATTACAGATAGTGAAAAAACCAAAGAAGCGATTGGGGTCTTTTCTCCTAGCTTAGCTCAAAAGACACACCGGATTACCTCTTTTGACTCCCGCCTCCGTTTGGGCTCTAGTCAGGAGCGCAAGGAATCGAAGATTTACTTTTATGTCAACGAAGCCGAGCTTCCAAGTAAGAGCCAGCTCAAGAAGGTCCTAGAAGTCTTGGCGCAACATCCTTTATTTGAAGTTGTTTTTGCATTTTACAATGGATCACCGGAGCGTGTTAAGGAATTAGAAGGGCAACTCGAGGAATTGATCGCTAGCGAGCAGGACTTGCATCTGGTTCAATCACCAGCCCAAATGGAAGGGCTTGGGGAAAACCAGATCATCGATGAAGAGTCCGTACAAGATGCACCGGATTACCGTTTTGTGGTTAAGAATTTTTCAAATGAAAATGACATTATTCAAGAATTGGAAAAAACTCGCTTAATTGTCGATTTAAGTGAGGAGCCCAACCTCTATACGCAGATTGCAGGAATCTCTGCGGGGATTCCTCAGGTCAACCGCGTCCAGACAGAATATGTCGATCATTTGAAAAATGGCTATGTCTTATCAAAGGGAGACAAGGAATTAGAGAAGGCAATCACGCACTTCTTATTGGAATTGAAGCCTTGGAATGAAGCCTTGGTCTACTCAATCGAAAAAATTCAAGAATACACCGGTCAACGCTTGATCGAGAAATGGGAAGGATGGATGAAAGAACGTCATGGATAAAAAACTACAGATACCCCATATTCTCCAAATCGGCTCAAGTAGCTGGCAGGATCAAATGGAACTTCCTGCTGGACTTGGCTGGCACTTTTTTCAATCCACTGCTCTTCCATCGCTCAAAGACTATATGGAAGAAGTGGAAATCTCTAAATTTAAAGCCTTGATCCTAGAGAATCCAGAAGATTTGTTGGCTTTAGGAGAAGACCTGACTTATTTTCAGCCTTATACCGTTTTTTATGATGAAAGCCATGAACTAGAGGTGCCTTCTGAAGAATTGGCTCACCTCTTAAGGCTCAAGCAAGCAAGACCCTGGGATTTCTCAAACAAGCATCAATTTCTCTATGTCTTAGACCGCTTTTTATACGACAATCAATATGGAGATGAAATTCGTTCCGCTTATGGGAATTCAGACATGGATTATAAAAATAACAGGTCTGGCTATGTGTGCGTTGTCTCTAAAGCTTTATTTTGATAATGTAATGGATTTAGCTACCTGCATCGTGATGCTGCTGGCATCGTTTATGATTTATGCCGCACTTGAATCGGCGGGAAATTTTTCGGCACTCTTGAGAACCGTTGATATTTGTGTAAACAAGGCCAACGAGGTGCTCGCGATAGAGCAGATGGACATCAATGGAGAGAATGTAGAGGTCAAAACAAGTAATATAGAAATGAAAGAGGTGGACTTTGCATATGAAAGCAGAAAGGTGCTCGATAATGTGAGTCTGTCAATTCAGGAGAGAAGCTCGGCTGCTTTTGTCGGACCGTCAGGAAGCGGAAAAACGACCATATGCCATCTGATTGCACGGTTTTGGGATGTGGAAAAGGGATGTGTAAAGTTCGACGGCAGGGATGTCAGAGAATATAATATGGACGCTCTTATGAGAAATTTCAGCTTCGTATTCCAAAGTGTCTATTTGTTCCATGATACTATAGCTAACAATATCAGATTCGGACAAAGCGATACACCTATGGAAAAGGTGATTGAGGCGGCAAAAAAAGCTTGTTGCCACGAATTTATAGAAGCCTTGCCTGACGGCTATGATACGGTTTTGGGAGAGGCCGGAGCCAGCCTTTCTGGCGGACAGAGGCAGAGAATATCCATCGCAAGGGCGATGATGAAGGATGCTCCTGTTATTATTTTAGACGAGGCGACGGCAAATGTGGATCCGGAGAACGAAAAGGAACTTATGGAAGCTATAAACGAATTGACGAAAGAAAAAACCGTACTTATGATTGCTCACAGACTCAAGACTGTGAAAAATGTCGATAAAATATATGTTGTTGACCGAGGAAGAATAGTGCAGCAGGGCAATCATGCTGAGCTCATAAATCAAGACGGTATCTATAGGAATTTCGTTGCATCAAGGGCTGAGGCTGTCGGATGGAAAATATCAAAATAGAAAACAACAGGCTGGAATAAAACAAAAGCCTTGAATTGCCGTAAAACACAGCATTTTCAAGGCTTTTTCCTATGGTGCGCCATGAGGGACTCGAACCCCCAACCTACTGATTCGTAGTCAGGCACTC
>ERZ772986.1399-NODE-1399-length-13740-cov-2.535477_pt1 | contig 13740 bp, 10 predicted proteins | sample MGYA00511898_ERZ772986 | MGnify/ENA primary metagenome ERZ772986 (study PRJEB29015, sample SAMEA2737934) | human oral metagenome | biome: human oral; feature: human-associated habitat; material: dental | place: China | collected 2148 ... | reverse complement strand
CAGCGCGGGTGCCAGGCCGTCCAGCGCCGCACGTAGGGGAGCGATGCCGGAGGCGACGGCGCGGTTCTGCATGGGCCGCAGCAGCATAAACGTGGCGATCCCGCCGATGAACAGGGAGAGTGAGAGGAAGAAGGGGCTGAGCCCGCCGCCGAAGGTATTGCTGCCTGCGTCATTGCTGCTGGTCAGTGACACAGGTCCACCGAGAACGCTGGCGGTGCCTTCGCGTTGCTTGTCGGTCCAGGTGGGCACGGCTTTCGCGCCGTCGTTAAGCTTGGTTGCCAGCTCGCCGCTGCCTGTCGCGAGTTGCGACGACCCGTCGCGCAGCTGCCCCATCCCACCGTTCAGCCTGGCCGCGCCGCTGGCCAGGGGCGTTGTGCCCTCGTCATGCAGCTGATGCGCCCCGGACGCCAACGTGTGCGTTCCTGTGTTGAGTTCCCTCACGCCGGACTGCATTTCCCCAAGCTTGCCGGGAAGTTGCCCGGTGCCCGCATGCAGCTGGTCAAAACCGGATCGGAACGGCGCGTTCGGGTCGGAAAGCTGGTAGGCAAGCTGCCCCGTTCCGTTGGCGAGCTGTTGGAGCTGGGCGGTGGCGGGAGCGTTCTGCCCGAGCCCCTGGGCATCGATACGCGCGGCAAGGTCATTGAGCTGTGCCGCAACGCCGGGGTCGGGGATAGAGTTCGCGATGTTACGGATCTCGCCCGAGGTTGCGGTTTGCGCCTGCGTCACCTGGCCAAGCTGCCCGGTGAGCTGCTGCACCCCGTCGTTGATGCGGGTCGCGCCGCCCGCCAGCTCGTCCACGCCACCGTGCAGCTTATCGACGCCCTGCGTCAACTGCTCCAGCGATGCCGTTGCGGTGGTCACGCCGTCGTTGAGTTGCTGTGTTCCGGCGGCAAGCCTGTCTGCGCCAGCCGCTAGTTCGCCCATCTTTTCGTCAACCTTTGCTGAGCCGCTGGCCAGCGTGTCCACGCCTTGCGACGCAGTTCCTAGCCCGTCGTTCAGCTTCGTCGCGCCGTCGTGAAGCCTCCCAGCGCCATCGGCTGCCTGTTCAATGCCTCCGCCGGCAGTTTGCATGCCAATGAGTACTCGGTCAATCGCCTGGGTGCCAATTTGATCGGAAATGACCGGCAGCATTGTGCTCATGACATTCTCGCCGATCTTTGTGGATAAATATCCGTTTGAATCGTTATAGGTGGTCTGGATGACCGCGCGGCGGGCATCACCATTCGCTGGGGACGCCACAGCTTGCGAAAAATCAGGGGTGAGTTCCACAGCAAAGTAATAGCGGCCGTCGCGAACCCCCTGGATGGCATCATCATGCTCGGTGAAGTGGAAGCTCACGCGATCATTGTTTTTGAGGTTATCCACGATCTTGTCGCCAGCATTCAGCGGGGTTCCGTTCACCACTGCGCCCCTATCCGCATTCACAAACGCAATGGGGAGCTGGTTAATCTTGTCAAAAGGATTCCAAAACGCCCACAAATACAGCGTTGAATACAGCAGCGGGATCAACACAATCGCGGCGATGGCGATGCGGCTTAGCTTCGAGCGCTTAAACCGGCGTAATTCCGTTCCGGGCGTCAATGCTGAGATCATTGTTGCTGCTCCTTCGCTGGTGTAGTGGTGTGTAACTCGATGAGGTGATACTCAACGCCGGGTGATGGCGGTAAAGGATTCACCGCCATCACAATCACCGGTATAACCTGCGATAATTCCATGAGAATCTGGACGAGCTGCAGGCGATCATCCAGCTCACGAACCTGCTCCAGATCGTCCATGACAAGCATGCGAATTGGCTGGTGGCTCGCAGGGTGCAGTGCCAGTGCGATACGAATAAGAATCCGATCCAGCGCCGAAATCTGTGACACATAACTGTTGAGCGGCGGCAGATCGCGCTGCCCAAACACTCGGCCACATAACTGCTCGTAGTACTCCTGGGATGCGCGCCGAGGAACCGTCCACCACCAGCGTGACCAGTTAAGATGCTCGGACAGTGCCGTCCTGATGGTTACGTCCCGATCCAGGGCGTCAATCTGCTCCACGCCAGCGACGGCCACCATCTGGCGGATTTTTGATCGCTTCGTCTCTCCCAGAATGGTGACCTCGCCCGTTGTGCTTGCCATTCGGCCCGCCAACGTGAGAGCCAAGGCGGTGCGGCCCGAGCCGCCGCGCCCCGATAGCACGGTCAGTCCCGATGCGGGGGCTGTGAACGTGAGCGGGCCATATACAGGACCTTCAGTGCCGCGTAACGCCAGGTTGACGGCGGTGACGGCGTTCATTGTTTCTGGGAGTTGTTCCTCAGGCATGACGCATGTGCTCCAGGGAGTTGAGGTGACGTGTGGGGCCAGTCTACTGTAACCGGAGGATGAACTTCCACTTAGGGGATATGCTGGGAGAGTTGGCTGTGGACAGAGTTTGCTGCCTGGCCTGTGGTTTGTTCCTGTCTCATCCTTGCTGGGAAGAACTCATAGTGTTTGCTCATCACAATGCCGTTTTCACCCCCTCAAAACACCATTGTGATGAGCAAACACTATGGCGAGACTGCCAGCCAAGCCAACTACCAACGTTCCAACGGGCATTCTGCCCAAACCCACGCGTTAGCCCTGCCCGCGTGCGCTGACCTACACTGGCAGGGTGCTTCTTTCAGACCGTGATATTCGAGCTGCTGTTGATAAAGGCGACCTGATCATTGAGCCGTATGACCCGGCTTTAGTCCAGCCGTCGAGCGTTGACGTACGCATGGACCGCTTTTTTCGGGTGTTCAACAACTCGAAGTACACGCACATTGACCCGAAGCAGCAGCAGGATGATTTGACCAGTCTTGTGGAGGTCCCGGAGAATGAGCCGTTTGTGCTGCACCCGGGCGAGTTTGTGCTGGGTGCAACGCTGGAGAAGTTCACACTTCCCGCGCATTTAGCTGGTCGTTTGGAGGGCAAGTCCTCGTTGGGCCGCTTGGGCTTGTTGACGCATTCCACTGCGGGCTTCATTGACCCGGGTTTTTCTGGGCACATCACCCTGGAACTGTCGAATGTGGCCAATCTGCCAATTACCCTATGGCCAGGCATGAAGGTGGGGCAGTTGGCGCTGTTTTGTATGTCGTCACCTGCGGAGACGCCCTACGGTTCGGGCACGATCGGCTCGAAGTATCAGGGTCAGCGCGGGCCAACCCCGTCGAAGGCGTATCTGAATTTCCGTTCCTGAGCTGCTGCTTGTCGACGCCCCGACGCTCACCGCCCCAGGTGGCGTTACGCGTCAGCCTCACTGCGTTGCCGTCGCCCGGTGACGGTAAAGGCGGCAATGATAGTGGTGATGGGCACTGCGAGGGAGAGGGCCAGCGCGCCAATGCCAGATCGCAGTAGCTCTGTGGCCATGACATCGCTGAACATGATTTGAGTGAGCGGTCGGTTGGCCACGCTGAGCAGCAGAAGCGTGGGCAGAGACGCACCGGTGTAGGACAATACCAGTGTGTACACCATGGAGGCGATGTGGTCGCGGCCCACTTTCATGGCACCCGCGAACAGCCGCCAGGGGGAGGCGTCGGGTTCTATTTCGGAGAGTTCGTTGACGGTGGATGCTTGGGCAATCGTGACGTCGTTAAGCACACCGAGCGCGCCGATAATAAAGCCACAGAGCATCAGCCCGGGCACGGTGACGTCGGGCAGATAGAGCTGGATGAGGATGTTGTCTTCACTGCCAAGCCCGCGCAGGTGGTTGGAGTCAATGGCGATGTGCGCGAGCCAGGCGGATAGCCCGAGGGAGAGGAGCGTGCCGCCCAGTGCGGAGGAGCTTTTCCAGTTGAAGCCGTGGACCAGGTACAACACGGCGAAGAGGATGGCGGAGCCGCAGACAACGGCAAGCCCGAGGGGGGAGCCGCCGCGCAGGAGTGCGGGGATCAGGAAGAATGCGATGGCGGCGAGGGTGATCAGCAGGCCGAGGATGGACCGTGCGCCGCGCAGGGCACCGATAGCGATAATCGCGAGGATGATGATGGCGCCCCAGAGCAGCAGCACTTTGGTGCGCTGGAAGTCGCTAAAGGTGTAGGCGTGTGTGCCGTCGGCGGCGGTGGTTTCGCTCATGCGGATTTTGTCGCCAACGTGCAGTTCCGGTTCGCCGGGCTTGTCACTCATTACTAGAAGAGTCCGTTTGCCCGCGTTATCGCCAGCGTCAATGGAGACGATGGCGCGTTCGCATTTGTTGGGCTGTTCCTCCAGTGGAGAGATCGGGGCGACATCAAACGCCCTGCCGATCGAGGGGGAGTTACAGGCACCTGTATCGCGAATCGCCACTGTGCCGTTGACTTGGTTTGCGGGCAGCGCGTTGGTGTTGGCCAGCTCCGGCGACACGTTGGGGTCCGAGCTGCTTGGCCACAGCATTACCACACCCACCGCAGTCGCTATGCCCGCGATCACGAGCAGCACGGCGAGAACCCACTGCCACATGGTGAAGGGGGTTTTCTCCTTGCTGTCTGTATCAACCGGGCTGACCGGCGCGTCATGTGACTGCGAGCCGTCCGGCCGAATTTCCTTCGGTGTGCGGCGTCGTTGCCGTTCCTGTTTAACCCGTGCGCTGCTTGTCGACGACTCTTCTCCCGCACCATTCCTGCGACGCGTGCTGGTGGTGCGTGGATGCGCTGTGCGGCTTTTGGCTGGCTTGTGTTCTGTCTGCTCTGTGTGGTCAGCGATAGGCCGGGGCGTGGGACGCTGGGTTACGCGCTGAGTGGCGTTACGTTTGGGAGTGTTGTGGGCGCTGCTGCGGTTGCGCTGCGGATGGTTGCGCTGTGGGTGCGCAGTAGTCGAGCGTGCGGTGGTGGAACCGGCGCTGGAACTCGACGTTCCCGATGTTCGTGCCGGGCGCTTCCCGGAATGAGGCGCCTCTGAGGGGCCTGAGCGTGTAGGCTTGGGGGCCTTTTCAGGTCCGGAAGTGTGACGGCCCATGGATGCAACCTCATAACAAAGCAGGGAAAACAGCGGATAACAGGCATAGAGCCGCCCATAAACGGGAGGCTCTTTATGCAATACAGTTATTTTACCGTCAACAATGTAAGCTGCCTATATTTAGCAGATGTGCAAATGCTAGGCGCTTGTTAAGTTTCACTGTTTGTAGCTGGATAGGAACCTTCCCAAGCGGTCGATAGCGCGTGCTAAATCCTCAGTTCGGGGCAGTGTTACCACGCGGAAATGGTCGGGGGCGTGCCAGTTGAAGCCAGTGCCGTGGACGAGAAGGATTTTTTCTTCCCGCAGGAGGTCGAGCATCAGCTGGGCGTCGTCCTGAATGTCGTACATCTCCAGATCAATCTTGGGGAAGGCGTACAACGCGCCCATAGGTTTCACGCAACTAACCCCAGGAATTTCATTGAGCTTTTCCCACGTGATGTTGCGCTGCCGCAGCAGACGGCCACCTTCACCGGTGAGGTCGAAAATGGACTGCCTACCGCCCAAGGCCACCTGAATAGCATGTTGAGCAGGCACATTGGGGCAGAGGCGCGTGGCCGCCAACAGTTCAAGGCCCTCAATAAAGCCCTGTGCATGATGCTTCGGGCCGGTGAGCACCATCCATCCGGCGCGGTAGCCCGCCACCCGGTAGGTTTTGGACAGCCCGTTGAAGGTGATACACAGCAGATCAGGTGCCAGGGTGGCGATGGAAATGTGCTGCGCATCATCATAAAGAATGCGGTCGTAGATTTCGTCGGCGAGAATCAGCAACTGGTGCTCGCGGGCAATATCCACAATCTGCTTCAGGATTTCCCGGGAATACACCGCACCGGTGGGATTATTGGGATTGATCACCACAATGGCTTTGGTTTTGTCGGTGACTTTCGCCTTGATGTCCTCAATCGAGGGGTTCCAGTCATCCTCCTCATCGCACAGGTAGTGCACGGGTTTGCCGCCGGCAAGGGAGGTAGCGGCGGTCCACAGTGGATAATCTGGGGAGGGGATCAGCACCTCGTCGCCGTCGTTGAGCAGGGCCTGGGTGACCATGGAAATAAGCTCGGACACGCCATTGCCCAAGAACACATCGTCCACATCAAAGTCGGGGAAATTCGGGATGACCTCGTAGCGGGTGACAATGGCGCGGCGCGCCGGGATGATGCCTTTCGAGGTGGAATAGCCCTGCGAGGTGGACAGGGCGGCGATCATATCCCGCATGATCACATCGGGTGCCTCGAAACCGAACACGGCGGGGTTGCCGGTGTTGAGCTTGAGCACGCGGTGCCCGTCCATTTCCAAGCGTTCCGCTTCCGCAGCTACTGGCCCCCGGATCTCGTACAGGACGTTCTTCATCTTCTCCGATTGGTCGAAGATGCGGGGGCGTCTGCGTTTCTGGGGTTTCGACGCTGGCTGTGGGGCTGGCTGCGAATTGTCTGGATTTTGTGGGTTTTCGGAATGCTTGCTCACCCCAACTATGTTGCCACTTTTAGGGCGAGTCGGAAAGGTGATGGTGGGGTGTTGGGGGAGGTTTCCCGTGCTTATCGACGCCCGGCCTGCCGCAGGCTCACAGTTCAGGCACGGGAGGCAGTCGAGAAAAGATGAAAACTATTTAACGTAACCCGTTTTGGTTTTGTTGCACATATCAGGCATGCTGTACAGCGGTTTATTTTGTCAATGTAGAAAAGGTAGTGCAATGAGCGTTCCTCGGATTGTCCAAATTGTTTTTGTCGTATTTTTGATACTCACCATTCTGCTCAAGTGGGGTTTCGTTCTTAATCTCATCGCAGCTGTCGGCGCGATTGGCGCTACGATCTGGGAGCGCCAGTCCAGCAAGTAGCAGCCGGTGGGGGTGGTTGCGGCATCACGGTTTGGTAAAAGTTGTTGCAGCGTACACGCGGTAATGTTTTACTGTAGGAAATTTCTTTTCCTGCCGCTTATATTCCATGGGAAATGTAGGTGAACATTGTGACTGCTAACCGTCGGATAGTTGCTACTATCTTTGCCGCAGGTATTCTTCTCGGCGCGTTTCTCGATTGGTCAGCCTGGACGCAGGTTGCCTGTGGGTTAGCTGCTTTGGTGGTGGTGCTTTTGCCAAGATCAGAGCGACTGACACGCCCCTAATTGCTACGGGCAACCAGCGAGCCGCGTACATTCAGGCGTATGCATGATAGTCGGGGCGTCGCTAAGCCGCGTGACTTGCTTTCGGGTGCGCTGGTGCTAGGGCTTGGCCTGTGCTTGATTTTCCTTGCAGCCACTGGCCTGGTGTTTCGGTATGTGCAGCCGGGCTTCCGTCCGTGGGTGGGGGCCGCGGGAGCGCTACTGACGGCGCTGGGGGTGTGGACGTTCAGTTCCATCGCGGAGGACCGTACCGCCGGGCCTTTTCCGCGCGTTGGCACAGCATTGCTGCTGCCCATCCTGCTGGTTGCGTTGGTGCTGCCGGGGGCGTTGCAGTTTGCGTCAACTGGGCCATCGAAGCTGGTGCCTGACCAGCCACACCCGGCCCTGACAAGCAGCGTCAACGACATGACGCTGCTTGAGCTGTACGAACGCTACTTTTTCGACGACCCCGCCCTCCTTGACGGCCACACCATCCGCACCGCGGGTATGCTCCACCGTGGCGACAACGGGTGGGAAGTGCGACGTTTCCGCATCATCTGCTGCGCCGCCGACGCCTCCGAATACGCCGTGCCCATCACAGGAACCGTGCCGCACGCGCAGGAAGGCAAATGGGTTGAGGTCATCGGCACCGCATCAACTCAACCGGAACTCACGCTGACGATACGCAGCATCACCAGCATCCGCGAACCCGCGAGGCCGTACCTATGAGCAAGCTAGACGAACGTATCGACGTTCACGCAGGCAGCTGGGTCATTCCAACCCTTGTGTTCATTACCCTCGGTGGTGCGTTCTGCATTTCGCTTATCGACGCCCCGCTTATCACCCTGCACGCACGCATTGAGGCGTGGGCGACCATCGTGATTGCGCTGATCGTGCAGGCCATTCCCTTTCTTGTGCTGGGAATACTGGTGTCCAGTGTGCTGTCTGCGTTTGTACCAGCATCCGTCTATCAACGCTTCCCACGCGGGGTGTTCGGTGTGCCGGTGGCGGCGCTTGCAGGCATGGCCATTCCCGCCTGCGAATGCGCATCGGTGCCGGTAGGGCAGTCTTTGATGCGCAGGGGAGTAGCGCCCAGCCATGCGTTGGTGTTCCTACTGGCGTCGCCCGCGATCAACCCCGTGGTCTTGGTTGCCACGGCCGTTGCGTTTAACGGCAACCCCATGATGGTGTGGGCGCGGTTCGCGGCCAGTCTCGCCGCTGCCTGCGTGGTGGGGTGGATCTGGATGCGCGTGCGATTTGTCATTGATGGAGTTGTCGATGATGCATGTGGACACCACCATCACCGCAGCTGGGAGGCATTCCGCGTCACTGCTGTGCAGGATTTCCTGCAGGCATGTGGCTTCCTGGTGATCGGTGCGGCGATTGCGGCGCTGATCAAAGTCGCCGTGCCGGAATCAGCCTTGAGTGTGGTGACCGGCAACGTGTGGTTGGGTGTGGCGATGATGGTGCTGCTCGCCGTGGTGATGAGCCTTTGCTCCGAGGCGGACGCCTTTGTCGCAGCCTCTTTTGTGGGTGTGTCTCCCATCGCGCAGCTGGCGTTCATGGTGGTGGGGCCGATGGTGGACATCAAACTCATCTTCATGCAGGCAGGGGCATTCGGGTGGCGATTTGTCCTCCGCTTCGTGCCCCTCGTGCTGCTTGCGGCCGTGCTCAGCGCCGTTGGGGTGGGGATAGCATTGCTGTAGCGGTCTGCCGTTGTACAGAATAACCGTGATTTCCCGTGAAGGGAGCTCTCGATTATGAACTACTTGCCTGTTTTCTCCTCGCCGTCCTCAGCAGGCTTTGGCGGCGCTGGCGGCTTGGGCGGCTGGGGGACCCCAGGAGCAGGGGGAGTCGGCACGCTGGAACCAGATGGTGGTTGAGGAACCTTTGAGGCGCTCGGTGGCTTTGGTGGTGCTGATGGAGGCTTTGCCGCAGGTGAAGCTGGTGTGCCAGGGGCTTTCGGCACGTTCGGTGTTCCAGGCGCACCAGGCGCAGCGGGAATACCCGCAGTTGGTGTGGTCGGCTTAGGGGCTGCAGGCGGAGCTGGCGGTGTATGAGTATTCGGTGCGCCTGGAGCACTAGGTGCTTGAGGAATGGTTGCCGAATTAGGCGCACTTGGCACTCCGGGCGCTCCAGGAATCCCCGGCTTTGGAGGAACCCCACCGGCCTTTGGCACGCCAGCGGAAGGAACTCCCGGCGCGGAAACCACCGTTGAGCTTGGAGTCTCTGCCTTCTTGGGCTCAGCTTTCTTCTCTTCAGCAGGCTTTTTGGCAGTGGCGTTTCGTTTCGGCGGTTCGAGGAACTGGGGTTCACGCGGGCTGGGGAGTTCCCCGTCGACCATCACAGAGTCGCGCAGCATTTGTGCGACGTCGCGGACGATGGGTTGTTCGGAAGCCGGGGCGTCGGAAAGCGCTTTCACCCCGGAGGTGAGCATGGTGTTGCAGAAGGGGCAGCCCACGGCGATTTCTTCGGCACCGGTGGCGAGTGCTTCGGCGGTGCGGTTTTCGTTGATGCGGGTGCCGAGTTTTTCTTCCATGAACATGCGCGCGCCGCCCGCGCCGCAGCAGAAGCCTTCGTTGCGGTTGCGGTCCATTTCGCGCAGTTCCATGCCGGTGGCGCCGAGAAGTTCGCGCGGCGGGTCGAAAATTTTGTTGTGTCGCCCGAGGAAGCAGGGGTCGTGGTAGGTGATGGGTTTGCGTGCCGACGCCGGGCGGGGCACGGGTTTCAGCAGGCCATCACGCACCAGCCGGTTGAGGAGCTGGGTGTGGTGGAAAACATCGAAGTGCCCGTCGAAGTCGGGGTATTCGTTGCGCAGGGTGTTGAAGCAGTGTGCGCAGGAGGTGATGATTTTGCGTTGGCCTGCGGGAACGCCGTCGAAAACCTCGTTGAGGGTGGTGACGTTTTCTTCGGCGAGCATCTGGAAAAGGAATTCGTTTCCGGCGCGGCGTGCGGGGTCGCCGGTGCAGGTTTCGCCTCTGGAGAGCACGCAGTATTTCACGCCTGCGGTTTCTAACAGTTCGACAATGGCGCGGGTGGTTTTCTTGCCCTCGTCGTCGAAGGTTCCGGCGCAGCCGACCCAGAACAGGTATTCGGTGTCGGCGAAGCTGGTGATGTCCTCACCGAAGACGGGGATAGTGAGGCCGTCGCGTCGGGCTTCATCAATCCAGGTGACGCGTTCCGAGTCATTGCGGCCCCACGGGTTGCCTTTCGCCTCCAGGTTTTTGAACATCCCAGTGAGCTCGGAGGGGAAGTCGGATTCGGCGAGAACCTGGAATCGCCGCAGGTTGGCCACGTGGTCGATGTGTTCAATGTCTACGGGGCATTGTTCGACGCAGGCCCCGCAGTTGGTGCAGCTCCAAAGCTCATCGCCGGTGACGGCGGTGCCGACGAGTTTCAGCACGTCCACGCCGTCGTACATGGTGCTGGCATTATCAAGTGCGGTGTCGCGGACGTCAGTAATGAACTTTTTGGGGCTGAGTGGTTTGTTGGTGTTCCAGGCGGGGCATTGTTCCTGGCAGCGGCCGCATTCGGTGCAGGTCGCGGCGTCGAGAAGCATGGTCCACGGCACATCCTGGGCGGTGCCAACCCCGACTGTCTCATCGAGATCAATGGTGGGAAGCTTGCCCAACGCTGGTGCGCCATCGGGGTTGCGTTGCAGGAAGATTTTGAAGAACGCCAGGAAACGGTGCCACGCCACGCCCCAGTGCAGTTGGTTCCCCACCACCAGCAGCCACACCATGCCGGTGAGCAGCTTAATCAGGGCAAAAATGCTCACTAATACGGGGCTTGCGGGCAGGATCTTGGCCAACTGCATGGTCAGAAAATCTGTCCACACATGAGGGTGTACATCAAAGGTGGCTATTTTTCCCGCCTTGACCAGCATCATTCCGATGCCTTCGAGCAGCACAACGCCTTCCACAAAGTGCGCGGCGCGGGCATTCGAGCCATAGAAACGGTCGATGCGGTTGTTGTTGCCGGTTACCAGGCGAATAAAAATCAGCACTAGAATGCCCAGCACCGTGACCAGCGCAAGAACCTCATCCGCGAGGTGGTACAGGGGCCAATCGCTAATAATTGGCCAGCCGCCCGCCGGGTTGAAGGTCTGGATATATGCCTCGAACCACACCGACGAGCCGATGAGGAAGCCCACCATCACGCACCAGTGTGCCACCGCCACCACTGGTTTACGCATCAGTTCCGTGTGGAACACTGTCTCTTTAATCAGCGTGATCAGGCGCCTGACCGGGCGGTTGATGCGCGGAATGTGCCCTGGATCGGGCTTGCCTGACGCGATGAGACGGTACAGCCGGACCGCGCCGCGCAGGAAATAGAACCAGGCGGGCAGCGACAGCACGATACCCGCAATGCCGAGCACCGTTGTGGCGGCAAGAGGCATAAGCAGATCACGGTCCTTCTTTGTGTGGGCGGTGGACTGAGTCGCCTTACAGCTTAAACCCTCCCAGGCCGCCTGGCCTCTTAAGTAAGGTTTTCCTCATCGGTCGCTCGGGGCTTGTGTGGGCGCTTATCGACGCCGCGACTCTTGCTCACTATGGTCACAGTTGTTGTAGCACATTTCATTTTGCAATAAGTGCAATTAGGTAATGGATAATGTTGACGCATGGACAATATTGTGCATTTATCAACATTTAAATTACGACCATGTCACTCTTATTGAAAGGGTGAATGTTTGTCGCATTTTTAATGATGTAATTACGCCATTGTGGGGTGGTGGCGAAATTGAAATACAGCACATTTCATAATGGTCTTAATTGTGGTTTTTAGTCCGGTTTTGCCAGGCGTCACTTCGTGTGACTCAGATCATTGTACAGTCGTATAGTTTATTATACGCTTGTATCATGGCTGACGATCTGACGGCACGGGCGCGACTTCGCGATGCCACCATTGCGCTCATCGCCAACGGCGACAAACCCACAGCGCGGTCCGTGGCAAGCAAAGCAGGTGTGTCCATCGGGCTAATACGGCATCACTTTGGAACCATGGACGGATTGCTCCTGGCCTGCGACGAACACATCGCTGCACTCATCCGCGATGCCAAAAACGATGCCATTCGCGGACCGCTACCCAATGTGCTGGAGACTCTGCGGGAGGCCGGGCAGGATAACATTCTTAGCTACCTCGCACACCGGCTCACCGAATCCACCCCGGGTATCGACGCCCTCGTTGACCAACTCGCCGACGACGCCGCCAGCTACATCCAGCGCGCCATTGATGCGGACCTGATGAACCCCGTCCCTAACGTGCCCGTCGCGGCGCGAATGCTCACCATCTATTCACTGGGATCATTGGTGCTTGCGCCTCACCTCAAGCGACTTCTGAACATCGACATCACCGCCGATAATCTCACCGCTGAACCGGGCGTCACGGACTATGTGCAGGTTCAACTCTCGCTGTTCTCAAGCCTGTTCACCCCGACCTTGCTGGAACAAATGAGTGCTCAACTGGAGGGGAAGGAAGAATGACTGCTATTCAAGCCATTGAGATTCAAGGACTGCGCAAAAAGTACGGCTCCTTTGAAGCACTCAAGGGAATTGACCTTGAGGTTCACACCGGGGAGATCTTCGGTTTCCTCGGCCCCAACGGCGCGGGAAAATCCACAACAATCCGCATTCTTCTCGACGAGATCCGCGCCACCGCTGGCACCGCCCGCCTGCTCGGGCTTGACTCCCGCCGCGACGCTGTGGCGATCCATCGTCGACTTGGCTATCTGCCCAGTGACTTGGCACTGTACCCCACGATGACCGGGATGCAGACGCTGCGGTTCTTTGCGCGATTACGTGGTGGCGTCGACTGGGGCTATGTCGGCGTGCTTCAACAACGATTTGACGCCAACCTGGATAAGCGCGTCGGGGAGTTATCGTCAGGTAATCGGCAGAAGGTGGGGTTGATTGCCGCCTTGATGCATAAACCTGAGTTGATCATCATGGACGAACCCAATGCGGGTCTTGATCCTCTTGTCCAGCATGAGTTCCACCAGGTTCTGCGGGAAGTGACTGCCGAAGGTCGAACGGTCTTCCTGTCCTCCCACACACTTTCCGAGGTGCAAGAAGTGGCGAACCGCGTTGCCATCATTCGTGCAGGTAGTTTGGTGGCGGTAGAGAGCGTCGCGGATCTGCGCGCAGTGCGTCGCGTTGACCTGGTTCTAGACCGCAATGCCGATCCGCGTGACTTTGACGACGTTCCTGGTGCCCATGACGTGGCAGTGACTGGGGCGCGAGTGAGCTTGGCTTTTGATGGTGAACTCGGCACGCTGCTCGATTCGCTCGCTGACTATCGCATTGTTGACATGACGGCCCACGATGCCGACTTGGAAGAGGTCTTCCTTGCGTACTACCGGGAGCAGTCATGAGCGGCGTTGTTGTAATGGAACGCAGTCTTGCGCCGCAGTGGAAAGCGATAGCTGTCATTGTCGTGAGCATGTTTGCGTGCTTGCTGATGGGTATTGCGGTGGTGCAGTCCATGGACACCGCCGTCTATGATTCGCTACCACCTGCGATGCTGGCCCTTGCCGGGATTCCCGCTGGGGCGTCCATCTCCGCCATGGTGTACGCGCAGATGCTTGGCTTCTTGGGAGCTATCACCGTTGCGGGGTTCGCCGTCGCTGTGGGGGCTCAGATGATTGCAGGTGAGGAAAAGGATGGCACACTGTTGTTGCTGCTGAGCTATCCGGTCTCTCGTCTTGGGGTTGGCATGGCCA
>ERZ772986.1380-NODE-1380-length-13863-cov-3.092483_pt1 | contig 13863 bp, 10 predicted proteins | sample MGYA00511898_ERZ772986 | MGnify/ENA primary metagenome ERZ772986 (study PRJEB29015, sample SAMEA2737934) | human oral metagenome | biome: human oral; feature: human-associated habitat; material: dental | place: China | collected 2148 ... | reverse complement strand
ATCGAGAAGTCGAGCGGGTTGACGCGAGCGGAGATTCTGGCGCTGTAAGATGTATCTGCCGCGCGCCGTTGAGAGTTGTTGCTCGATTCAAAAATCACCCGAGGAAAATTTCGCCACGAATATTTGGTGTGCGGATTTCCTCGGGCTTTTTCATGCCCACGCACAATGATGCTTTGTTATGGAAATTTTTTGCATTAAACATCAGATGAAAAAACTTTACCATATCTGAAAATTACACTATAATAGAGAACGAAAGCTTTTTCACATCGTGATAATTTTTCTTGTAAATTTGAAAAGGTTGCCTGGCAGGTGACCTTTTTCCTCCTTCCATCACGTATACTGGATATAGTTTCGGTCAACTATTTAAGGAGGAGATTACTATGTCATGGGTAAAGAACGGACTATTGCTTGCGGCGGGTGGGGTCATCGGACTCTGTGTGGCTGCGGCGTTGGAGGCGGATGATGATGGTGTGGAGCGCGGTTCCGAAGGACTGCGCGACGTGGACGGCATCGCCCTCCTCGGAGAGAAGCTGCGCCGCGAGGCGGAGTGGGCGATGGAGGAGTGCACGAACGATGAGGAGCGCGCTGCCGTCTATGCCGAAATCAAGACATCCATCGGCACCTTGCAGGAAAAACTCGCCGCGCGTGGCGCGGAGATCATTGCGGAACTGGAAGCACAGTTCGCAGAGGGGAGAGATGAGGCAGATCCGATGAATGAATCGCCTGTGCAGACGACGCAAGTGCAGAACATCCGCACGGCACTTGACGAGTTGGCGCAGTCCATGGACGAGACGCTGAAGGGCATGCAGCCTGTGAAAGCGACGGTGTAGAGGAAGAAGCCGCATAGGAGAGATGTTCCTATGCGGCTATGTGAAGAAATGGAGGAGCTTTTGGAAAAGGGGGAAGAGATGGAGCATCAAGCGCAAACAATTGAAACTCGATTGACGAATTGCCTGACATTGGATGAACTTCATCATGCCTTTACGTTACAGGAATTGTTCGCCTTGGCGAATGACGGACTTTTGCAGGAATGGATGAATGCGCATCTTTTGGAATCCCAAGCTAAAATGATTGACGCGAGCGTACGCGAGCAGGGCAGGGATGCTCTCTTGTTGCGTCTTTTTGAGGCGTTGTCGCTGGATGTCCTGCGTTTGCCCGATTGTGATGCCGCACTGCTGACGGAGGCAGTGGAGCGGGAACGAAAGCGGGTAAAGCGGGTGCGTGAATGCGGCTCGGACGGCGTGATTGTAATGAATCAGGGAGAGCTGGTCGAAGCACTCACGGATCCCGATGTCCATAAGGTGTATCTCTACAACGAAATATTTTCGATTCCTCTGCATCGATCAAAAATCACTTACGATGGCAGGGACAACGCCGTTATTGATATATTTGCACAAGGCGATGAGGTCTTGGATTTTGATGCCGAAGAGGTGTTTTTTTATAATCTGACCCTGGTCTTTCACTATCTGGAACCCCATCAGGTCAAGATCAATTACTCCGCTCAGAATCACAATCATATCATTTTTCTCCATGCAAATCGCATGACACGGGACAACTCTATTTCCGCGCAGGAAGTAACAGATCTGTTGGCGGGGCGCAGTCCCTTTGAATCATCACAGGGGTTTGCTGCGAGAGCAAAGCGTTTTCACGGCGTTATCGTGGGGTCAGTTCATCTGTCTGATGCAGATTATGATATGGAACACGGTGCGTTTTTCCTCAGCCCGATCTGGCGCGTGGATTTCATTGACGTTGTTCGTCGCTATGTAGGCGAGGCGCGGCTCGTGTTTCCCGTGGATGAATCGGAGGCGGCATACCTTTATGAAGACGAGCGGGTGCAGCTCGTCTATGCCGATTTCGGAACAGAGCGGGACAATGCTCTGATTGTGCGGCTGTATCTGCATACGGATGGCGGAAATGGGAACGTGTATCCCGTTCATCGACTGACATATACATCCTCTTGGGCATTCGGTTCCGGCGGCGGAGGATACGGGATCGAACTTATCGCCATAGATGCAGAGCGTCGCCGCGGAATCGGTTAGGAACGATGTATGAGGAAGCGGGCATGAATGCGGTTCATACGCTGCGGACATGCGGACATGGAAAAGGCATTTTTCTGCATGATTTCGAGCTGTTCACCATGATCTTGTCTGCACTGGAGTGGCGGAGGCATAACGGAGCAATCAAGCTGGTTACGGATCGCATCGGTGCCGCATACATCCATGAATGTGGGCTTTCGGATGCGTGGGATGAGATCGAGGTCATACTGGATGAAATGGATGACCTTGGGATTGATGAGGGGGGATTCTGGGCAGGTGCTAAAATCTTTGCGCTTTCCCGGCAGACAGCACCATGCGTGATGATGGATCTGGACTTCATCCTCTGGCAGCCGATGGACTTCGCGCATTACGGCAGCGATTTAGCTGTCATTCATCGGGAGGAGATTCAGCCGTCGATCTATCCGTCAAAGAATTTTTTCAAATTTCGAGACGGATGGCGGCTGCCCGATTGGCTCGACTGGACAGTTCGTCCCTGCAATGGGGCGTTCGTCTGTTTCGGATCGCAGCGATTCATACAGACCTATACGTCCTTCGCACTCACATTTATGCAGAGGGCAGATGCAGGGGATGACCGCCTCTGCTATATGGTCTTTGCCGAGCAGCGATGGATGGCAATGTGCGCGGCGCATCTGATCGTTCCCATCCATGCGTTTTCATCGCTCAAGGGGCTTTTTGACGGCAGACAGAAATACTTCACCCATATTTGGGGCAGCAAACAACGCCTGCGTGACCAACCGCAGGAGGCGGCGGCCTTTTGCCATACGTGCGCGGAGCGGCTACGACACGACTTTCCAGCGTTTACGGAGCAGCTCGCACATCATGCGTGGGTATCGCAGTATCTTTGACAGATAGACATAGATTGTCCTTCTATATGGATATACTGAGTGAGAAAGGAGTAGGGCATTGCAAGGAGAGATCGAGAACAGCGTTGCCGCATACTTTGCAGATGAGGAACATCTGCATCAGCTGCGCACAAAGCTCCTGAACTTGGACGGTTACCGACGGCAAAGCGACATCGAGAGGGAATGGGCAGAACGACAGCAGGAAAATGATCGAATGATCGACGAATTGAAGCAGCAGCATAAGAACGAAATTCAAGAGATGAGGAAGATCCATGCTGCTGAAATTCAAAATTTACAGAATACGTCCTCGCTGGATTTGCAGCGTGTTCAGCAGGAAATTGAGACGTATCAAACCGATGTCAAAAAACAGATGAAGGAAGCCGCTCAGAATAAAGAGAAACTTACGCACTGGCAGAACGGATATGGAGAACTCGCCGCAGCGTATACGAATTTTTCCAAGCTCCCGCCGAAGCAGCGGGAGGGGGTTGCGGGCATCTTCGGCGGCTGCGCGTCCCCGCTGGACTTTCTTTGCGGGGCGGCGCAAAAGGGACATCTCGAACAGCTCTGGGACTATGTGCGCGATGAACTGGATGCGGGGGCTATGGATGAGGCGGATGCTGCGCGTCTGTCCGCGCTCTTCGACTTCTCGTTTGCTGCCGTGAACAGCAGCCAGTGCGAGAAGCCGTTCCGTAGGCTGACCACCCCGCGCGGCGCAGCATTTGACGGCGATACGATGGGGCGCGTGACGGGGAGTCCGCAGCTTGGACGTGTGGCGTGCGTGATCTTTGCGGGCTTTGCCCATGCGGTAACAGGACATGTGGTACGGCGTTCCCTAGTACGATTGGAGTAGATGATATGAGCCGGATAACGAAGACCATCACAAAGATCCATGCTACACCCGAGGAGATGGCAGGATATAGGGAAGCGGAAATCAACAGACTCATCGAGACATTCGCAGCGCAGGTCGAGGAGCGTGCGGATGCTCTTTTGGTGTGGGCGAAAAACTCGAATGTCCAAAGTACGTGGACATATATGGCGAACAAGGATGTTTTCTATATTCCGCAGATTGTCGGTGTGATGCCGAATCTGGAAAATTTTGATGCGAGTTTCCAGAATTGTGCGGATCCGATGTTCAAAGCCCCCAGCGATGAAAAGATGAATTTTGCCGGATTTGATGGGGATTTCCCTACGCTGGAGGAAGCAAATCGATCACTTGGGAATCAAAATATTTATTGCAGAGATGGGAAATACATCCAGGTAAAGGGAGTACCTCATGATGGCACGACGGTAAAACATGGAAATAGGTTTGCCTGCTTCAATGTTTACAGAGGTGGAGAAACCAAGATATATGGTGAGGGAACAAGTGCCGATAATGGCTGGAATATCCCCATCTATCGTTTTAACGGTAAAAACAGCTCCCCTGTTTCCCTTGGAAAGACCATTCTGTATTGGCTGACCTACAATCTGCGTCCCGCGCCCTTCAAGAAAGATGACTATACTAGTATCGCTTTTAACTTCCTTCGGGCGTGCCATGAATACCTCGTCGCAAAGGGAGATACGCTTCGTCTGGGTGTTACAAAGGTACGGGACGCCATCTACGCAGGGACAGAACTCAAATGGCTGCCGGAGGGGACAGCGGATATTCTTTCTGCCAAAGTCATAACGGCAAGTGAGGAGGTGAAGGAAACGTTCAAGACAGATCTCCTTCATGCAGATGAGCGTGCCATTGCCCTCGATCGCTACGATGAAAAGCTTCTGACCGATCCGAACCGCGGGCATTGGGATCTCTGGGGGCAGGATGAAGGTGAGGGAGAGGATGGCCTGTGGATTGATCTTGGTGCGTCATTTACTGCGAGGAATCCATCGGCGGATGTATCGGAGGGGATTGTCGCCATCGACTTTGGGACGAAGAGTACCGTTGTGGTCTATGAGACGGACGAACAAAAAATCCTGCCCCTGCAGGTGGGTAGCGGAAGCTACGGCAAAGGTATGCAGGAGAAGAACTACGAAAACCCGACCGTACTCCAGTTTATCAGCCTCGATGCGTTTCTTGCCGCATACATGGAAAAGGAGGGGCGTCCTGCCACCAGTTGGGATGATCTGACCGTTTCTCATAATGCTTTTCAAAACTTGAAGGATGCGAGCAGCGAGCGGCACGGCACGTTCTTTGACGGACTGAAACAGTGGTGCGGCACGAGCGGGCAGCGGCTCAAGCTCCAGGATGCACAGGGGAAAATCTGGGAGCTGCCGCCGTTTATGGAGCTGGATGAAAGTGACATGGATCCATTGGAGATCTATGCGTACTATCTGGGGCGGTACATCAACCATATGACGCGCGGCAAGATCTTCCTACACTACGTCATGTCCTTCCCCGTAACGTACGAGCATCGGATTCGGGAGCGCATGGGACGCAGCATCCGCAAGGGGCTGAAGAAGTCCTTCCCGATGGCGCTTCTCTCGGACGAGGCACAGATGAAGGCGTTTCAGCTGCGCGAGGTAGCATCCGAACCGGCCGCCTATGCGATTACGGCACTCGATGAGTATTGTTTTGACCCCGAGGGGGAGGAGCAGCTCTACTATGCTGTCTTCGATTTTGGCGGAGGGACGACAGATTTCGATTTCGGAATGTATTGCGAGTCTGAGGAAGACCGTTATGACTACGATCTCGTCCATTTCGGCGAAAACGGGGATCGAACACTTGGCGGCGAGAATCTCCTGCGTCTCCTGGCGTTCGAGGTGTTCCGTGCGAATCGGGACTATCTCCTGCATCCCGATGGGACAGAGCAGGCAGGTGCGGGCGGCACACACATCCCTTTTGCGATGGCACCCGATGCGGAACTGTTTGTGGGACATGAGAGCCTGCTGAAAAACTCCCGTGAGGCGCAGCAGAATATGCGAAACCTCATGGAGAAACTGCGTCCCGTCTGGGAAGCACCCGACTCCGAGGAGGCAAAGCAGATCATCTCAAGCGGACAGATCCAGCTGACACTCTACCGCGAAAACGGCGAGAAGAAGACGGATGCGAACCTCAAGCTGCAGATCGGCGAGATGGCCGTCGATTTGACAGGCATCCTCAGAAATCGCATCGAGCAGGGCATTCGGCGATTCTTTACCGCTCTTGCCGAGGCATTTGACAAGAGTGCGGGCGGTGACAGCCGCATTGCGCCGCTCTCGGATGTGCGTGAGATCTCTGTATTCCTCGCGGGGAACTCCTCGCGCTCGCCGCTCGTTCGGGAGCTGTTCGATTCCTATCTGGGCGTTGCAGAGGAAGACGCCGAGGCGAACGAGGGAGCTAGGGAGGATGATGTCGCGGCGAAAAAGCCCGATGTTCCAAGCCCTGCGCGTACGCTTCTCAAGTTCGGTGATGCACAGGCAATGCCGACGTTCCGCATCTATCCGCCGCTCGGAACAGCGGAGGCGGATGAGATCCGGAAAGCGCTGCTCGGCGGGGAAGAGGATAAGCGCGAACCGATGAAGCGCCCGACGGGCAAGAGCGGTGTCGCCTATGGGCTTCTCAAATGCCGTGACGGAGGCAATGTCCGTGTGGAGACGATTACGCCCGATGGGGCGCGTGTACCCTTCCAGTATTACATTGGACGCCGCAAAAAGGGGAAGTTCCGCCTCATCATCGACCGCAATGCTAAGATGAAGACATGGTACAAATTCATTGATGCGGGCGGGGCGTTCGACATTCTCTATACGGATCGCCCCGAGGCGGCGACGGGCGATGCACCTATGACAATCGCCAAGCAGAAGCATATCTCGATCGAGAATCCCGATCAGAATGCGTTTGTATACATTCGCCCTGCAGAGTCGCGCGTGATCGAGTATATGATCGCGCGCGATGAGAGTGAGCTTGCTACGGGCGGCGGGGAGAAATGCGATCCGATCCGCATCGAATTGGAGTAAAAAATGGGTAAAGAGTATTTGACGGAAGGAGCTGTGTTTCGCTGCCGTGAAGGAATGCGGTTTCAAACAGTACCTACGAGAAATAAAGTGAAGTATAACGGTAAAGGTCTTCTGACCTCTCCCACGATGCTTGCAGCAAACCAACCGCCTATTCCTTGCAAATTGCTCCCTCCACTGCCCAATGGTATGCCTGCGCCTTGTACCTGTATCTCTGCTTGCCTACGGGGAGGAGTTAAGCACAAAGCGGGGGGCGCTCCTCTTTTGACGATGTCTGCCAAGGCAATATGTACCCTCACGGGACAGAGCATAACACCATCCCGCTCCGGCTCAAACAATCACGTCATCTATGGAGATGCCAAACCTGCCGTCGTGCCGCCTATTGCATTGCCGCCACAGGGGAAGGCCGCAGAGCAGGATGTGGCGAAGAAGGCAGGAAGGGCGGAAAAAACAGCGGACAAGCCGCAGACCGCCGTACCTCTGACACAGGCGACAAGCGTCTCCGCACAGCAAGCTGCGCCGTCGTCCCCAATATCTTCCGCCGCACAAGCAGAGGAAAAGCCAAAAGCGCAGACAGCGCATCAGGAGAATGCGGCTCCCGCCTTTCGTCCCGGGATGCTCTGCTCGGCCAGCCCAAGGAATCCCGCGTGCGCCTCCTGCAACTATCGGCTCGATAATGCAGAGGCTGCGGTGGACAACGACTCTATCGTCCTGCGCCGTAACTACAATGCGACCAAGCCCCACACGGACGGCTATGACCGCTATTTCGATGAGGTGGTGGAGCCGCTCGGTGACAGTAAAAGTCGCCGATGGAGTTATGCGGCGCATCATCTGATCTCCGGGAATCAGGTCTTCAAGCAGAATGCCGAGCTTGTGCGGCTTGCACGTTTCTGTGGCTACGACATCAATGCCTATGCGAACTGCATCATGCTGGTCGGCTATCCCGAGGGCTATCCCTTCGACGCACACGGGAAAAGTGTCTCAGCCTATGAGGTGATGAGCGAGGGGCGTGTACAGTGGCATGTGGGAGGGCACAGCTATCGCTTTGACGCCGACGAAAAGACGATGATCTGCAAGCAGATCGGCATCCGCAACAAGATCAAGCTGACCCCGCCCGACATCAAGACCTATGCAGAACTCGTGCAGGAGGAGATCGAAAAGCTGAAGGAACGGCTTACGTCCAAGAAGGATCGCCGCATGACCTGCTATATGGAGACCACGGCAAAGCGCGCCTTCTGCGAGCGCCTGCATCGGATCTCGCGCAAGATCAAGGATAAATTGGCGGCATTCTCCGATGTCGGCAAACCCCATCACAGCTTTCCCTATTTCGTATCGAGAGAGGCTTATCTCTACACCTACGCACTGCCGCGCACCGCAAAGGTCGTGACCGTATGGCGGGATGGGACGCAGCTCAAACTGGAACGGTATCGGCTGGAACATTTCACCGAGGCGATTGCCGATCAGCACAGGAGCTTTATCATCAATCCGAAGGGCAGTACGGTACTCGACCTTGCGGCAGAGGGATGGCGGGAGGACTGCATTGTCTTTTGCGAGAATGTCGAGTTCTTTGTATTTCTGGTTGATACCCCCCGCGACATCCTGCCCTTTGCCGTGGATGCTGCGCATCAATTCCCGCCGCCCGGCTCGCATACAGGGACGGATGGCTTTCGTTACATAGAGGAGTATGACACGGACATACTCGTCTGGCTCAGAGATCATATGAATGCTTCCTATGTGAGTCCTGCGCAGATGGCAGCCCAGCGGATGGGCGTGCTCAGGAAGCAGACGGAGGAGGCGTGCTGATGGCGAATTTCTATCGTATGACGGCGGATACTAATCTCGAGGAGTGGGTACAGCCGGGAGAGGCGATTCAGTCGATTGCTTCTGCCTGCCGTACATCATCGTTTCAGTTCTTGGATCATCAGCCAATGCAGGTGGAGATTGCAGAGGACGGGGGTCTGAGCTTTCCCGATTTCCTCTATTATGCGGGGGTTCCGCTGATTTCACGGCGATTCAAGCGCGTGTTTGATGCGCAGGGGGTGGACAATCTCTTTTATAAGCCGATTGTGCTGACCTGTACGCCGTTGGGGCAGCGTGAGACGTACAGCCTTGCCCTGCCGCCGCGCATCCGCGCGGTCAGAGAGGAGTATATGCAGCTGCTCGATCCGGATGGGGACGAGAGCGAGGGGAAGGAGTTAGTGAAGGATGAGAATGGTATCGTCCGCTACAGGATCAATGCGTCTGCTGTAGGCAACTACCGCATCTTCAAATTGGCGGATGTTGCGGATACGGACATCATTGTCACAGGAGGCTTGCAGAAGGCAATAGCCGATGCCAAGCTGAACAATGTGTTTTTTTCTGAAGTAGAGGAGGATTAGAACATGGCAGAGAATACCTATCGAACTATTTTGTTCGAGGAGTTCGATCTCAGCAAACCAAATCTTTGTGAGGACATCTTGGCTCATAATGATGCAAAACATCCCGCGGGCGAGGCGGAATATCGTGAGATGCAGGAGAAGCTGGCTGTTCATACCTTTGACGAGTTCTTGGAAAAGTTTGCTCCGAAAATCTATGAAAAATATGAACCCTCCCCGGACGGTGTGGGCGTTAATGTCACATACTCTGCGGATTATTCTGATGGTGCCGTCGAAGTCGATATTGTACATCATAGCTACTACAAGATGCTTCTTGAACTCTATCGCTCCAAGGAAAAGAGCAATAAATCCAATGCGGAGTTTAACTATGAAGAGCTGTTCGAACGGTTAAAACCAAAGCAGGCAGTGGAGGATGTTCGGAGTCTGCGCATGCGCCTTGAGAGTGCATATAATAAATATTATGCGTGTCTGGAAAAGGGCGAAAGTACGGATGAGGCGAAACGAAATATTAACAGATATAGGAAGCAGGTGCGGGATCAGTATATGAAATCGCAGATTGATCTTCTGCCAATTGCCATAGCGGATCTTGACAAGAAAATCGATCTTGTGCAGAAAATCCAACCGGTGATCGAGGGGGAGGGAAGTAATCAAAGAGCGTTGCCGCCCGCCGGTTATCAGCTCTCCTTCAGAAACGATGGGACGTTGGAGGTCGAGGAAGTCGTGCGTGCTGAGCTGGTGTATTCCGCCGAGGTCGTGGAGGAGGGCCCTGTCAAGCGATTGCCGGGAGAAGGTCGAAAGCTCCTGTCGGATATAATTGCGCATGATTATGATAAAAGCGAACACCAGAATGCCTTTGTGCGCAATCTTGTCATTTCCACCTATGCACCTAAGCCGGCAACGTGGACGCCAAATATGTCTTTGATGGAAAAGGAGGAAATGGAAGACCTTAAAGCATCTTACGAGAGGACGTTTCGAAATGCGAAGGCAAATTTTGTCCAGACCATGACGGAGACGGTTGAGAAGCTCCTTGGCGTACAGGCATTTTTTGATCATGCAACGACGAATGGAGAACTGACCGACGGCTTGATTGTTGCAAACTGCTCCGTCGACCGTCTGATGAGGGAATGCAAGGATGTGTTCGCGCAGTTCATGTGGCGCGTCGGTCACGATACGGTGAGCAAACGCATATGGTTTGCCATTGTGCCGCGGGTGTCGGAGACCGGTGATGATATGGATCAAGTCATAGATGACAGCTTCTTTGAAGATGAAGAAGAATGGGGCGCTGATGAATCTCCTGCACCAAGTCCGGTATCCTCTGCATCGGTAAGTATGAATAATCTGCGCCAATTTCTGTACATTATGGACGGTGCACGTATCATGACCATATTCAGCTTCCAGACCAATAAGGAGAACAACTTCCTGATGACACCAAAGTATGTGGAGGACAAGCGGGAGACCCTGGGTGACCTGAAGAATAAGCACGCAGTCTATGCCTATCCGAACTTCACATTAACACGCGAAAGGCATATCAAGCTGTTTGAAGATGATGTGACAGAAAGCTTGGCGATTCCAGGCGTCTACATCGACGCCGCCTATGTTGCGGGAGGGCTTCTCGTGGGCAGTCAGCAGCCGAAATATTTGGAGCAGCGTGGTCTGCGTGTGCATCGCAGTCTGCCATGCGTCCGCATCGACTTTGAGAAGAGCGATATACGAAAGAAGCTTGTTACGAAGTTCAACAAAGAGGCAGATTTGGGGGTCAATGAAGAGCTGCGCAATGCGATTAATGTAGACCGCATGGGCTTTGTATTCTCCGGGGATGAGATGGGCGATATACAGAACACCTATGTATATATTGCCAATACCCTCTATAAGAGTCACGGCAGCAATGTGTACCGTCCGATTTATGCGGTTCTGGTTGAGGACTATGTACGTGCCGCTTACAATCGCGTGTCAGATAAAAGTGCAACAGGGGTGAATACGGAGTTCATCAAAGGGACGGTGGCGGAGTGGAAAAAGTACTCCGATGGCACAGCGCATAAGAACGATGTCAACATCCTCCTATATGAAGATGAATACATCAAACCTGAAACAAATCCTGAAACGGGGGAGAAGGAATTAAAGATTAAGCTGAGAAATCTGGAAGTTACGCTGGACAATATTGACATCAATGTCGAGCAGAATTAATAAGGAGGAAATATCATGCACGGATTCAAGATTGCGATTGCAACGAGGGACGGAGATCAGAGCAATCTGATTACGATTGGAACTGATATAGGGGATAACCAAGATGATGGAAGCGAAGAGGAAGCAACGATGATTGAATCAGTGGAAATCTTCTTCGATACCACCGATAACAATGTGAGGCAGAAGTCCGGCAGCATGCTCGCAAAGATTGAGATCAAAGGGAAAATACCGAAGGCACCCGGATTAACGACAAAACTTCAACAACTCAGCGAATGGGCGCATGACCGCAGTTCGGAAACTACCTATCGGGACATCTGCATTGCTGTAAAAGCGGGATCGGATAAATTTCAGATTGTCTATGCGATCAAGAATGTCTTTGTAGTGGACTATAAAGAGGTATATGTTTGCGATGGAAGCGGCGGCGATGAAAAGGATCATTTTGAGCTGCGTCTGACACAGAAGGAGAACCATTTGGATAAGATTGACATTAGCCGTCACTGGCCTACGGATGGAAATTTTGGGCGTAAGGGCTAAGGTAAGAGAGTGAGGGCTGTCGGATGCGGATCAAGGGCTTTGAAAACATCTACTATTTGACGGAGTTCACCGTGACAAAATCCCGCGACGCGCACAGTGTCTGCACGTTCTGTGCCGCGATCAATCCTGCGGAGGAGGACGCGTTCCTCGTCTTGGCGGGCGTGGAGATACAGGCAGAGTATGACGAGAACGAAAAGCCCGTCTGCATCTTTGTCGGCAGGGTCGAGGAGGTGCGTCTGCGCAGGACGCTGCACGCAGCGGAGATCGAAGTGCGTGCCGTATCCAACTCCGTCGCCGAAGATGAGGAAGCCCATACGCGCATCTGGCAGAACCCTCAAAAAAAGTTGGGAGCGATGCTTTCCGCTGCCCAACTCGCACTTATAAAAACGGATTTACGATTATCCAAATCATTGACTGCACAGCAATACGCACCGCCGGTTCTGCAAAATCAGGAGACGAATTTTGCCTTCCTGCGGAGAATTGCCGCCTATATGGACACCCCCCTCTGGGTCGAAGATACGAAACAGGGCAGAGGGACGATTGTGCTTGCGGAAACGCTGTCCGATGCCGTGCGAACGATTGCACCGGATGATATGATCCGTTACGAGGCGGTCAAGGATCAAAGAGGTCGAAAGCATATTACGCTGAACCTTAAAACATATCTGCCGCTCGGCGCAAAGGTGAAAATACCACAGGAAAAAAGCGACTTTGTTATCTCCGGGCTGCGCATTTACCTTGAGCACGCAGTCTATGAGTTTTGCTATCAGCTGGAACCGTATGTCCCTTGGAAGTATGAATTCCGCAAAGTGCCGCATTTGGAAAAAACATATTATCTGCAAGCAAAAGTAGAAAACAATAAAGACCCTGAAAACAAGGGGCGTATACAGCTTTCCTTCTCCAAGGAGGAGATTCAGGACATGGATCGGGAACGGCTGTGGATTCCGTACCAAAGCCCCTACACGGGGAAGGCGGGCGGCATCGTCTTTCTGCCAGATGTCGGCGATGCGGTTCAGGTCGTTGTTTCCAATGAGGGGATCTATGTGTCATCTGCTCTGCGCGAGCGTGCGTTGGACGAGGAATGTCAAAAGACAGAGGATAAATACATTGGCAACAATACGAAGCAACGCATCTTTTTCCAGGAAAAGGCGTTAAAAATCGCCTCGGGAGAGTATACGGTGCTCCTAGACGAGGAGGGCATAGCGCTTACCGTTGGGGAAAGTAAAATAACGATGCGAAAGGATCGGATCGTTCTGCATCAAGGGAAAACGGAACTGACGCTGGACGCCAAGGGCATCTATCTCAATGCGGGCGGAAGTAAGATGACCTGCGGAGATCAGGGCATCATCGGGCAGTCAGGCAAGGATGTCGGACTGGATGCGCGCGGAGCGGTTCAGATCAAAGGAACGGGCAGGATCAATGTTTCTGCCGGCAAGGAGCTTTTCTTGAAGGGGAACGTCGTGCATATCGGCTAGGGGGCACATAGATGAAATCGGATCGTGATGAATTGCAGCGTATTGTAGAGCGGTCGAGCCTTTCTGACGAATGGAAGAAGATTCTGCAAGACACATTTGCAGAGCTGTCGAAGCGAAACGATGTTGTTCTCGATGAGATTCGGAAGCGTGCCCTTCGTGAGGACGGCAATCTGCGCGCGGATCTGAGTGGCGGATGGGATGTTGTGACGGCATTGGTATCCTCGGATCAAGCCGGCGAAATGACAGGAAAAGGATTTCGCGAGGTCATCACAATACGTGAGCAAAGGACGGATGCAGAGGATTTTCTTGCAGAATCGCTCTATATTGATTTGGAGGACGATTATTTCCTCGACTGTTCTTATGCGGAAGCGAATGCACTTTGTGCAGCTGAGTTCGATACGGCCTTTCCCTATCGGGGATATATCGAGATGGATGGGGAGAGGATGCCCTTTCACTATCGGCTTGTCCGCAATCTGCGCTATATCGAACGGGA
>ERZ772986.1377-NODE-1377-length-13899-cov-3.570861_pt1 | contig 13899 bp, 9 predicted proteins | sample MGYA00511898_ERZ772986 | MGnify/ENA primary metagenome ERZ772986 (study PRJEB29015, sample SAMEA2737934) | human oral metagenome | biome: human oral; feature: human-associated habitat; material: dental | place: China | collected 2148 ... | reverse complement strand
CTGGACTTCCTGCGCGGCACCGTCCTGCTGCCCTGGGTCCACTCCCGCCTGCGCCGGGTCCTGCCCGAGGACGACCTGGTGCGCGACGCCGTCGTCACCGGGCGCCTGCGCGTCGACGACGCCACCCCCGTGGTGGACGGCGTGCGGGGGCTGCCCGTGCCCCTGGTCCTCTCCCGGCCCAAGGCCGCCGGGGTGCGCCAGGAGGCCGTCGAGGTCTGGAACCGCCTGCGCTCCGCCGAGCCGCAGGAAACTCACAGTCCCCTGCGCTCCGGCTACGTCTTCTACCCGGGTGCCGGTGCGCCCGACGGCGACCGCGCCATCAGCCTGGGCGCCCCCGCCCTCGTCGGACGCCAGTCCACCGCCGTTAGCGCCGCCACCGGCGCCGCGATCGCCGGACGGCTCTTCATGGTCCGGGCCATCCCCGCTGGGGTCGTGCTCCAGGCGGAGGTGAGGGTGTCGGCGGACCTGTACGACGCCGTCGGCGACCGGCTCCCCGAGGTCCTCACCGGCCCCGCCCGACTGGGATCGCGCCGCTTCTCCGGGACCTACGGCCGGGCCGCCTGCCGGGTCGGGCCGCCCCGCCCCCTGCCCGACCCGGCGGACGCCGCGCTCGGGGGCGCCGCCGACCGCCTGACCGTCTGGTGCACCTCGGACCTGCTGCTGCGCTCGACCCGCCTGGGCCCGGTGGACGGGATCGAGCGGCTGCTGCGCGAGCTCGGCGGCGCGCGGCTCGACCCCGACCACGGCGCCCGCCCCGACGACCCCCGTTACGCGGCGGGCCTGCGCTACCGGAGGGTGGACGGCTGGTCGGCCGCCGACCAGCAGCCCCGCGCCAGCCGCATCGCCATCCGGGCGGGATCCGCCATCAGCATCCGCCCCGCCTCCAAGGTTCCGGACGCCATGGACGCGCTGCGGCGGCACCTCGCCGGGCTGGAGCGCGACGGCGTCGGTCTGCTGCGCGAGCAGGGCTACGGGCGCGTCGTCGTCGGACACCCGCTCCTGGAGCGGGAGACCTTCCGGGCGCGCAGCCTCCAGCAGTCCGACTTCACCGCCCGGAGCGAGGAAGGGCAGGAACGATGAGCACGACCCGTTACGCGGTGGACCTGACACTGATCACCGCCTCGCCCCTGCACTCCGGAGGGGCCGAGCACCAGGTGGACCGCTCCGCGCAGCGCCGGGCCCGCTCCCCGCAGGGCGAGGACGCCCCTCGGCGCGAGGCCGAGGTCAGGCGCTTCGTCCGCGACGGCCGCGGGCGGCCGATCCTTCCCGGACGCTCCGTCAAGGGCGCCCTGCGGGCCGCCTGGACGAGGGCCTACGGCGGGAGGCGCGTCGACGGGGGCGGCACGGACCCGCTTCTGCGGCTGTGGGGGGACCAGGACCGCGCCAGCGCGCTGAGGGTCCACGCCGTCGTGCTGGACGGGGTGGAGATGGTGGACCGCACGGGGATCGCCGTCGACCGCTACTGGGGCAGCGCCGGGGACACCGCCCTGTTCAGCCACGAGATCGTGCCCGCTGGCGTACCGCTCAGGCTGCACCTGTCCGGCCAGGTCGGCAGCGTCTACGACGACGGCGACCCCCAGGGTCTGGAGAGGCTGCTGGGCCAGGTCCTGGGGCTGCTCCAGTCCGGGCGGGTCAGCCTGGGCGGGCGCCAGAACGCCGGGTGGGGCGGGGTGCGGCTCAGTGACGCCGGGACGAGGAGCGTGGACGTCGCCCGCTACCGCCTGGACGGCCCCGACGGCCTGCTCGCCCTCCTTGACGGCAGGGGCAGTACCGTGGCTGTCCCCCTGGTGGCGCCGCCCGACCCGGGGCAGCTCACCGTGACCGTGACCTGGGACAGCCCCACCGGCATCCTGGTGGCCGAGCCCCGGGACAAGGAGCAGAGGGGCGACCAGGAGACCGTGGACACCCTCCCTCTGCGGACACGCTCCCGCAAGGGCCGCGATCCCCAGGACGCCGGCACCCTGGTCCTGCCCGGCAGCTCCGTGCGCGGCGCCCTGCGCAGCCGGGCCAGCCGGATCGCACGCACCGTCCTGCTGGCCGGTCAGCAGCTCCCGGGGCAGGCGGACTGGTCCACCACCGGCGTCCACGACCAGCTGGCCGAGGACCCGCCGCTGGTGCACGCCCTCTTTGGCAGCACCGAGCGCCGCGGTGCGCTGCGCGTCCTGGACACCCTCGCCCTGGGGCGGACGCAGACGCTCAAGCGCACCCACAACGCCGGGGACAGGTGGACCGGGGGCGTGGTCGACGGCGGCCTGTACGCCGAGCAGGTGCCCGCCCCCACCACGCGGTGGGACAGCATCACCCTGGTGGTGGACCTGGCGCGCCTGGGGGGCCCGGGCCGGCGTCGGGCTGCACTGTGCCTGCTGGGGCTGGTCCTGGCCGAGCTGGCCACCGGCACCCTGCCCCTGGGCAGCCGGGGCACGCGCGGACTGGGGGAGGTCAGCGTCAGGGCCCTGAGCCTGACCGGTGACACCAGCCTGCTGGGCGGGCCCTGGGAGATCCGGGCGGGGGCCGAGGGCGGCACCGGCGTCGCCCGCGACCTCCTGGCCCGCCTGCGCACCCTGAACGACGACGTCGGCGGGGCGGGCTGGACGGACTACCTCGTGGACGCGCCGCGCACGGCACAGGACGGTGAGTGAGATGACGCAGGAGCAGGGCACCGGGCACACCGGCCTGTTCACCCAGGACATTAGACAGGCCCGGGACCTGGCCCAGGAGCTGGGCAGGTCCGGGGACCTGCCCGCCCTGGAGGAGGGTGCCTGGGGCGTGGAGGTGGACGAGGCCGCCACCCTGGACCACGTGCTGGGACGCCTGGGGACCGGGGAGTGGACGGGACTGGCGTTCACCACCCGGGGCACCCGCGTCCTGAGGACCGTGGCGCCGGACGGCCTGGGGGACACCGCTGGCGCCGTGGTGGAGCGGGACACCGTCTACGAGCTGCGGCTCTGGCAGCCCGACGGCGGGCCGGAGCCGGGGGTGGCGGCCCACGAGCTGCGCTGGCTCAACGGGTCGGGGTGCGCCGAGATCCGGGTGTACACCTCCCCCAGGGCCGACGGCGCCCCTGCCGGGGCGGGTACCGGCGCGAGGGAGGGCGCGAGGGAGGCGGCGCCCCCCGGCCTGCCCCCGGAGAGCTGCTGGTACCGCCGGAACCGCTACCTGGAGCACCGCAGCGCCTCCCGCTCCGGCGCAGCCGGCCGTATGACGGCCCTGGAGGTCTTCACCAGGGAGCCGGTCTACGGGAACACGGTCTTTACCGACGAGATCCTGACAGGAAGGTGGACGTGAGATGGGTGAGTTCCACTCCGCCGTCAACCGGATCCCGGTCCTGCGGCGGGCGGCGGCACGGCTCGTTGACGGCGGCAGGCTCCCCGCCGCCCTCTTTACCGACCACGAGGCGGCTGGGCACGACCGCCTCCACCCCCGCAGGTGGTCGGGGACCATCGACCTGCGTATGACGCTCATGACCCCGCTCGTCCTGGGTGAGCAGGATGCGTCACCCGACGGCAGGCAGGCGGGCACCGTCCACCTCCCCCGGGACACCAGCGGGGGCGTCGTGGTCCCGCCGACCATGGTCAAGGGCATGCTGTCGCGCGCCTACGAGGCCCTGACCGTCTCACGCTTCCGTGCCCTCCAGCCGCGTGCCGACCGACTCACCTACCGCTCCGACGCCGCCGACTCCCTGCGGCTCGTGCCCCTGCGGGTGACCAGGGTCAACGAGGACGGCAGCCTGGAGGCCGAGCTGCTGGCCGGGTCGTCCACACAGACCGTCAGCCACGACGGCGAGAGGATCCCGGTCATGCGGGCGGCGGCCATGCAGACCGGCTACAAGGGCAGCGCGACCCTGGTCCTGGATGGCAGGGGGCGCAGGCTCACGGCCATGACCCACTCCCGCAAGCAGCTGCGCTGCCACCTGGCCCTGTACGTGCACGGCAGCGGCAAGTACGCCTTCTGGCACGTGACCCACCTGGGGGTCGGGGAGGCGGAGCCGGAGGAGGCCTTTACCGTCGGCGGGGAGTCCGCGATCCCCAAGTACATGAACGAGTACGACGTGACCGGGTACGTCTACCGGACCGCGAGCGACCAGGACGCGGAGCAGCCCTGGCTGCTGTACGAGAAGAAACGCTACGAACGAGTGTTCTTCAGCACCGAGAAGGAGCCGCTGACCGTCACCATTACCCCCGAGGTGGCCAGAGGCTACACCATTGTGGCCAACAGCTACCGTGAGCAGCGCGAGGAGGAGAAACGCCGGCAGGTCAAGGCGGGCCGGACCCAGAGGGCCAACCGGGTGACCGACGAGGTCCGCGCCAGCGGGCACCCGGGGCTCGCCGAGGGCGACCTCGCCTACGCGTTGCTGGGAGAGGAGAGCTACCGGGAGGACAACACCCTTATCAGGGGCAGGGCGCACAAGGTGGTCCAGCTCGTCCCCACCATGATCGGACGACGCGCCTACGACTCCTCCCCCCAGGACCTGGGACGCGCCCAGGGGGTCCTCCCCCTGGCCTCCCGCTGTGAGGCCAGCGCGGCGGACCGGCTCTTTGGCTACGTCGTCCAGGACGCCCCGGAGGGGGCCGTCGGAGGCGATGTGGCCGCCAGGGGGCGGGTCGCCGTCGGGGTCGTGGACACGAGTCAGGCCCAGGTCACGCGCGGCAGGGGTGAGCTCCTGGCACCCCTCCTCAGCCCCAAGCCCGCCTCGGCACGGCGGTTCCTGACCGACTCCAGGACCGGCCGGACACCGACCGACGGCGGCCGTCCCCTGCCGCGCCCCGGGCTCTTTACCCCGGGCCAGTACCTGGGCCTGGCCGCCTACCCGGTCCACCGGGGCGTCCTGGGGAGGAAGGGGCTGCCGCAGGAGGCCACGAGCGTGCCGCCCCAGGAGGGGCTGGACGTCCCCGCGGACACGGTGCGCCTGCGCGTGCGCGACTGGCTGGAGACGGGCAGCGTCCTGACCTGCCGGCTGCGGGTGGACGACGTCGAGCCCGAGGAGCTCGCGGCGCTCCTGTGGCTGCTGGACCCCAGGAACCTCGTCCCGGCCTCCGAGCGCACCGGGCAGGCCGTGGGCTTTATGCGCATGGGCCTGGGTAAGCCGCTGGGGCTGGGGGTGGTCAAGGTGGAGGTCCCCGAGGGCGGCGTGCGCGTCCACACCGGGCAGGCCCTGGCGGACGGCTACCGCAGCCTGGAGGGGTGCCTGGGGGTGGTGCCCACGACCCCGCCCCCCACCCTGCCCGACGGCGTCCTGGACGTCCTGGACCGGCTCCCCTGGGTAGCGGCTATGCAGCGTGCGGCCTACGGCTACACCGACGGGGTCCCCGTACGCTACATGAGCCTGAAGGAGAACCGGGCCAACAACCAGACCGAGGAGGGCAGGCCCAAGGAAGGACGCGGGCAGTCCCCCACACCACTGGCGGATCCCCCGAAGCCGCTCAGTATTGAGATCCCGGCCCGGCGACAGGGCAGGCAGGTCCCGGGCCCGCCGCAGCGGCGCGGAGGCTACGGGGGCCGTGGGGGCCGTCGATGGTGAGCTACAGACTGGTCAACCTCAACCCGCACGAGGTGGTGCTCATAGGCGACGGGCAGCAGCTGGTCCTGCCGCCGTCGGGCACGGTCCCCCGCCTGGTGCTGGGCGGTGGCACCACGGTCACCGTGGGCGCCCTCGGTGCCGGAGGTGGTACCGGGGAGGAGACGCCGGTGACGCTGTCCCTCACCTACGGGGAGGGCCTGGTAGGGCTCGACCCGCCCCTGCCCGACCCGCAACCAGGGGTGTTGTACGTCACCAGTAGGGTCGTCGCTGAGCACTGCCCGCAGCGGGACGACCTGGCCTGGCCCCACGAGCTCGTCCGCGATACGGCCGGGCGCCCCGTCGGCGCTCGCGGCCTGGCCACGGTGGGGCCCCCTCCCGGCCAGAGCGGGAGGAAGAGCTTGCCATGACCATGCTCATTCATATCGTCGGCCGCTCGGACCTTGGCGTCGGCACTGGCAGGAACGCCGGTGAGCTGGACCTGTACGCCCTGCGCAGGGCAGAGAAGCTGAGGGCCCTGGCGGGGCGCCTCCGGTCGTCCCGCGAGCCGGCCGGTGAGGGCCCAAGCCCCCGGCGCCCGGACGGTAGGGGTGCCGTCGGCGACGCGGTCATGAGCCCAAGCCCCCGGCGTCCGGACGGTAGGCCAGCCCCTGGGACGGAGCCCCCCGCCGAGCAGGCCCTTCCTGAGGAGGCTGTCCGCGTGGTGCAGGCGCTCCTTGACGGCGTCCACCCCGACGCCGAGGAGCAGCCCGCCCAGGTCGAGATCGCCCGCTCTCACGAGGGGACGCCGCTGTACAAGTACCTCAAGGCGCTCGTCCAGTACGGGCGCGCGGACATTGACCTGCTGCTCGTGGCCACCCGTAAGGGACGCGGGGCCACCGAGCCGTACCTGAGGGCCGTGCACGAGTGCCTCAGTGAGCCCGGGGTGCGTGCCGGGCTGCGCGACCGCACCGGCGCCACGCTCCGGCTCCGGGAGCCGGTCCTGGTAGCGGACCTGGGGGAGCTGGAGGACCTCATGAGCCAGGTCGACCACCGCCTGACCGACTACTGCGGCCACGTGGCGCTCGCCTTCGGCTCGGGCGCGACCGCCTTCTCACTGTCCCTCGCGGGGACCGTGGCCGCCGCCCAGGCCGACGAGTGGTCCCTGATCCTGGCCGGTGAGAGCGGGCCCGCCCGTATTGAGGACATGTCCGTCACCGGGGTGACGGCACACCACCCGGAGCGGGGCTGGTTCCTGGGCCTGGGGCTGCCCACCTGCCTGGAGGACCGCGACAACGACGACGTCGTCAAGGCCGCCGTCCAGGTAGCGCGCCGGGCGGCAGGGGATAGAGGCCACCCGACGTCGCACGACCTCGGTGAGCTCCTGCTGTGCGACCTCGCCCGGGGGGACCAGGCAGCGGGGATGGCGGCCAGGGCCTGGCTGGTGGCCGAGTACCGCAGTCGCAGGAAGCAGTACATGAGGGACTCCGGGGAGGCCCCCGAGCAGGTTACCGACCAGGTGAGGCAGGGAAACCGAGACCGCATGCTCGGCCGCGTCCTGGGGGACCTGGAGAAGGAACGGAGCCGGGGCAGGGTGCTCCTGCCGCACGACGAGTGGCTGCGCACCAAGGGTTGGCTCAATGATATTGGCAAGCACGCCACCCACGAGCTCGGTGTCATTGGGGCGGGAACCGGTTCCAGGACCAGCCCGGGCACCGAAGGCGGCCAGGAAGACCTTGAGGACCAGGCGGAGACCGGGGCGGATGCCGGGACCAGCCCGGATCATGAGACCGACCCGGACAATGGGACAGACCCGGGCGCCGGGCCCCGGTCCGGGGGCTACCCTGGGGCGGCCGTGAGCCCGGTGGACCGCGTGGCCGACCTGCTGAGCAGCTGCGGGATCGAGCGGCCCGACTGGCTGTCGTGGCCGGGCGGGGACATTGCCATGGTCTGCGCGCAGTCCCGCCCCCAGAGCGACCACGGTACCGGGCGGACCCGCCCCTCCCCGGCGGAGCAGATTCTCCACGGCCTGCCTCACGCAGAGGATCTGGCCCAGGTGCGCCAGGCGACGGGTAGCGGCGGGCCGTTCACGCTCCACCTCATGCTCCTGGCCTCCCAGGACATGGAGGACTACGCCCAGAAGGAGAGGCAGAAGATCAGGTGCCTGACCGCCAGGCCAGAGGACCACCCGGCGGGTGAGGGTGCCGGGCCGGGCGGCCTGGCTGGGAGGGGCCCGGGTAGGTGGTCCTCTAGCCAGGACCAGGGGCTGGCTGCCCACTGGGAGCCCGCTGACGTGCGGGTGACCCCTTACGGGACGGCTTTTAGTCGGTATAAGGACGGCAGACGCCAGATGGCGGCCTTTAACGGCCTGCGTGAGGGTGTCAAGGACTGGCTCGACTCCCTGGACCCCCGGCCGCGGGCGGTGGTCGTCTACGCGGCGGGGGAGAAGCAGGCCCTGCTCGCGGCACTGCGGGTCGCCCAGGAGTACGGGGCTGGGCACGGGGTGCCGGTCTTCCTGGTCTCGGGCACCACGCGCCCGCCTGCCAGCTCGCAGTCCTCCCAGGGGCGTGAGCACCTGACGACCCACCAGTTCGGGCTCGATAAGGACGCGCGCCAGGTCCTGATCGAGGCTGCGCATTTCTGCCTGCGGCGTCTGGACCTGCTCACCGCCGCGCGCCTCCTGCGCCTGGGATCCCCCGAGGCGGCCTCGCTGGCCGACCAGGCCCAGGACCTGGCCCGTGGGCTCGCGGAGCCAGCGGGTGCTGACGACATTGACGTCTACGCCCCCCGGCTGCTCTCGGTCATGCGCGGTGTGGCCCGGATGTGGCCTTCTGTCACCAAGCCCGATGCCCGGGCACGCCTTATGACCATAGTCGGCGAGCTTATTGCCGGCTCTAGAGACAACCAGGCTCGTGTCCTCCGAAAGTCCGGTGTGAGCAAGCTGGACTCCTGGGAGAGAGCAAAGGCGGCGGACCTCCTCAGTGTAGTGGTGCGCGTGCGCGATAACACCACGGTCACCCACGGGTCGGGCGATAAGGATCCGTTCGCCGTCGCCTGCGCTATTACCTTCGCAGGCTGGGGCCGTGAGAACGTCCCGCCCGGGAACACCTTTGAGGGGGTTGACTACCCGGAGCTGCTGGAGTGCGCCGTCGCGGCGGTGCGTCACGAGCACAGCGTCGAGCCTGACGACTGGGCGCAGCGGCTTGCTGACCTCGATGAGAAGACGGGTCAGCTGGTGATCGCGTCCCCGCCGGACTGCGCGCCCGCCTCCACGTCCACCACCCCCATGCCGTAGGCGGTGTGCGATCCGGCGTTGGTAAAGCAGGCCAGGGCCATGAGCCGGGAGAGGACCTGCGCTGTCGCCCCGGGGCGTGCGCTAATACGCAGCTCGCCCGTATAGGCCACGATCCGGTTCGCGGAGAGCCTGCCCCGGCCGTCACCGCGCGGCATGGCCAGGCCCACCTCCACGGGCTCGGTACGGTCCACGGTGGTGAGCGCCTCCGCCAGGGCCTGGCGGTCGGGCAGGCGCAGCGGTCCCGTCGGGCTGTAGGCGCACCAGCGGGCGTGCAGGCTCGCCGCCAGGGAGGCTGGTGAGACGCCCGGCACGTGCCTACCCCGGCTCGAGAACACCGTGGGGGTGAGCAGGCGCACCACCCATGACGTGTCGGTGTCCTGCGCCTCCAGCTCGGCCCAGGTGCGATGCTCCACCACCTGGGCACTGCGCGCCGCCAGGGCCACGGTGCCCCGGCCCCCGTCACCTACCGGCAGCACGCCGCCCCAGGTGAGCCAGCCGTCGAGGGTGTCCACCAGGCGGTCGTCCAGGAACCGCAGCTCGAACCCGTACGTCCTGCCCGACGCCGTCGTCTGCCCCACGCAGTACGGCTTGGGGCCGCCCAGGGCGTGCGGGGGCCGGGGCGCCAGGGCCGGCAGGGACCGGGCCCGCTCGGGGCTGACGCCCTCAGGCAGGTCCAGCACCCGGCCCCAGGCCGCGTGCAGGCGGCGGGGCGTGGCCTCCACGGGGGCGGGGGAGTCGAACTCGATAAAGACGGTGGTGGGCATGACTGACCTTCCTGGCCCGTGAGGGCCGGACCGCTGCCGGGGTGAGGGCCGGACCGCTGCCAGGCCACCGTGTCACATGACGTGCGTGGTACCTGGCATGTGACACAGTAGACCCATGAGCCCTGAGCCTCCCGTGGCGACAGCCTTTATGAATGTCGGTGGCCCCGGTGACGCACGCCTGGCGATCGTTATCGAGGGGCACGCAGACCGGTGCTGGGACGAGGCCTTCCCAGCCGGCCCGGGCCGTCCGTGGCACACGGGGACCGCCACCTTCCGCACCCGGGCCGGGGCCAAGAGCCCCCGTGACGTCAGGCGGCAGGTACTCCACCGGGAGGTCGCCGAGAGGCTGCTGGACAACGACGTCCGCCACCACGTCGTCCTCAACGCGCAGGAGGCTCCTGAGCTAATGCTGCCTGGCGGGTGCGTCCTGGTTCTCGGCGCCCTCGAGGTGCTCCATATCGGTACGCAGTCAGTGCCGGGGACGGCCTTTATGGTGGTGGTCCACGCACGTGCGGCCAGCCTGCCGCAGCAGGCGCTCCACGACCTCTTCCAGAGCAGGTACCGGGAGAACCTCCTTGCCGTGGTCGAGGACCTGCTGGGTGCGCACACCACGCACGACGTCGGTTTCAGGCTCCAGTACAACGCCATGAGCGACCGCACGGTCCCGCTGTTCACCGCGGTCTGGGTCCCCTACCGCGACGCCGTGGCGGCGGTGGAGGGGGCGTCCGCGCACCTCCCCCTGGGCCAGGAGGTCCTCGCCGGGATGAGGCCGCTGCCGGCGGGGGCGCGGCTGGGCGTGCATGAGTGCGTCGTCGTCGGGTGGCAGATGGCGTGGCTGCCCACGCCGATCTCCACGGAGCTGGGGGAGGAGAAGCTGGCGGAGGTGCGCGGTGCCACCCACCTGCTCTCGCAGAGCTGGTCGGTGACCATGAACGAGAACGTCGTCGCCTACGTACAACGCCAGGAGGACAGCTGGGGGCCGCGCGGGCGCCTGGCCATGGTCACCACCCACCTGGACATCTACCTCCTGGTGCTGCTGGGCCGGGCGCGGGTCAAGGAGCTCTCCAGCCGTCTGGGGCAGGCCGCCGCCGAGCTGCGCTCCCTGGTGGGCTCGACCTCGGAGGGGGTCGCCACGGGCGCGCGCCACCGGCCGCATGCCGACGTCGGGGACGCGGACCAGGTGGCACGAGGGCGGGGCGCAGGCCCGGCCCCCGGGGCGCAGGCCGTGCCGACGCTCGACGCGGCTATCGACAAGGCCATTACGTTGGACAGCGAGGCCGTGGTCTTCCTGGCCGGGGAGTGGTGGACCGACGTCACCGACGCGCCCCTGGGCGACCGGCTCCTGCGGTGGATGCAGGCCACCGGCGGGCTGGAGCGCTCCGTCCAGCAGGTCGTGGAGCAGGTCCACCAGCTCCGTGAGAGCGTCCAGAACCTGCTGGGGCGTCAGGAGCAGCGCATTGAGCTCGAGCGCCAGCGCTCCAGCCGGGTGATGGAGAAGGCCCTGGCCGTCCTGGCGTTCGTGGGGGTGCCGCTGAGCGTCGTGCTGGAGCTGTGGGTCAACTGGGACCCGGCCCACGGCGTGGGGGACCGGGGGTGGACGGCCTGGCTCCTCCTGGCGGGCATGATCCTGGCCAGTATTGGCGTGGGGCTGGCGCTCACCGTGCTCATTGGGGGCCGGTCATGGTCGGATCACCGGTCCCGCTCGGATCACCGGTCCCGGTCGGACCGGGGGTCTGCCGGGTCCTGAGCCGCAGGGCCCGACCTGAGCTGCGGGGCCCGTCCCTGACGGGAGGCGCGCCAATGCCCCGGAGGGCGGGGCCGGCGCCCAGGCGGCCCGTTTCCGACGGGAGGTGCACACCGCCATCGTCTGTAACGATACGGTTACGTCTTGATCGTCCCGACGACAGGAGATGACGAGCGTGACCACGCCTGAGACCGCGTCCCAGACCACACGCAGACGTGTGGTCGGCTCCCTCAGCGCCCTCGTCCTCATCCTCATACTGGCCGCCTCCGCCGTCATATCGCCGGTTATGCACCCGGGCCCGGGCGCCTCGGGTGGTCCCCGGCTCGACAGCACCGCGGACCTGCTGTGGGTCAGGGGCCTGTCCGGCACCATCACCACCCTGGGGACCGTGAGCGCCGGTGACGGGGGCGCCATGTCCTACTCGGTCACCGACTCGTTGCCTGCCGGTGACCTGGGGGATATCGCGGTGCCCCTGGCCGACGGGCGGTGGGCGGTGCCCGAGGGCCTGCCCACCGCGCCGCGGACCGTGCCCGACCCGGCCGCCGTCGAGGACACCGTGGCCCGTGCCATGACCTTTGCCGCCGCCGGGGAGGCCCTGCACTGGGACTCCGGGCGCGCGACACCCCTGTCCGGCCAGGTCGTCCACGACACCCAGACCCGCCTCTACGCCGTGACCGCCTCCGCGTTCGTCGGCATGGTCCTACGGGGCTGGGACTACGAGCACACCACCTACGTGGCGGGTGGGAACACGCAGGTGGGTCAGGCGGTGGACTTCGGGACGACGTCGGGGGCGGAGCTGGGGCAGGCGAGCAGGCTGGCCCGGTGGTTCTACGCCCACGGGGACCTGTGGCTCGACACGGACGGGCAGTACCAGCGCGGGGACGTCCTGTTCTTCTCCAACACAGGAGCACGCCGGGACCCAGCCCGGTGGCGCCCCCTACTTCGGCAACGTCTACCACACCGCCGTCTACCTGGGGGACGGCAGGCTCGTCCACGCCACCGGTCCCACCACGTCCGCCGGGGTCCACGTGGACGCCCTCTCGCCCAGCCTGCAGGCGGACCTGACCTTCGTGGCCCGGCCCCACGGCGTCACCGTCTCCACCGGCCTGCCAGCCCAGGGAGACGGGCAGCCGGACCAGGGAGACGGGCCCCTGGGCGGGGCCGCGTCCGCGCAGGGCGACGGGCCCCAGGCCGCCCGCACCGCCTCCCCGGATGGGGCGCGGGGCCGGGGCGCCTCCTTGGCGCGGGTCTCCCAGGACGGCCCGACGTCGCAGGGCACGCCCCTGGAGGCCGACCCCGCCGAGGGCACCGTGCCGTCCACGCCGACGGCGGCGTCCACATCCCACGGCACCGACCAGATCCGGGGCGGCGTGTCCCTGGCGGCCATGATCGAGGAGCGCCGCCGTCACCACCGGCTGGTCAGGAACGTGACCGGGACGGGGGTGGCGACCATGGCCGCCTCCGCCAGCGGCCTGATCCTGGCCCGGTACCGACGGCACCCGGGGCAGCAGGACGATGACGGCTGAGGGGCTTCAGGCACCCTACGCGGATACCGTCCAGGACGGCTTTCACACACCCCCGAGCGCGTTCATCGCGCACACCGGGCCCGGCCGGGGGCGAGCGGGGCCGGGGCGCCTTGAGGCCACGCCGGGCGCGAACGAGGGGGCAGCGGGGGCGAACGCGGGTCGCCGTATCGGCTACCGTCGGGTCAGCAACGCGTGAAGGGATACCTCGCATGAACCACACTGGTCGGCCTCGTCAGAGCCGCCCCTCCGGCCACCCGGACAAGGGGGGCGCCAAGGGCCAGGGCCCCAAGGGCCGTAAGAAGGGTCTGGCGAGCGGCCCCCTGGGCAACCCGCTGACCTGGGTCCTGCCCTTCGTCCTGCTGGCCGTCCTGGCCTGGAGCCTGCTGAGCGCCATGAGCGGCTACCGCAGCGTGGACACCTCCGACGGCCTGGATATCCTCAAGAACAGCGCCTCCACCGTCAAGTCCGTGACCGTCATCGACGGCACCCAGCGCGTGGAGCTGGATCTCACCGAGCCCTACACCCTCAAGGCCAAGAAGGAGGGGCAGGCCGACCAGGAGATCGGTACCAAGGTCCAGTTCGTCTACACCTCCGCCCAGGCCAAGCAGGTCGATGAGCTCGTCCAGGCCGCCAACCCGTCCGGTGGCTACAACTCGGTGGTGCCCACCTCCAGCTGGTGGGGCTCCACGCTCCAGCTCCTGCTGCCCATGGTCCTGTTCCTGGGCCTCATGTGGTGGCTCCTGGGACGCATGCAGGGCGGCGCCGGGGGAGCCCTGGGCTTCGGCCGCTCCAAGGCCAAGGTGGGGGAGAAGGAGATGCCCGACGTCACCTTCGCGGACGTCGCCGGGGAGGACGAGGCCGTCGAGGAGCTCCAGGAGATCCGTGAGTTCCTCTCCGAGCCGGAGAAGTTCCAGGCCGTGGGCGCCAAGATCCCCAAGGGGGTCCTGCTCTACGGTCCTCCTGGCACCGGTAAGACCCTCCTGGCGCGGGCCGTGGCCGGGGAGGCCAGCGTGCCCTTCTTCTCCATGAGCGGCTCGGAGTTCGTCGAGATGTTCGTGGGCGTGGGCGCCTCGCGC